>JGI24710J26742_10005339_pt1 | contig 10176 bp, 3 predicted proteins | sample BioPla2DNA2_FD_26742 | JGI IMG/M metagenome (IMG submission 26742) | reverse complement strand
CCGTAGTCGACGCTTTTGATCGCGCCTGCGACGATGACGCCGTCTTGGAGCAGGTACCAGTTCGCCGGGTTGTCGACCGCGTGGAGCGCGATGTAGGACGCGTCTTGCGCCGTCGCGGCGTTTGTGGCGTCGAACATCGTCAGCATGTCTTCGCTGAACGAAACGACAATATCTTTAATAGCGGAAGTTACCGTTTGGTTGTCGTCGACCTTTTCGCCGTTCGGGAGCGAGACGTTCGTAACGATCGGACCGGCGTTGTCGGTGTTTTCCGTGAAGGCGCGCAGATAGATGTGCGAGTGCGCCGTTCCAATGGAGTCGCCGATGCTCGGATAGAGGTCGTTGCGGACCTCGGCGGTCGAATCTTGCTGCATCGTCCAGACGACAACGACGTCGCCGTTCGAGGTGTTCGCAACGTTCGCGTTCGTTTGGAGATTGCCGTAGGATCCGTAACGCTCAACGTACATATCGGTGTAACCCGCGTAATTGAGATTTTCGTCCGTTTGGTTGAGGAGCGTGAGCACGGAGCTGTTCGGAGTCGGCATGATGTAGAGTTCCGTGTCGTGGAGCGAGCTTTGCGCGGTGATCTGGAGCGCGACGAACCCGTCGACGGTGCGCATACCGTAGTATTCGACGTTGTTTTCCGTGTATACGTACGTATACTGGAATTGATCGACGTCGAGATCGATTTCTCCAACCGTTCCCTTATAGAAATCAATTTCATCCAAGCTGACGAGGCGAACGACAAAGCAGTCGGTGTTCCCGCCACAGATTGCGAGCGAGTTCAGCGCGTCGGAGAGCGCGTTGGTCATTTCCAAGGGCCTGGACAGGAAGCCGTTTTCGAAGTAGTCGCCGATTGCGAAGGAGACGCGTTCGCAAGTCTGCGCGTTGGTCGTGCTAATGTCCCTCGCCGTGGCGACGCCGATATCAAACACAAGAGTTCCGCTCGCGACATATTGGGTCGGGAAAGAAAGGTAGAAGCACGCGTTCGAACCGTTGCGGTAACCGCTGACGACGCCGGAAACGACCATCGCCGCCAGGTTGGTATTGATGTTGCCCTCGTCGTCGTCGCCTGCGGCGACTGCGTCGTAGATCGTTTGACCGTAGTTGACGTAGCTGATATCGTAGCCGTTGTTGCGCAGGGGCGCGAGCATCGTCTCGAGAATAGCGTCTAGGCGCGTGAGCTGTTCGGTGTTGGCGCCTTCTTTCTGCGCGACGGACAGGAAGTAACGAATATAGCTGTCGGCGTCGATACAGTCGTAGTTGTGGATCTGATAGATCGGGGTAACGCCGTTGTCGGTGAATTCGCCGAATTCGTCGTAGCCGTATCCCAACGCCATTTGAATGAAGGGGATAAGGTCGGCGTTCTTGTCTTCGTAGGAATACTTGTTGCCGCGATAGAACTGCTTGTGCTTGTAGCAAAGATTGTTGTTTTCGAAATCTTCCCACTTAAGCTGAATGTACAGGTTGTCGTAATCGCTCGAATAGAGCCATTGCATATTCGCGGGCGTAATCGACTGAATATCGAGGCCCAAACCTTGATAAGCGATAAAGACGTCGCCGTCGGCGTCGACGCCAACAGACGGCTTGCCTTGATCGGCAACGGTAATCGGATTGACAATTCTTGGCGCCAGGACCTGGTTGGCCGCGTACTTTGTGCTCCTCAGACGTTGACCAACGGAAAGATTCACCAGCCCGTCGGCTTCGTCGTCATCATCGGCGTTATCGTTGGCGGCGTCGTCTGCAGGCTCGTCGGGTCCTTCGGCGAAAAGGTCGTCGTCATCGTCTTGAGTATCGAGTTCGGTAATTTCGTAAACCGTTACGTAGGAATCGGTAACAGGCAACATGGGCGTTCCGCCGACGCCGTCGGCTTGCTCTTGAGTGTACGCCAAAGCGTAACGATTATTGTAGTCGAAGGAAACGCTGGAGCCGTAGGTTACCCCCGTGCCGACGCGTTGACCGTCAATGATAAAGACGTCGCTGTACGGCTCGAGGACGGATTGATAGAAATAAAGGCCATAGTTCCACGTAACAACTGCGAAGCCGGCTTCGGACATTGCGACGTATGAGGAGCCAAAATAGTGGGAGCTGACTTGAGTGCTCGCGAAGGTGATATCGCCCGAGGTCGGCTGCGCTTCGTTGTTGAACTGGCGCCCGTAGATACCGCCAAAGTAGCTGTTGTCCTGCGCGATATACGTCCAAGTGATGATGAAGTTGCCGTTGTTGTCGGCGGAGATCGCCGGATCGGTCTGCTTGCCGTTCAACGAAGCGTTGACGACAAATTCTTCCGCAACCGGATAAACGCATTGAACTTTAGTAGTCGAATTTGCGTTGAGCGCGTACGGATCGGAGACGAAATCGGTGTTGTAGGCGGTTGCAGGAGGTTGATAACCGACTTTGCCCCCTTCGGCGCCATTGTCGAAGAAGTTGCAGACGTAGTCGGGATCGTATCCTCCCTCGCCCGCTTCAGGCAGGTACGCCTGGACGGTGAAGCGGCGCGCCTTAATTTCCGTGCTGTTGTACGCTTGGAGCGCGTCGGCGTTTTCATGTTCCCACGTGACGACGAAAGAACCGTCGTTGCTGACGGCGACGTCAGGACGAGATTGGTTCGTGCGGCCCGTGCCGTTCAGGACGACGTCGTCCCAACGGTCGCGAACGACGTCCCCGTCTTCGTCGACGACGAAATCGGCGACTTCAACTGCATTGACGCGGAAGACCGCGCTCGGCTCTTTGACGGTGATGGTCGCGGAATCGACGCTGTAGTCGTACGCGCCGTTGTACTGGTATTCGCCGGTGCGCGTGTTTTGACGAACAACGTCGGTGTACGCGAAAGTCTTGCCCGACTTCGTCGCGTTCGTGGCGGCGGAAACGACGAGCGTCTCTTGATCGGTGAGCCCGGAAGCGCCGGTGAACGTAATCATGAACTGGTTCGTCGTACCCGGGACGGGCTCGACGGCGACCTCGATCGCCTTGATCGGCGCTTGCATCGATCCGTAAGATTGATCGGACGAGTACGCGCGCGTCGGCTCGGTCGTGTATTCATAGGAGTACGTCCTTTCGTCGTATTCGTATCCTCGAGTAATCGGCGCGTAAAGCTCCGGTTGTCCTCCTGCGGCGTCAAACGCTCTTTGGATATTTTGCGCGGTTTTGTAAGGATCGGCGTCGACGACGATACCGATCTTATTACCCTTCGAGTTATAGGCAGTAATCGTCTGGACGTCGCTGACGGTGGTCACGACGCCGCTCGTGAGCGTGTCGACGACGGAGTCGCGCGCAAACTGGAGCTGACGGACAATAGCCGAGCGGCCCGACGTGTTGATAATGTTCGTGATGTTTTGCGTATACTTGACGCCGAACTCGTCGCGAAGAATCAGCTTCTGGAAATTCGAGCAGCCGTTCAGGTCGGTAATATCGAAGCCCGGCGCCTTGAACATATTGATCAGGCCGGTAATATCGCTGTAGTAGTTGTTCGAGACGCGGAAGTCGGGCAGATCGTAACCCGCCCAGTTCTCGCCGTTGAACGTAATATCGAAGTCGGTCTCGCTGTACGCGCTGACGGTAACGTCTTTGTATTCGCCGCCGGGTATGCCGCGAATCGCCGCTTGAAGATTGGCGGCGTTGTCGCCCGGGAGGAGCGTGGAGTCGTACTTGTAGAGGACCCACGTCAATTCGTTTTCTGCATAGAACCCGAGATAGAAGCAGGAGATCGAGTTGGAGGTCGTGTAGACGTCGGCTTCGCCGCGCATTACGTTTGAATCGTAGATCGAGAAGCGCTGCGATTCGTTGGCGTTGTAGAGCAAGTCGAACGAACCGGCTTGAACGATCGCGCCTTGAACGACCGTCTTCTCAACGGAGCCGTCGGCGTTCGTCTTATCGACTTCGTACCAACCGGTAGTCAACGCGACATAAGAATCGGCGGGGAAGATCCTGCCGTCGCTCGTCGTGAGCTCTTTGGTAACCTTATTGACGGTTCCTCGAGTTTCAAAGACTTCGACGACGCCTTCGCTGTTGGTCGTCGTTACTTGGAACCATAGGTCTTTGGCGGTTACCGCTTTGTAATTACCCGGCTCGTAGTATTGGCCGTCGGAACCGAGCATCGTGTTCGGAACGCATTCCTGCGGGATCGTAACGATCTGAACTTCGTCAGTCAGGTAACGCGCGTAGACGTTCAGATCTTCGACGAACTCGCCGTTTTCGTCGGTAAGATACATACTCGACGCGGGGTCGTTCGGATTGTAATCAGGATTAGCCAGCCGGTCGGCGGCGGTCCACGCGACGACGAGATCGCCCGCCTGATTGGAATCGACGGCGACGTCGCCGCGAATATCTTGCCAGCTGGGATTGACGAGAAGGTTTTCCGTCGTGGCGACTGTTAAGCTTAAGAGTTGACGTTCTTCAAGTTGGTCTAAGAACAACTTCGTCGGTTTTTGTTCACGACCATTCGCCTGACGTTTTTTCGACAAACGTTCCAACAGCGATTCAGCGACGCTCCAAATTTTGTTATTTCGCGATAGTGACATAAGTTTTGCCTGACTCTTCAAACTAATTTAAAATTTAAGTGTGCGCATGAGCGCAACTACGCGCCGTTTAGTTCAAATCGCGTTCGACTTTACGCCGAAACCGACGTCGTTTCATCGAGGCGCAAAGTCTACGAACGAGTCGCGCGCAGCCGAAACCTCGACCGCATTCGAGTCGTCGACGACCCGCGGTCAAGTCGTTCGACCGCGCTTTGAACGTTCAACGATTTTCCGCAAGACAGGGACATGTCAACCGTGTCTTGCGAAAAGCAATTACCTGATGTAAATGGGTTCGGGACGGCCAAACCTCATGTTCCAGCCGTCGGAGCCCCGTCTATTCTTCGCGTCGGAGTTTCCATAAACACGAACGCGGCGATAGACTGCCCCATATTGTTTCTAATATACTCAGAAATCCGGGGCTGGTCTATTTCCGCAAGAAAAAAACCGAGCTTTTTTTATTTATCTTGTCTCAATAAACAGGTCGCGCAAGTTATCTCTTTAACCGAGAAGAAAACCTTTTGACCGGTTTTAGGCGTTACAACGATTGTAGTATCGTTATAAAGGCGCCAGTCCAGACGCAAACGGCAAGTTAGGCTCTTTTTACCCAAAACGTTTTATTTTGAAACACTTTCACGTTCAAAACGTCTCATTATAAAACTATCCTTGCAAATTCGCCCTTGTTTTGATACAATTTACCGGTCGTTAGTTCCCTTAAAATATTCCCATTTTTCTCGCTCTTTACTGAACGTTTTCGCCGGTTTTGACGAAGAGCGAGCGCCAAACGACTCAATTTCCACGAAAGGATCCCTATGACGTCGCCCAATTGCGGGGTCGGTATCTCGGCCTTTTTCGCGCGTTCCTCTTCCCTATGGAATAAGGCAGCGCACTTCACAGTATCCGTCCTTTCCTTTCTTGCGCTCTTTTCCAATCCGCAAGTTTTCGCTCTTTTCCCGAACGCAGAAGCGCAAAACGCCGATTCCGCGCAATATGCCGTTTCGACTAACAATAACGACGCGTCCGATTCTAACGGGAAAGCGCTTGCGGTCAAAGAGTCGCCGTGGTTCCGCCTGGTCCAGCGCGACGGAGCGCCGGTCCAGCTGCAAACCTCGATTACCCGTTATGCCGGCGGCTATGTCGGAACGGACGGCTCGACGAGGCAAGTCTCCGTCGACCTCGTCGGCGCGATCCATTTTGCCGAGCAAGGGTACTATGAAGCGCTCAATAAGGAATTTGAGAACTACGAGACCGTTGTCTTCGAACTCGTTACCGCGCGAGGCGCCGACGTCAAACAACTGTTTGAAGAGGAGCAGACGTCGGTCGATACGATAACCTCGCCGCTCGACTTCATCACGCTGACTCAAAACGTCATGGGCAATTCGCTCGGACTAGCTCGTCAAGTCGACAATATCGACTACACAGTCGACAACTTCGTTCGCGGCGACATGGACTCCGAAGATTTCGTCGCCCTGCTCTTCACCAACGGCGACGTCAATAATTTCTTCGCCGACAGCTTCTTCGCCGGTTTCGTCAACGAGACGCTCGGTCAATTTGAAGGCTGGGGAATCGCTCTTTTCAGCGCCAACGACCGTCGGCTCGCGCTGCGTCGGCTCTTTGCCGTCGAATTGTACAAAAGCATGGCCGCAGAAATTGCCAAAGAGACCCAGAAGCTCGAAAGCGGCTCGAAAGACGTCGACGTCGACGACAGCGACGCGGTCCAAAAGATAGCTATAGAGGATCGCGAGAACGTCATTATCCACCTGCGCAATAAAAAAGCGCTGGAGGCGGTCAAGAAAGAACTCGACGCAGGAAGAACGAACGTCGCAGTTTTTTACGGCGTCGCGCACTTGCCCGACTTAGAACGCCTGCTGCAAAAAGAATTAGGGCTGAGCCAATCCGGCGAAGCGCGCTGGTTCACCGCGTGGGAAATGAGCGCCGAATAGCGAGCAAACTAGCGTTCCTGAAAAAACGACGCCGCGCTATTTGGCGAAACGATTCATCACTCTGTCGACAAGAGACGGGCAGAATCGCGAACACCAGCCCAGCAGTTTCGCGCTCGGCGACGACGGCACGATTCGCCGCTTGCCTCTTTCAGCGGCGCTCAAGACGGCGATCGCGACGTCTTTAGGTTCCGCCCACTTGAGCGTTGGGAGCTTCGGGCGGCGTTTGTCTTCGCGAAGGACGTTGAAGAATTGAGAAGAGGTCAGCCCGGGCGTAACGATCAAGAAGTCGACGCCGCTTGCGTTAATCTCGGCGCGCCATGCGTCGGTCAAGACGAGCAGCGCGGCTTTAGCCGCCCCGTAGACCGCAAAATAGGGCGTGCCGCGAACCCCGGCGATCGAAGAGAAATTAATGACAAGAGGACGGACGCGGCGTCTCTTGTTCTCGCGCGACGCCGCGCTCGCTTTTAACTCGGGCAGCGCCGTCTTCGTCAGCTCAAAGGGCGAAAAGAAATTCAAGTCGAACAGTTCGCAAGCCAGGTCGTCGGCAGTTTCTTCGGCGGGCAGCGTCGCGCCCGCCCCCGCGTTGTTGATAAGAACATCGAGCCCCTGGAACCTGCCGATCGTCTCCGCGACCGCTTGCTCGCGAACGTCGGAGGAGCAGACGTCCCCAACGACGCAGAAATGTTCGGGCGCGGCGGGAAAAGCTTCGGCGCGGACCGCGTTCATTTCGCCGACCAACGCGCGCAACGGGTCCTCGCGGCGCGCTAGAACGCATAAGCTCGCGCCGCGCCGCGCAAGTTCCAACGCTAATTCTCGTCCGATGCCCGAAGAAGCGCCGGTCAGCAACACGCGCGCGCCGCGAAAAGTTCGTTTGCTCATAGTTCGTTTCAATCTCTATTGTGTTCGACGGCAGTTCAAACGTCTCACTCCTGTCCGACGGGGCCCCTGCGAGCTTCGTCGGCGGTGATGATATCGTCTTTATTCGCGTCGTAACGTCCGAATAACGCAAGACTTTTCTGCGATAGATTGGGCGCAAATTCAAGAATAGTCAGCTGTCCGTCCCCGTTTTTATCGCGCGCAAGGAACCAGACGGGCGCGCCTTGGAGCGTTTGAGGAGGCGCCGCGTACTCGCGCGTCATCGACTCGTCCATATCGGTCAGGAGCGCGCCGAGCAGCTCGTCGTCGTCGACGCTCTCGAGCGCGGGGTTGCCCTCGGTAAAGAGATCGCGAATTTCTTCGTCGGTCAGTTCCGCGAGATTCTCGTTTCCGTCGTTGAGCAATTGCGCTTCTCGCGCTTCCTCCGCGCCGAATCGCTTCGGCGCCGCGGACGCCGGACGAATCATCGTTTCCACCTCGCCGTCAAGAACAAAGTTCCTGCGCTGCATATTCGGGCGTATCGGGTTCGGATTAAAGATGGTCCGATCTTTTGCAAATCGCGTCATATAGAATAAGATTTCTTGGTCGTCAAGGTCGAAATCGCCGTTGAGATCGATCGCTTGCGCGCCTTCGAGCCGATTCTCCCACTCTTCGCGTTGGAGAATCCCGTCCCCGTTCGTATCGTATTTGTTCATGAGGTAACGCGCGTAATAGCGCAGCGCCAAGGGGACCGCTTCGACGAGAATGTCGGTGCGGCGCGCCATCGCATCGCGATAGTATTCGGCTTCCGATTCCGCAGAATAAGCCGGAACGCCCGCGGCGCTGAAATCCGGGACCGTGCCGGACCGAAGCCGTTCTTCGGCGTCCCGCTTTTCTTCCTCGGTAAGGTCGGGCATTTCCTCAAGCGTGCCGTCTGCGATCGCTTGCGCTTTGGCCGCTTCGTCGGCGGCGGACGGCATGGGCCCAAACTCGCCGCTTTCCCATTTCGACCAGCGCTCCGCGCCGACCCGTTCTTTCACCCGATCCGCCATCGGCGAATTTTTCAGCCGGTCGAACTGTTCCTGCGTAACCTCGTCGGGGTCGAAGTTGAATCCTCGTCCGCCGCGGCGTTGGTTCTCTTGTGCGACAACTGCGCTCGAACCGCTCAACGCGCCAAAAAAGGCAGAGTCAAAAGAATCTAGCCCGATCATTGCGCTCAGCGCCGCAACGACGCCCAACGCCAGACGTTTAATCTTTCCGAATCGTAACATTTTCGTTTGTCCCCCACTTGTGGTAACGCGGTCCTCGCCGTTCCGCGCGGCGCAATAAACGCCCTTGCTCATGCTCTTGAATCGACTTTCGCGAACGCTATAATAGTATACAAGAAAACGCGGCGTTTTTCAAGTTATCGCAAAAAAAATCGGAAAGCGCCGCGTTTTCCTGACGCGACGCCTTGTTTTGATCGCGTCGGCGCGGCTGAACGCGCAGAGTTTACGCCAAGAGGCAACTATAGGGAGCGAGTAATGATCGTTTTTTTCGAACAGGAAGAAAGACCGCTGAAACTAAACGCCGTCCAAATGAGGATCGCGCGCGCTTCGTTCGAAGAAGACGGCAAATTGCTGCAGCCTGTCTTGAACCAACTTGGCGCCCGAACCGAAGAAATCGCGCTCGACGCCATCGCGCAACGGCTCGGACTTCCGGTCGTCGACCTCGCTAAAACGACGGTCCCGAACGACGTGCTCGTCAATTTTCCGACAAAAATCATTCACCGCCGCAACGTCTTCCCGCTCGGGGTCCAATCGGACGGGGCCCTTTACGTCGCCACAAGCAATCCTTTCGACTTGTCGCTCGTCGACGAAGTCTCCGCCGCGACCGACCTGCCGACCATTCTCGTCGTCGCGTACCCTAACGAACTCACGAAGCTCATCAAATCCCGGCTCGGCGTCGGCGCGGAAACGATCGACGGCTTGATCGAACAGACGAGCGACGTCGAAATTCTCGAAGAGGTCGACTGGGACCAAGGAGACGCGCAAGGCGCGCAAGAAGCCTCCGTCGTCAGGCTGGTCAACGACATCCTTACCGAAGCGGTCGAATCGGGCACAAGCGACGTGCATATCGAAGCGCAAGAGACCGGCATGCGCATCAGGTACCGTATCGACGGCGTCCTGCAGACCCAGCCGACGCCCCCGGAAATCAATCGGTTCCAGTCCGCGATCGTCAGCCGTATCAAAATTATGTCCCGGCTCAATATCGCGGAAAAACGCATCCCGCAAGACGGGCGAATCAAACTCAAGGTCCAAAACCGCGAGGTCGACCTGCGCGTTTCCATTATCCCAATGCTGCACGGCGAAGGCATCGTCATGCGTATTCTCGATAAGGACCGCATGAACTTCACGCTCCGAGGGATCGGAATGGACGAAGACGTCTACCAGGAATTCGGCAAATTGATCTCCCTGCCGCACGGAATTATCCTGGTTACCGGTCCGACGGGGTCCGGTAAAACGACGACCTTGTACAGCGCGCTCAACGAAATTAAGTCGGACGAAACCAAAATCATCACGACCGAAGACCCGATCGAATACCAGCTCGACGGAATCAACCAGATTCAAGTCCATACGAAAGTCGGGCTCACCTTCGCCGCGAGTTTGCGCGCCATCTTGAGGCACGACCCCGACGTCGTCCTCGTCGGCGAAATCCGAGACTTCGAAACGGCGGAAAACGCTATCCAGGCCTCCATGACCGGACACTTAGTCTTCAGCACGCTGCACACAAACGACGCGGCGGGCGCCTACACGCGTATGATCGATATGGGCGTCGAGCCGTTCCTTGTCGGCGCGACCGTCGAAGGGATCATGGCGCAGCGGCTC
>JGI24710J26742_10005336_pt1 | contig 10181 bp, 4 predicted proteins | sample BioPla2DNA2_FD_26742 | JGI IMG/M metagenome (IMG submission 26742) | reverse complement strand
ATAGAGGGTTAAACACTTTGAAATCAGCTGGATAAGAACTGTAGTTAAAGTAATTTCTTGTTCGGAGTAATTTTGTCCAAAAAAGGGTTGCCAATCCACGGGCAGAAAGCCGATTGAAATCGACTGGATAAGGTTCGGTCAGCTTTATGGGGAATGGAAGTCCAAGAGTATCACAGGGCGTGACTTTATGCGGAGAATGGGCTTGTCGGCTAACACTTTTTACCGCCGTGTCAGGGACTATGAAGCGGAACACGGGATCGCAGAGCCGACCTCTGCTTGACAACTCTCTCAGACGAACGTAAATACCTCTCAGAGCCGTCCAATCCTGCGAAGCGGAAAACAACTAACCGCTGAAAAGAAAAAGCCCTCAGAAACGCTTGCAGGCGTTTCCGAGAGCTTGCGGTTATTCAGTTCCGGTAGGGTTTGTGACTGTTGCGGCAGGTTCCATAATTCCGTTCATGACTTGTGCGCAGCGGAAAGCGTGCACCATTAGGCTATGGGTTATTATACATCTTAAACAATTAAATCCCTTTGAGGTAATTTCAATAAACCTAATTCTTGCTTCTGCTGATTCACCCTTTTCCTCAATACAGCACACTCATCAATACCTTCAGGTAAAGTTTTTATGAAATTTTCCTTTATTGTAGGATCTCCAAATATCTCTTGAGAAGAGGTGATTGCTAAATCAACAAACGCTCTGATATCTTCATATTCCTTGTTAGAGCCAGACCATATAGCAAGATACAGCAGTACTTTAAGTAGATTTGCCTTATAGTCTGTTGTTTGGTAATGTTGCTTCATATTCACAATCAGTTGATTGAAGTCGACATCACCTTCAAAAGGTATATAGGTATCTCTCTTTAAGTTGTTAATTGCATTAATATATTCCTCTTCATCATCTGAGTTTATGTATATTAAACCACTTTCGATAGGAATATTTAATGATATCTCATCATCTGGTATGCATAAATTATGTATATGCATAAGTGGCTCGTACACTGTTTTGTCAGATTTCACCAAAAGGGCAATACCAACAGCAAGTGGACCGCAGACATTCATTAACCACATTGGTTTGTAAATACCCATTCCTGGAAAATGAGCGCTCCATTTATTGGTAATTTTCTTCCTTAATGATGCTGTTATGATTTTACCGCTCATGGATTTATCTCCTCCACATCCTTGAGGTTTAGTGGACCGTGTGTTTTGATCTTGTTTGATTGAGCGGGTGATAAACCATGTCCAGGATTGGTTGTAAACTTAAAATCGTAAGCAACATTATTAACACTATCCCACACATCTATTCGAGTTGCACCCTTTTTACGACGTGTAAAATATTGAACACAACGAATTATAGATTCATTAACTCTTTCAAAGCGTTGCTGGTCAAATCGATTCCCTCACTATTCACAACCTCGTCCCAATAGTAATAATCTAAAAAGTGAATTTTGCTCCATTTTTCAAACAAGTCATTCAATGATGTTGCGATTATTAATCCGTGTAAGTTCTTTTCCCCATCAAACACCTCATGCTCATAAAAAACAATATTGCCATTTCTGAAATCCAAACAAAACGCATCGCCATTCAGAAACTTTATCAATGGGTACCAATTGAGGATATCTTCTGCGATGTTTAACTCATCTTCGTTGACATCATAGCTTTCGCTCATTATTTCAATTAGATTTTCATGTTCCTCATCTAATCTATTATAACCAACAAAATATATACTACCAAGATATCTTCGTTCCATATTAAGCCAGAGTAGTGAGAATGATTCATAGCGCTCATATAGTGTTTTAACGCTACTGTTAATTGGGAAACCAAGAACATTCGAGACGGCAATATCTGTTAATTTCTGAGAGGATTCGGTTACAATATAATTTTCATCAACATACTGCTTTAATTGAGAGAAATAATCATATATCATATTATTTTTCTCCCCAAGGATGTATTTTAAACTTATTCAACCCATAGTCATCCATCATTTGACCAGCGAACTGGTAGATATCCTTTGCTGTTGCAGAAGGATTATTATCAATGAACTCCATCCATTTGGGATTCCATTTTCCTTTACCATGTATGAGATTCATATGGGCACCACCTTTACCTGCTGTTACAGAAATGGTATACTTATCAACGTCAATGCCTCTTTTTGCAATAAAATCTGTATAAGGCTTACTATTACCTCTGAATTTTGGAATAATGTGATGATCATGTATCTCACCTGTAAAATTCAGTTTTGTTTCTAAGAGTGCTGTTGGTGAATTGTTGTCAGGTAACATCAACGTTTTTCCACAAGGACCGCAATCATTATGAACCAAAACCAAATCATCTGATACATAATAAGTATGATAATCAGCTACTTCAAAGTTATAAACAATAGTATACTGATTTTCAGGAAGTGAAGCTATTTCAATTTTATCAATTACAATACTATCGCCCTTAGCATCACGGAGCAAATCACCATCATTAAGGAACTTAGCCTTTGTCCAGCCCTGTCCTTCTACCCAGAATGGGTGTTCTTTTGTAGTTTCAATGATTTCACCGTTTGCTTCAATGTAGACAAGTGTATCCTTGACATAGGTATAGGTCTTTAATACTTCCTTGTATGCCGTTTCACCTGTTTCAGGATCAGTAGCAAGTACTTTATCACCAACTTCTATGGTTTCGATTGCTTTACCGCCATATATTGTAGCAACAATAGTTCCTGCTACGAAACAACCCTTACCTGTAACAGTGCATTTTACCTTATTGAATGCTGCCGGAGCTTTAGCCATAGCAGCTTTGCCAATAGCGCCCTCAACAACTGCTACTGATGCACCACCGAGTGAGTATGCAGCTTTATTTGCAATACTCTGCCAGTTTCCGTTGTAAATGTCCTTTCCAAGACTACAAAGAGAATTATACTTCTCTATTGCCATACCCTTAACACTGCCAACCGGATCATTGGCCAAGGACTTAACACCACTGATCATAGACTTTGCAGTCTTAACAGGGTGTCTGATAGCACTTATCTGTGAACCAAGTGTATCAACTACACCATGACTGTAGCTTGCAAATGTTTTGCCTGCCGGATTACTATTCTCAAGAATGCCGATTCCTGTTTTCCAGTCATCCGCTCTGTCCTTACCCCACTGCTTAACACTGCCCCAAGCCTTTGAAAGAGAACTGCGTATTGAATGTCCGGTGGGATCAAAATTCAGAATTGGATTGTTGTGGCAATAAGTATAACGATTAAGGCTTAATGGATCTGCTGCTTCTCCACCATAGCTGTCACGGGAGATAAATCTGCCGATTGAAGGATCGTAATATCTTGCTCTTAGGTAAATTGAACCAGTCTCTGCATCATAATACTCACCGCAATATCTGAACGCATTGGTATCACTTTCATCCAGATTCTTTTCAACACCGAAGGCATCATATCTGTAAGTCTTTATATTGTTTGCAGAGGAGTTTGTAATACTTACAACATCACCATGAGCATTTTTGCGATAATAGTTATAGTCTGACTTTACACCGCTTGAGAAATTATAACTTGCTGTGATACCTGCACCAAAGAAATAGCAATCTGCGGTATATGGGGAATCATCAGTTATATCAGCTATGATATTCTGGTTGCCGTCCCAAACGTGTTTTGTTGTGTGACCGTTTACTGTCTTGGAAGAACGTAAACCATCAGCATTGTAGGTATAGCTTGCAACAGATTCGCCGTCGCTGTACCCTATAACCTGATCAAGAACATTGTAGGTAAAGTTTTCAGTCTTTTCGTTTGAAATCTTACTAAGCTGATTACCATTATTATCATAGGTATACGCTGTGATCTCCGTTTCTTCAGTATCTGTTTCGTCACTTATGCCTGTCTTTGTTTCACTCTGAAGGAGTGCTGTATACTGATTCTGAGCATTCTTGTAATTGTATACTGTTGTAAATACTTCCGAACCAGTTGCTGTCATACTTACACGGTTGCCATAGTCATCATAAGAATAATTATACTTATCAGTCAGAGAAGCATTTTCAACTTTTTCTTCTGTAAGCTGACCAAATCCGTTGTAAATATAAGAAGTAGTTTCAGTAATGTTATTCTCAGTTACTATTTTTCTGGAATCTGAGCCGTCAAGGTAATATTTGTAGGTTGTAGAAGCAATTTCATTTTCACCGTTGAAGCTCCTGATCTCTGTTACTGCGTTAATGCAGTTATAGGCATATTCTGTAGATATACCGTTTGCAAGGATTTCCTTGCTTCTGTTTCCGTTAGCATCATATTCGTAAGAAACAATCTGGCTACTGGATTCAGAAATAGAGGAGACTCTCATCTCATCATCGTACTGATAACTAACATCTGAATAAAGAAGAAGATGTCTCCGTCCGGTTATAGTTCTCGAAACATAATCAGAAATTCCTTCATAGAAATAGCCTTTAAATGTGCCATTGCTGTCTGTTTCGCTTACAACACGTCCGAGCTTATCATATTCATATGTTGTGGTTGCATTTCCTACTGATGAGCTGATCGTTCTTCCGAGTCTGTCAAACTGATAAGATGTGGTGACAGAGTGGTTACCATTGCTATCCGTTTTAACCGATCTTGTAAGTCGGTCAAGATCATCATAAGTGTTTACAGTGATATTTCCATTAGGATCAGTAGAACGGATAACATTACCGTTAATGTCGTACTCTGTTGTTCCGGAAACATACCCAGTGCTGTCATGGCTGCTGATTGGTCTAAGATACTGGTCATACTCATATTCTGTCAAAACATAGTCGTTATCAGCATCAGATGAAAGTCCTGTATACTGCTTAGTAACATTACCAAGCATATCATACTCATACTTAGTGATGTTGACAGCATTAGTTTCAGAATCGATCATTCTCACTTCGATGAGATTGCCTACACTATCGTATTTGGATTCTGTAATGCTGTTTTTAGTTTCAGTAGCATCCTGTTCGTTGATAGGATCAATAGTTTTAATTACGTTACCGTTCTTATCATATTGTATTTCAGAAACAGCATATTTAGGATTTCCGTTTTCATCCTTATTGAAAGGTGTATATGTCTTTGTCAACGCTCCAAGGAAGCCATATTCATATTTTGTTATGTTTCCAAGAGCATCAGTTTGTCTTGCAAGCACACCATTAGCATAGTAATTGCAAGTTCTTTTAACATTTCCGTTAACCGATTCAGATACAGTATTTCCTCTGAAATCCTGCAATGTTTCTGTTACAACTTGCTTATTAGCTGTAATGTAGGCATAACTTCTTTCTTTAAGTCCGTAGATATGTCTTGTTTCATAATTTTCCAGACCGTTATACACTGTAAAATCAGAATCTACATACTCATACTCGTTTCTGGAAATAATCTGCTTAGGGGAGGAGGCACTGTCTTGGAAATATGTTGCCTTTTCTCGTTGTAAAGCATCATACTCTGTAATGCTTATCGAGCCATCAGGATTTGTTGTTTTTACAAGATTACCATAGGCATCATATTCAAACGTTGTAACATTACCTAAAGCATCTGTAACAGTAGAAGGAAGATTACCACGATTAAATGTATAGGTTGAGCCTACACTCTTGTCAGAATATTTAGGAGTGTATTCAGCAGTCTTTCTTCCAAGCTCATCATAGTCGTATGATACGACAATCCCGTCATCACCCGTTCCGTATGTCGTGATTTTAGTGATATTATTGAAATTATCATACTCGTATGTTGTTCTTGTGGTATTCTCACTGCCATCTGCGTTGTAGCTTACAACCTCTCTTACTTCTGAGGGCTGTAAAGTATCAGTATACTCAAATGTTGTTTTGCTGCAAATATTCCCGTCGCTATCTTTAATGATAGTAGATGCGACAAGACCATTTGAATTATAAGTATTCTCTGTGACATTACCTTCCGGATCAGTTGTAGCTCTTATAAGTCCAGCGAGTCGTGTGCTTTCATCAATAGTCAGATCGTAATAATCGTATTCAGTAACAGCATAATCGTCAAGAATAACAGAACCGAAACTGAATGAATTATCAGAAGCTAAAGCATAGGCATTGTCGACAGGATGAATACTGCTGCCTTTACGTTTAACATTGACTCCAGTGGAATCATATTCATAAATGGTAACATTTTTCATCTCATCAACTTCAACAAGAGGCATATTCTTGTTGTTATAACTTGTAACAGTAAATGTGCCATCAGGATTTATAACTTTTGTAACATTTCCGTTCGAGTCATATTCGTACTCTGTTATATTTCCCGAAACATCGGTAGCTTTCTTTACCTCATCATATTTATTCTTACCCTCTGAATTCTTATAATATTCAGTACGGTCAGTATATTCTGTGCCATCCACGATAGTATGATTGGCTACAATAGCATAATCCTCATCATACTCATATGTTACCTTTTTGAGGAGCTTACTGCCATCATATTCTTCCATTCCGGTCTGGCAATTCTCTCTGTCATAAACATATACTTGTTTAAGTCCATGTTCATTTACCGTGTTATCAACTCTGCCATTGTCGATATATGTTACATTAAGCGTGGTTTCACCAAAACAGTTTTCTATTCTGTTGAGTTTTCCGTTTTCATCATAGAAATAGCATTCTCTGCCACCCTTTACATTTGTAGCTGCTATCAGGCGGTTGTTTTCATCGTACTCATAGGTGATTTTCTTGTGAGCTGATTCATCCTCAATTTTTGTAATTCTTCTGTGATCAGCATTACCAGTATAGTAAATATAGTATTTTCTATTAATTGAATCAGTGACGGTGCGCTTGTTGTTCTCAATAGAAGAAATCAACATTCTGTTGCCATTAGCATCCTTGATCCAGTCAAGCTCGCCATTGGTATTGAAATGGTACTGGCTCTGAGCAACATTAGTTACAGTATACTCATACTGATCTCCTACCTGCATTTCTTCAAGAGTACTATGGGCATTTACACATCTGAAATTGTTAGCACCAAGTTTTTCAAATGTTGTATTTGAGCCGTCAGGAAGAACGACCTGAATATAGTTGCTGTAACTGTTTGTTATAATTTTGCTTACATCAATATTGAAATCCCAGCCGATACCAAAGGAACCTTCTTCAGGATTTGTAGAATTATATGAACGTACAAAATCAACACCTACACCCGGAGTAGTTACACTATAATCTTCAAAACTCTTTTTGTAGTTACCTGTAGCAGCGTGAACGCCATCCGGACCTTCCCACGCTTTACGATATGCGGTTAATTCTTCTTCGTTTGTTCTAAACCACGGTCTGAACCAATACAATTCGGGAGAATAACCATATGGGAAAATTACGCCGAGACAATTTCCGTTGTCATCTACATAATCAAAATTGAATCTTCTGCCTGTTTGTGTATTACCGTCATCATCAAGATAAGTATATTCATTTGCCCACAGAATTGTTTGTAGACCATTGGGGTTCAGAAATTCAATTGAATGTGTTCCGGAGGAGTATATTGCTTTGGCGCCGGAAGGCTCATTAACATTCCAATGGTCACCATAAAAATGGATCTGTCCGGCAGTCCACTTACCTTCCATGTTGGCATCAGTAGCATATGTCCATGGACCATAGATAATAAGTTCGTCATTTGCATTTGTCATAAGAATTTGATCTTTACAATGCATCTGTCCAAAATCAAAGCACTCGCCAATATAAACAGTACCTCCATTTATATTAAGTGTTTGCCCTGGTACAGTATCCCATCCATCTGGAGAAGCTGTTCTAAAAACAAGATTTTTACCAACGTAAAGAAATCCTGCATTTACATCAAGGTTTGCAGCAACACCATTAGCCCAAAACTGTGGGATATTGGTATTAAATGACATATACTCATTTACAGCAAGCGTGTGACCATTCAAATCGAGATCCGTATCATGAAGGTTGTAGCTGTACGGGAAATATGCACCTTCTTCAAGACGAAGGTATTTCTTAAATGCATTATCCCAGTTCAGATCGCCGTTATAAGCACTCTCAAACCAGTTAACGTCATAAGAGTCGATCTCACCACTGTTATTTTTATCCATGTATTCATGATAATTATCAGAACGCTTTGGAAGATTGGCGTAGTATTCGATACCTTCCTGATCGTCTGAATCAACGAATCCGTCATGATTGAGATCCATATTATAGTAATTTACAGCGTCCGAATTATCCGAGTTATCAAAAAAATTACAGTAGGCTGTATAATCATCAGCATTTATCGAACTGTCGCCGTTAATATCCCAAACTCCCGGAAGGGTTGTGATTACATTATCAAGATAGTTCGCAAAATCTGTGAAGTCATTTGTGTTGATAACATTATCATTATTCAGATCATAGGCGGAGATATTTGAAGGTACGGAAATACTATCTTCGTCCATATTGATATACATCGCTTGTATCTCATTAACATCACTCTGCGAAATAGTACCGTCTCCATCCATGTCCATCCAATCAAGATAATCGCTTGCACCTTTTACAGCGTGTAAACAAGAACTAACATAATTGGCATCATCGGAGGTAAGATTATCATCGCTCCACTGATTATTATCGTTAGCATTATAAGTGGTATCACCCGGTACAAGCGTAACAGTGTCATGTGAACCGTTAGAGCCTACCACAAAAGAGCCTGTGCCATAATCTTTCAAATAGAAGGGCAGATATCCGTCGCATTCATACTTTACATGATAAACGTCAGAATATCCACCTTCGATAGAAACATTATACGATTCACCATTATGAACAGTCTGATGAGTGAGTTCCTGCCAGTCTCCGGTGTAAATACGAATGTAAATAGGCGGATCATCGTATCGTGTGACTTCTGACACCTCACCCAATGAAACTATGCCGCTTACTGTAAGCGAACTGCTAACATCATCCATCGGGTCACTGTTGGCACTTCGTCCTCGTGCTGACTTCAAAAGTCTTGAACCAGTGACTACATCTGTATCGCCAAAGTAGTCAACTTGCCCCAGTTCAGATACTGCCTGCTCGAATTCATCAGCAAGTTCCTTTTCAGTTTTCTTCTCCTTGATACTTTCAGCAGCATATGCTATTGTATCAGGGTGAAGAATTCCTTTTGATGTTCCATCACCGAACAGCGCTATTTGTCCTGTAAACAGAACTGATAGCACGCCGGCGATGATGCGATTGTGTGTTTTGAGCATTTGCTAAATCCTTTCACTTAGATTTTGAATTGAAAAGAGCATTCTCAAATCAGCTATCCGTTCGCAGATATTAAGAATGCTCTATTCCACAGTTAATTATTATAGCACTTTGATATAGTTTTGTCAAGCTACTTTTATAAATCTACATTTGTTTTTTTATAAATCTACATTTGTTTTTTGTAAAACCAACCGTCCAAACTTTACCAAATAATCGTTGCTAAGGTGTTGCTTACGGCACACCTCTGAGCAATTCTATCACAGAGCTGCACACCATGATGCGTTACTTGGAGTATGACTTTCTCCGTGACCACGGCTTACAGCACTTCGACAATTGGGTTGCGGTCTTTGGCGACCAGAAAACCGATTGGGAGTTAAAGCCTGCGGGTAATGGCTTCAAGGAGCGCACCCGTATCGCAAACTATACAGGTCTGCCCGAATTGATGAGTATGTTCAAGCAGGTGGCAGATATTCGTACTGCGGATACGCTGACACTTGATGTGCCTGAATGCGATTATCAGGTGGTTCAGGTCGAAGCTACTCCTTTTCAGCAGGAGCTTGTTCAGGAGCTTGCCGACAGAGCTGATGCTATCAATGCAGGAAATGTTGATCCTACAATCGACAATATGCTCAAGATTACGTCGGACGGCAGAAAGCTCGGTCTTGATCCGAGACTGATCGATCCGTCCTTTGAGGACAACCCCGATACAAAGCTGAACAGGTGCGTTGAGAACGTAGCTCGTATCCACGCTGAAACGGCTGAGGACAGGCTCACGCAGATCATCTTCTGTGATTTGGGTGTACCGCACAAGGCAGCAGAAGCAACGGTCGAGGGTGAAGATGCCGACGATGCTAAGGATAAGAAGTCAATCGCTGAGGTCGAGTCTCTTGAAGAAGAATGCGATTTTTGCGTGTATGACGATATTCGTGACAAGCTGATCGCAAGGGGTATTGGATAGGCTATACTAAATAGGACAGTTTTTCTCCGAACATGATATAATAAAATTATTGGAGGAGAAAGACATGTCAAAAAAATATTATGAGGAAAAT
>JGI24710J26742_10005331_pt1 | contig 10183 bp, 8 predicted proteins | sample BioPla2DNA2_FD_26742 | JGI IMG/M metagenome (IMG submission 26742) | reverse complement strand
ACTTTTCATTATCTATGGGTAATATCTTACTACAAAGGCTCAATAAAGTTTATCTGTAATTTATGCCATGGCTTAATCTTCCTTCATGATTTCACCGTGTACTATAAAATACCTCTATGGTATTATAAGTAAAAAACCAGCAGTGACATTAACAACTGAAAAACTCGTTATAAAGTGCCTTTACAGCTGTAACATTATCCTCTTCCTTAATTCCAAACATCATACTAACCTCCGAAGACCCCTGATTAATTATTTCCACATTAACATTGGCTTTTGCCAGTGCAGCGGAAGCTCTCGCCAAAATACCCACACTTCTCATCATACCCTCACCAACAATCATAACAAGGGCACGATTGCGTTCAATAGTAACATCATCAGCCTTCAGTTCTTCCTTTATTCTATTTATAATACGCTTTTCCTTATCCTCATCAAGCTGTTTTTGTTTAAGTACAATAGACATATTGTCAATTCCTGAGGGAATATGCTCATAAGACAAACCTTCATCCTCAAGAATGCTTAATATTCTTCTTCCAAATCCAATCTCTCTGTTCATCATGTACTTACTGACAAAAATGTTGCAAAACCCTGTGTCACTAGCTATTCCCACAACAGGACCATTATAAAGTTTTCTCGTCGGTACAATCATCGTTCCAGGTGCCAATGGGTTGTTGGTGTTCTTGATACATACCGGAATTCCCATTCTATAAACCGGTTCAAGGGTTTCTTCATGCAATATAGAAAAACCCGAATAAGAAAGTTCCCTCATTTCTCTATAGGTAAAAGTTGGAATAGGTTTTGGATTATCAATAATATTGGGATTTGCAGCATAAACAGAGTCAACGTCGGTAAAATTCTCATATACATCTGCCTTTACAGCCGCCGCCAATATAGACCCAGTTATATCCGAACCTCCCCGTGGAAATGTTACAATGTCTCCAGATTTTGAATAGCCAAAAAAACCCGGGAAAACCAATAATTCTTTTCTATTCTTCAGGGCTTTTAAATTATCATAGGATTCCGGCAGTACACGAGCATTTCCATACTTATTACTAAGCAAAAGACCAGCATCTTTAGGATTTATATATGCCGCATCTATTCCTTTACTTACAAGGTAAGCAGCAACTACTTTAGCATTATTGTCTTCGCCCGCTGCTTTAATAGTATCCATAAATCTTTCTCCATCGCTAACATCCCCTTTAAGACGGCTTTTTAGGTCATTAGCTACTACGTCTGCCACATCGGATGATAATCCAAGTCCTTTTGCAATCTCGTCATATCTACTGATTATCGTATTTAATTCATCATCTGCTTTTCCTTCTTTAAGATACTTTTGTCCTAAAGCAATTAATAGATCCGTTACCTTGGTGTCTTCTTTTGAACGTTTGCCCGGAGCAGAAACTACCACCAAGCGTCTATCCTTATCACTCAAAATTATATCGCATACCTTTTTTATCTGATGTGCATCAGCCAGTGATGACCCCCCAAACTTTACAACCTTCATAAATTTACCTCCTAAACACTTTTATGTAATACCATTGAGTCTAATCACCCAATACCCTAATAGCATTTGACACCTGTATTATAGAATCAACTTCCTCTATTTTCTTAAAAGACCTGATATGTTCTTTCTCCGATGCTTTCCCAGTAACAAAAGCCAACTCATCCTTCGGACAATCACCACATATCTTAACCCATTCAACATTTCCAAAAACTCTACCTACGGCTTCTCTTGCATTAGACTCATCTTTCACCCTCAACCTGACAAAATACTTTGTTTCAGTATCGCTTATATCAATAATATTATTTCGATTCTTTACTTGCCAGTCATAGCAACCCGATCTTCCCCAATGTTTGACAACCTCGATCACATCTGCTACAACTGCACTGGCAGTAGGAAGCTTACCGGCACCACGGCCGTAAAACATCACTTCACCAATTGCATCACCTTTTACAATAATTGCATTAAACACATCCTCAACATTATGAAGAGGGTTGCTGTTCTTTACTATAGCAGGGCTGACTCGTGCAGCAATTTTGTCTCCAACTCTTTCACTGGCAGCAATAAGTTTTATGGTTGAATTCATGCTTTCGGCATACTTCATATCAGCAAGGCTTATTTTAGCTATACCCTCTGTATAAATGCCATTGCAATCAACAAACTCATTGTACGCAATCGAAGAAAGAATTGCTATTTTTCTGCATGCATCATGTCCTTCAATATCAGCAGTGGGATCCGCTTCCGCATATCCTCTGGCTTGAGCCTCTTTTAAAGCTTCATCAAAGTTCTTTCCTTCTCTTTTCATCTGACTCAAGATATAATTTGTTGTCCCATTAAGTATCCCTGCTATGGAATAAATCTCATTTGCAGCAAGGCAACGGTTCAACGGCCTTATAATTGGGATTCCTCCCCCAACACTTGCCTCAAACAAATAGTTTGCATTGTTCTCTTTCGCAAGCTTTAAAAGCTCAGGTCCATGGGTTGCAACCAGTTCCTTGTTTGATGTAACCACATGCTTTCCCTTTGAGAGGGCATCTCTGGTTAATTTATAAGCAACATTTGTTCCTCCAATAGTCTCAACAACTATTCCGATGGAAGAGTCCCTTAAAATATCCTCCGGATTCTTTGTAAAAAGCTCGCGATCCGGACTATCCGGAAAATCTCTTATGTCCAGTATTTTTTTTACACAAATCTTTTGACCAGCTTTTTCTGAAATACTTATTCCATTCTTTTTTATTATCTCCACAACCCCTGAGCCAACTACTCCGTAGCCCAGTACTGCCACGTTTATCATTATTCTAAACCTCCTCTATTCTCTAGCAAGAATCTGTTGTTTCCTGACACCTTCTATATTGTTTATCTCATACATTAAGTCCTTTATATCGTTTATCATTGAATCGGTCTCAATTGTAATAGTAACATCTGCAAGACCATTTATGGGTATGTTCTGATTTATTGTTATTATGTTTGCTTTTGATTCAGCAATCTTATTTATAATACTCGATAAAATACCAGCGTAATCCTCTACTGTGAAAAAAAGCGTTACAACCTTGCCTCGTGTAGTCTCATAAAACGGAAAAATAAAATCCCTGTATTTATAATAAGCACTTCGACTTATACCCACTCTCTGGACAGCCTCGTTTATATTCTTAATGGTACCGCTTGATAAAATCTTTTTTGCTTCAACCACCTTATGAAAAACCTCTGGAAGAACCGAAGAATCTACCAAATAGTATTTTGATTTATTGTTCATGCTCCCCCTCCCTACCTGTCCACCCACGGTGTACAAATGTGTTTCTATTGTGTAATAGTAACATAAAAATGTTTCGGATTCAAGATGTAAAATAAAAAATTTCAGTCAGGAATAAATATAAGGTAAAATCTCCCACAACTTAAACTTCATAAAAAAAACATCCCTTTTACGGAATGCTTTTTTGTAAACTTATTTTCTTATGCATTTTCTTTCTCTAAAAACTGGTTAGTATTGTAGGTATGTTCAATCTCCTTTTGCATTTCATCAAAATCCTCCAATAAAGCTATAAAATTATTCACCACATTTGAATCGAACTGAGTACCCGAATTAAGTAAAAGCTGTTTTTTAGCTTCATCGATATTCAATTTAGATCTGTATTGCCGATCCGATGTCATGGCATCAAAAGCATCCGCCACCGAAACAATTCTTGCCAGAAACGGTATCTCGTCTCCTTTTATCCCATAAGGATATCCACGACCGTCTATTCTCTCGTGGTGATGCTTTACCAGAGGAATAATATCTTTAAACATTGAGACTGCCGAAAGTATATGGGCACCCTTTATCGGATGCTTTTTTATCTCATCATACTCCGCATCACTGAGCTTATCTGTTTTAAACAAAATATCATCAGCAATTCCGATCTTCCCTATATCATGGAATATACCGGCTGCCTTGAGCTTCTGCAATTCCTCTTCCTTGAGGTTAAAGCTCTTGCCTATCTTCACGGCGTAATATGCAACCCTATCGGAATGCCCTCTTGTATACACATCCTTTGCATCAACTGCCAAACGCAAAACCTGTATGGCATCTAGATATCTCTTCTGGAGCTCATTATATGTCCTGTCCAATTCATCGTTTTTTATACTGACAAGGGAATGGAGATATATATTGTTTATTGATGTTGCCACCTGGGCTGCAAATATCTTTAGAAGCTCAATCTTGTTAAAAGGATGATTAATCTCAAGATATATTATCCCAAGCGTTTTCATTGAATCATCTATAAGGGGAAGGATAATTCCTTCATTTGTCCTGATACATTCTTTTGAAGCCCTTGCATAGCCTATACTTTCCATAAATGATGGCTCGAGCATTTTCATGAATTTTTCCAGATTAACATCATATGTTCCTACTCCCTTAAAAATACTCTTCTCCTTGCTACCTTCAGTAGTAAAATTATCAACCATAATAAAAGCATTTGTGCATTTAACAAAAAACATTACCTCTCCGAGTATGTTCTCAAGTATTTCGGATACTGATTGCAGTTGATAGATTTTAGGCACAGAATCAAGTATTTTCTTCAAACCATCCTTAAAAACTTTTATTGTTTTTCTCTGAGAAATTGTTTTTATTGCCGACTCAATTAAAAGAATAAGCTGATCAAAATTGTCCGTTTTTTCACAATATCCCTGTATATCAAGAGTTTTAATGGTTTTCAACGGAGGTGCAAGGTCTTTATACCCTGTAAGAAGCAAAATGTATAAATCCCTATTGAATTTTCTTATCTCCTTTACCACTTCATCCCCGAGTAACGGCTCCATAAGAAAATCCAGTATAAGTAAGTCAAAATCCTCTCTTTTGATTCTCTCAATTGCTTCAAGAGGGTTATTTACTCCTGTATACTGATATCCAAGACGCTTTATTATGACTGATAAGGAATCCAATATTCCCCTTTCATCATCTACAACAATTATTTTATGTTCCGAAGATATTTTCGAATTAATTTTTCTCACAGCAGATCCTCCTTTATAGCAGAAACCTTGGCTGCGACTTCAAAGGAGCCATTTAAAACCCAAAAAGCCCCACATATAATGGTACATTTGTAACCAGCTTATTAAAAGTATTTAATTATTATATCGTCTTAATTATTAATAATATAACACATACTGTATTATCTTTCACCTGAGACAGACTATGGAGATGTTAAAAAGGTCTTTGACAATTTTAGATTCTATTTCTCAAAATGAAGGGGTATAGTCTTCTATACTACCGTCCTGACATACTTTTTAAGACTTTTTTCTACATCTTTTCTGCTAAAGGGCTTAGGAATATAGTCTACTGCACCGTTTTTTATTGCCTGCCGAATAATTCGCTCAGAAGTGATTGCTGAGACCATTATAATTTTGCTGCCGGAACTTACCTTAAGAATCCTTTCTATAGCCTCAATGCCATCCATGCCGGGCATCGATACGTCAAGAGTCACCACTTGAGGCTGCATTTTCTTGGCTTTCTCAACAGCTTCATAACCGTTCTCGGCAAATTCCACATTGCAATAACCTAAGGCATTTAAGGTATTAGCTAAATATTTCCTCATAAAAACAGCATCATCCACCACCAGAATCTTTGTTTTTTCCATCCTGCCTACCACCTCTATTCCTGGTTTTTTTATAAAATAAATCTACTATATAAATCGGTAAAATATGAGACTTTTTAATACTTTTTAATACTTTAGGCTGTGATAAAAGCTCAAGGGCATTAAACCCTTTCGCTTTTTTGTCATTTCACTTCGTGAAATCCCGCCAATGAGAAGTATTATCTCTGCATAACAAAAGCAATTTTTCCGGCAATCTCATTTTTAGATTGAAATTAACCATGAAATGTTATAGCTAATATATAAATACCATTAAGTTACCTTTAGTGAACAATATCTGAATGCGGGGAGTAGAAAATCCCTTTGAAACTCATAGATTCAGCTATAGTTGCAAAAATTTACTTAAATTCCTAGAAGTTTTTCAACCTGCTGCTTCATATCACTACTGCTGCAAACGGTCTTATGATTCACAGTTTGTTTATCCAAATTCTTTAAACTCTCAGGTATCTTAAGACCACACTCTTTTGATAAAATCTCAAGAAGTTCAAATTCAGTTCTACCCTTTAAGGCATCCTCTCCTAAAACCGCCTTTACAACACTGGCATTAAATTTAAAAGGACTGGCAGTTGATGCTATTACCGTCTTGGTTATGTCACCTGTGGATATTACATACTTGTCATACACATCAATCCCGACAGCCGTGTGTGTATCAATTACGTAGTTGTATTCCTTATAAATCGCCTCAATAGTTTTTAATGTCTCAACCTCGTTTGAAAACCCGGACCAAAAAATGTCGGATATTTTCTTTTTGGTATCAGAGTCAACACTATACCTGCCATCATTCTTCAATTGCTCCATCCATTTATTAACAATCGAGGAATCATGATCGGTAAGCTCAAATAAAAGCCTTTCAAGATTGCTCGAAATCAATATATCCATGGACGGAGATATCGTTCTTTTAAACTCCCTGTTTTTATCATATGTTCCTGTATTAATAAAATCGGTAAGAACATTATTGTCATTTGATGCACAAATAAGCCTGTTGACAGGAAGTCCCATTTCCATAGCGTAGAAAGCTGCGAGAATATTTCCGAAATTTCCCGTTGGAACTACAATATTAATCCTTTCATCTGTTTGTATCTCGCCATTATTTATCATATCCGCATATGCAGAAAAATAATACACTATCTGAGGAACAAGTCGTCCCCAGTTAATGGAATTAGCCGATGAGAACCTATAACCGTTTTCCACCATCTTGTTTTTCAATACATCATCTGTAAATATTGTCTTAACTCCGCTTTGAGCATCATCAAAATTTCCATCCACACCTATTGAATAAACATTTTTTCCTTCCTGTGTAACCATCTGCATTTTCTGAACCAAGCTGACGCCCTTTTCAGGAAAAAACACAATTATTCTTGTACCTTCAACATCCTTAAAACCTTCTAATGCAGCCTTTCCTGTATCTCCAGAGGTAGCAACAAGAATTACAATTTCGCCTGTTTCTCCAGTCTTTCTGACAGCCTTTACAAGAAAATGAGGTAAAATCTGAAGAGCCATATCCTTAAATGCACAGGTTGGTCCATGCCACAACTCAAGAACATTAACATTTTCGTTCAGTTTGAACAACGGAGCTATAGCTGAATGCCCAAATTTCTCCTCAGTATAAGCATTATAAACACAGTCTTTTATCTCTTCATCAGAATAATCGGTAAGGTATGGCTTTAGTATGTGTATTGCCCTTTCCCGGTAACTCATACCCGCTAGGGATTTTATTTCATCCATCGAAAGCTTTACCCTTTTCTCGGGGACAAAAAGACCCCCGTCCGGTGCTATACCTTGTTTTATTGCCTCAGCAGATAAAACTGACTTTAATCCGCCTCGTGTACTCTCATAGTGCATTTTACTTCCTCCTATATATAGAAATCGAAAAAACTGTTAATCCAAATCTCAATTAGCTTTAATATCCTACTTCTATATAAATATATAATATATTTTAAAAAAAATAAAGAATATTTGCTGTAATTCTTATAAAAGTACAAACATCAACACAAGCCCAACAACCGCCTTAAAATGTATATAAAACCATATCTTCTTATTATATTCATGCGGCAGCTTCTCCTAAAAGCATAATATAAAGCCCTTTTACCTGATTGTATCAGATATTCCTTCTCCCTGTCATCTAAATTGAAATCCAAAAAAGAAATATTTGCTGTGTCAATTTTTACTATACAGCAGTTTTTATAATCCTTTACATCCGGAATGCCGTAATCATGCACAACAGATATGATCTTTTTTAATATGCTAAGGGGATTTAAAATATTAAATTTTATTTTCCCTTTCAGCATGCAGCCAATTAATGGAATAGATGAAGAGGGTTGTATCATCCAAAGAGGAAAGTTATCCAGAACACCTCCATCCACTAAATAATGCTTTTTTGATGACTTCCCATACATCTTATTTATTTCAACAGGTTTAAACGCAAAAGGTACACTGGTGCTCATTCTAATAGCCTTCGCCACTTCGAGACGATCAGGGTCAATACCATAAAAGGAAATATCGTCGGGAAGAATTACAACTTTGCCACGGTTGGCATCTACAGCAGTCATTCTTACTTTGTAGCCCTTTGGATTGGATTTATCGGCTTTTTTTGTCCTGATATCCGCAAAGGTTTTTACACCTTTTTTCAGCAGTGTTTTATACATCCATTCCTCAATAAAATCTCCATCAAAAAGACATTTTTCTTTGCTATAAGTGATTATATTTTTTAAGATATTCCGCCGTTGTCCTGCAAATTCAAGAGGTTCAATTATTTTGCAATGGTTTTCTGTTCTTACAGGTATGCTCAAGAAATCCTCAATGCTTTTATCACCGGTATATCTACCGTTCTCACAATACTCGATAAATCTTTGCACTACTGGCATTTCCTGGGAAATATCCCTCAAATTGATCTTGTCAAACTCAGTTTCATAAAGAATTCTTTTAAGCTCCGAAGCTTTGTAACCTGCACCAATTAAAGCTCCCACCATAGCCCCTGCAGATACACCTGCAATACTATCGAATCTAAGTCCCTTTGCCTCGGCAGCTTCATACATGCCTATATAAGCAATACCCTTTATTCCACCGCCTCCCAACACAAGGTTTGCTCTTCTTCGGTTTCTTTCCATCTAGCAATGCCTCACATTAGAAAATAACTATGTTATATATATTAATAAAATTATATAAATAGTATTTTTTCAAATAATTATTTCCAAAGGGGTGCATTAAATGTGAAGAAAAATATGCACCTTGCTAAATGAGCTACTGGCTGTTTTGGATCTGGTTAATCCGGTTTTGTGAATACTGTGCAAAGGAACTGGACGGATATTTTTCAATAAGTTCTTCAAATGTTTTTATCGCCATCGTATTGTTATTAAGCTCTTGATAGCATATTCCGCAATGATAAAGGTTATTTACCGAATACCTCCAATCTTCGGAATAAGCCTTTGACTTAATAAATCTATCCAATGCTTCCTGGTATTTCTTTTTGTTATATAGCTCTCTGCCCTTATTATATTCATTCTGAGCGGCTTTGGGCAAAATATCCTGTACAAGTTTGTCAAATACCTCTTTTTCAATCCCTTGAAAGTTTTTATTCTTCAAGAGCAAAATTTCATCAGCTGCTTCACTTGTTTTATTCTCGGAAGCAAGCTTTTCAATATTTAATATCTTTGTAACGCTCAAATAATAATCAGCCTGCCTGCTCACTTCTTCGAACTGGGTGTTTAGACCATTATACTTATTATCCAACTCGGCGTATTTTTTTTCGTATTCATCTATCTTCAAAATAGCATCTTCCTTTTCAGCAATCAACTGATTTATTATATCCGTATTATCCTCTCTTGAGTAATACTTAAAGCTTAGTGCAAAAACAACCAAAGCTCCAATAAAAAACCCTATGAAAGTGTTCAACACTATCTTTGCCTTATGATTTCCTTTTCTCACTGGCCTGTTCAACGAAAGCGGGGATTTTTCTTCACTCTTAACCGTATTTCCCCTGCTTTTTGCAGCTTTGTTCTTTTCTTTTTTTTCTTTTACCCGTTTCTTCACCTGAGGCTCATAACTTGAATCAATTTTCTTCAAATAATTAAGGGCTATCATGCTATTTTTTTCAGCATCAATGACTTTTTTAAAGACCTGCACAGCATTATCATATTCCTTTGTGTAAATATAAAAAACTCCTAAAAGATTAAAAGCTTCGTAAAAATCGGGATTTAGAGAAATGGCTTTTCTCAACTCAATTATTGCAATATCCTCACTGCCTACACGGAACTTCTCAAGAGCCTTATTATATAATATGATTGAGTTTTTAATGTTATCAGACATATCCGGGTTTCTTTCGGATAATTTGTCAATGTCAATCGGCGGATAATTTTGGAGTTCCTTCTTAAAATCAATCATTAAATCGCCCTCTCTCATAATTTATACTAGTACAGTGTTTCCCAAATATTTGTTCAACGAAAATCCTACGGACTATCACAACACTATTGTGAACTACCACCGCCTATAGAGGCAGATGGCTTCTTGGTCAATATCTCTATTGAGACAAGTTTACCCAAGCTCAAAAGAATGTTCCATCCTCGAA
>JGI24710J26742_10005329_pt1 | contig 10184 bp, 5 predicted proteins | sample BioPla2DNA2_FD_26742 | JGI IMG/M metagenome (IMG submission 26742) | reverse complement strand
TTTTTCGACTATGCTATTCATAGCTCCTTCCTGCGGACTTGGAGGCGGAGACCGACCCCGAGCGAAGCGAGGGGGCACGCCCTAATAAAAATTAAAATTATCATATTCCTTATTAATGGGCTAATGTATTGAGGGATAATAAAAAAACGGAGTGAATTAAAATTCATTCCGTTTTACTGTTTTTGTTTTTGTGCCCAGAACAAGAGTCGAACTTGCACGGGAGTCCTCCCACTACCCCCTCAAAGTAGCGTGTCTACCAATTCCACCATCTGGGCTAAATCAGGCTGCAAAATTACACTTTTTTTTCAATTAATTCATTTTACCTGCTTTTTTTCTACAAAAAAAGACGACTTCTTGAAAGCCGTCTTTAATCACATTACATAATCACTCTTTTACAATTTTTGTTTTTCGCTATTTTTTAACGAGGTCTACAATCGCTTTAAATGCCTGTGGGTGATTCATTGCGAGGTCGGCGAGGGTTTTACGATTCAGTTCGATGCCCTTCTTTGCTACTAATCCCATAAATGCGGAATAGGATAAGCCGTGCTCACGAACGCCCGCATTAATACGGGTAATCCATAAACTTCTAAAAGCTCTCTTTTTATTTCTTCTATCTCGGTAAGCGTATTCTTGTCCTTTTTCCCAAGTGTTCTTGGCTACGGTCCAGACATTTTTGCGCTTTCCGAAGTACCCTTTCGTACGTTTTAGAATCTTTTTTCGTCTTGCTCTGGAAGCAACGCTGTTTACTGCTCTTGGCATAATGTTCTCCTTTCTTTTTTACGTCAGCGGTTTATTCATATTTATAAACTCTTTTTTGGCTGATGGTAAAGTTAATAATTAATTTTATTGAAGTCCTAACATCTCTTTAATAGTATGTTGCATGGTTTTATCCACGAGAGTACTATACGCTAAATTACGTTTTCTCTTAGTCGATTTTTTCGTAAGAATGTGACTGTGATAAGCGTGATGTCTTTTTACTTTTCCAGTGCCGGTAAGAGTAAATCTCTTTTTAGCAGCGGATTTCGATTTCATTTTTGGCATTTTTACAATTTTTTTTTAATAGTTACTATTTTGAGTTTTTTGTAATGTTCTATTTTTTCGGATTAAGAATAATCATCATACGTTTTCCCTCTAATTTGGGTAGTTGTTCAGGTTTCCCGTAGTCTTCAACAGCTTTAGCAAATTCTAAAAGTTTCAACTCGCCTTGGTCTTTGTAAATAATAGAGCGTCCTTTAAAAAAGATATCTACTTTAACTTTACAACCATCTTTTAAAAATTTAATCGCATGATTAACTTTAAAATTAAAATCATGTTCATCAGTTTGTGGTCCTAACCGAATCTCTTTCACAACCACTTTAGCAGTTTTAGCTTTTATCTCTTTTTGTTTTCTCTTTTGTTCGTACAGGAACTTTTTGTAATCCATGATTTTACAAACAGGTGGATTGGCTTTCGGAGAAATTTCTACTAAATCAAGTTCTAATTGATTAGCTAACTCTAAAGCTTCTCGCAGCGTCATGATTTTTGCTTCTGATAGTTGTTCACTAACTACACGAATCATCGGAGAAGTGATGAATTCATTGATTTTATGTAATGCTTCCTGTTTATTGCTTGGCGTCCTGCGACGATTACCAGGGGAATTAGTTTGTGTTGCGATACTCTATACTCCTTTCTTTAAACGTTTTACAATCTTTTTTTATTTTAATAAAATGGTTGCAAAAATACAACTTTTTTTATTACGTTAAATATTTATCTTCATTTTCTATTTTTATATCTTTGCATTTTTTTAAACTCTTAGGTATGATTACTTACATTACAGGAAAATTAATAGAAAAAAATCCGGCGTATGTTATTATTGAAACCGCCGGGGGAGTGGCATATTATATACATATTTCCTTAAATACTTTTTCACAGATTAAATCGGAAGAAACGTTGAAACTCCTCACACACTACGTGGTTAAAGAGGATTCACACCTATTATACGGTTTTATTGATGCCGAAGAACGCTCTTTTTTCAGATTACTAATCGCCGTTAGCGGAATCGGTCCTAATACGGCACGCCTCATCTTATCTTCACTTTCCGTTGGTGAATTATCGCAAGCTATTGCCAATGAGGATGTTCGTCTATTGACTTCTATTAAAGGAATAGGTACTAAAACAGCTCAAAGACTTATCATTGAACTGAAAGACAAAATAACGAAAATTGAGACCCTATCTAATGACAATTTTTCTAAAACTAACAATAATAATAAAAATGAAGCGTTATCTGCTTTAATTTCCTTAGGTTTTGCAAAGAATACAGGAGAGGTTGTGTTGGAGAAAATTATAAAATCGGAGGGGAATGACCTTTCAGTTGAGGAACTTATTAAAAAGGCTTTAAAGTTGTTATAATCTAAACGAGCAGAAGAAACGTGACTATCGGAAAAAACGCTAAATTTTATCTTGTTTCGACAGCAATCGTATGTACTTTGTACTCTGTGATTTTGGCTGTCCCCGCTCCTAAACCCGAGCTCTATATCCCAAAATCCTCGTTGCAAAATGAGACTTCGTATCCTGCGGAAACAAATAGTGAATATCAGCAAATAGATGAAAATGATTGGCTGATAGATTTTCAAGATGGTGATTCTCCGATTACTCCACCCGATACAGGACTGCGTGTCCCTATTCCGCAACCCGATAATAACCCTCTTAATGAAAATCAATATACAAGTCCGTTTTATCTTAAAGACCCGTCAAACATGGGGACTAACATAGAATACGACCCTAATTCAAATACCTTTAATTTTCAAAATTATATTGGAAACACGAATTACGGTCCCGGTGCTTCTATGGACATTAATGAATTTATAGATTACGATTTGCAAAAAAGTATTGAGGAGTATTGGAGAGAAAACGGCGTCCACTTTTCTGACGGTAGAAGTCGAAGAGGGGGTGGCTTGATTCCGCAACTTCATGTTGGGGGAGATGTGTTTGAAGGGATTTTTGGTAGTAATACTATTGATATAAGACCTTCAGGAAACGTGGAACTCATTTTTGGGGTTATCTATAATCAAAATGATAATCCTAACTTACCCGTAAAACAACGAAAAATCACACAATTTAATTTTGATGAAAATATCCAGTTAAATGTACTGGCTAAAATCGGTGATAAAATCGATTTCAATCTGAATTATAATACGGAGGCAAATTTTGATTTCGAAAATAAGATGAAATTAAAATATGAAGGNAAAGAGGATGAAATTATTAAATTGTTGGAGTTTGGTGATGTAACGATGCCTTTAGCAAGTTCATTAATTGTGGGTAGTCAAAGCCTTTTCGGACTTAAAACCGAGTTGCAGTTTGGAAAATTGAATATCCTTGCTGTGATGTCTCAACAAAAATCGGAGTCCAAAACCATTACCGTTTCCGGCGGTGCGCAAATGACCGACTTCTATTTTCGAGCTGATGAGTATGAAGAAAATCGACACTTTTTTATAAATCAATTTTTTAGAGACCATTATAGCCAGTATTTATCAACACTTCCCCTAGTTAGCTCTCCTATTGTTATTACTAAAATTGAAGTTTGGCGAACTACTATCGGCTCGGCGACTACCAATAATCGTAATATTGTGGCTTTTACTGACTTAGGAGAAGGACGCGCTCAAGACGGCACAAGCTACATTCAATCCCCTAGAATTAATTATGTCGGGGGAGGTTATCCCGATAATCAAATAAACGATTTGTATCTTTTAGTTGATTCTTCTGAGATTAGAAATTTAAGTTCCGTTTCTACCAATTTGAATAGCAAAGGGCTTGCGTCAGGTGTCGATTATGAAAAAATTGAAAATGCTCGCTTGTTAGACCCGTCGGAATATACCTTTAATAGTAAATTGGGATTTATTTCATTAAATACTTCTTTAAATGCGGATCAAGTTCTGGCGGTATCTTATCAATATACTGTAATTGGTAGCGACAAAGTTTATCAAGTAGGTGAATTTTCAAATGAGGTCTCGTCGCCGAAATGTATACGTGCTAAATTGCTGAAAAGTACTACTTTAAATACTAAGTCAACATTATGGAAATTGATGATGAAGAATGTGTATTCTCTTTCAGCTTACCAAATCCAACCGGATAAATTTAGATTGAACGTTCTTTATACAGGTGATGCTGAGGGTATTCCNAATGGTTTTTTCAACTTAGGACCTAAAAAGGGAATTCCACTTATTCGTTTGATGGGATTAGACAATCTTAATCAACAGCAAGACCCGCATCCCGATGGAGTTTTTGACTTTATCGATAATGCCGATAAGCAAGGGGGAACTATCAATGCTTACAACGGACGTATCTATTTTCCAACCGTTGAGCCTTTTGGAAAGGATTTGCGTGATTCTTTAGGTAATGACGAGTTTGCCGATAAGTATGCTTTCGATTCACTCTACACGATGACCAAAGCGATGGCGCAGCAGTATACTTCCCGTAATAAGTTTTATTTGGAAGGTACTTATAAATCATCTTCAGGTTCGGAGATAAACCTCAATGCAATGAATGTGCCTGAGGGGTCGGTAAAGGTAACTGCCGGAGGTATTACTCTTACTGAAAATGTTGACTATACCGTTAATTACAGTATGGGTACCGTAAGTATTATCAACGAAGGAGTCTTAAAATCGGGAACGCCCGTTAGCATCTCTTTGGAAAATAAATCAACCTTCGGCATATCAACGAAATATATGTTCGGGACCGATTTAGAATACCGTTTTTCTGATAATTTTAATATTGGGGCAACGATTTTAAATTTACGTGAACAGCCTATAACGCAGAAAGTTAACTACGGAGACGANCCGATTAAGAATACTATTTGGGGAATGCGAACAGCTTACAAAACAAAAGNCAATTTTATTACGAAAATGGTTGACTTTTTGCCCTTTTACTCTACTAAAGCTGAGTCAAATGTTCAATTTGAAGGAGAGTTTGCTCATTTTATTCCTGGGCATTCTCGGGCAGTCGGAAAGGACGGAACTACATATATTGATGATTTTGAAGCCACGAAATCGACTTTAGACCTGAAAAATGTAAATAGTTGGGTGTTAGCGTCAACGCCGCAAATGCAACCGNCCCTTTTCCNGGAGGCTCGTCCTGTTACGGTTAACGACCACGACAGACGTAAGTTGGCGTATGGGTACAATAGAGCCAAATTNGCGTGGTATGTTATTGACCCTATTTTTTACCGTAATAATAGTGCAACTCCATCTAATATAACGAGAGCAGACCAGTCGAAACCTTACGCACGCGAGGTTTATGAAACCGAACTTTTCCCTTATAAACAACGTGCCAATGCCGCCGAAGCAACCTATATGGCAGTTTTTAATATGGCATTCTATCCCGAGGAGAGAGGTCCTTATAACTATGATGTGAGCGGAGCCGAAGGTTTTTCAAGCGGAGCAAATGCGGACGGAACACTTAAAGACCCTGAAAGTCGTTGGGGCGGGATTATGCGAAAAATGGATAATACCGACTTTGAAGCCTCTAATTACGAATATATTGAGTTTTGGATGATGGACCCGTTTATAGAAAATCCGAATCACCGAGGTGGAAAACTCTATTTTAACTTAGGGGACATTTCAGAAGATATTTTGCGTGACGGACTTAANTTTTTTGAAAACGGACTTCCNGCTGACGGCTCCGATGATGGGGTTGAGTATACCGTTTGGGGAAGAGTGCCAACCATACAGATGATTGTCAATGCGTTTGAAAATGACCCGAGCGCTCGTCAATATCAAGACGTAGGTTATGACGGACTTTATGACGAAATTGAACGTACTCACTACGCAAATACCTACTTGAATTTATTGGAGGCTGAATTTGGAACGAATTCCGATATTTATGTTCAAGCTCAACAGGACCCCTCTTCCGATAATTTCCATTACTTCCGAGGGAGAGATTATGATGACGCTAATGTGAAAATTTTAGAAAGGTATAAATACTACAACAACCCGGACGGCAACTCCCCAACAGACAATCAATCTCCCGAATCATATCCGACAGCCGGTTCTACATTGCCTAACGTAGAAGATGTTAACAACGATAACACATTAAACGAAGAGGAGAAATATTATCAATATGTTATTGATTTGAGTCCCAGTAAAATGGTGGTGGGTGAAAATTATATTAACGATGTTTTCGAAGCCGTTCCCGAACCGCTACCCGATGGGTCAAGACCAACCACAAAGTGGTATCAATTNAAAATTCCGATTAGGAATCCGGATAAAGTTGTTGGAAATATAAACGGGTTTCACTCTATTCGCTTTATGCGTGTCTTTATGAAAGACTTTTCAGAACCCATTATTTGTCGGTTAGCCACTTTTGAATTGGTGCGGAGTGATTGGCGTACATACTCGTTGGATTTGATGGAAGATGGCGACTATATTCCTGGACANGGCGATGGGAATACGACTATCAATGTTTCAACATTGAGCTACGAAGAGAACGCAAATAGAACACCCATTCCNTATGTCTTACCTCCGGGAATTGAAAGAGAGCAAGGCTATGGTGGTACGCAAGTGTACTACGTTAATGAACAGGCACTTACAATGAAAGTTAAGGACTTGGCAGATGGGGATGCTCGTGCAATCTATAAAAACACCTCTTTCGACATTAGAAAATTTAAAAAATTGAAAATGTTCGTGCACGGTGAGAAAATGTTTGAGAATGACCACCTTGCTAACGGTGATGTAACCGTATTTATAAGGTTAGGCTCCGACTTTACGGAAAACTACTATGAATATGAAATCCCCCTTGAAATAACTCCTTGGGGAGTCGGAGCAGATTCAACGAGGATTTGGCCACGNAACAACCGTATGGAGATAGATTTAGCCGATTTTGTCGCAGCAAAACAAGAACGAAATAAACTCTTTAGAACAGGGGACTATTCCCTCACGGTTCCNTACGAAACNGTGGTAAACGGTCGCCTTATTACAGTAATGGGAACTCCTAACTTAGCCGAAGTGAAAACAATAATGATAGGGGTGCGAAATCCTAAAAAACAGACTCTCAATGACGGGGACGATATGCTTTCTAAATCAGTAGAAGTGTGGGTCAACGAGTTGCGACTGACCGGCTACGATGAGTCGTCAGGCTTTGCCGCTCGCGGACAAATGCGCGTGCAGTTGGCAGATTTAGGAGATGTTACCTTATCCGGAACATACTCTACACCCGGTTTTGGGACGCTGGAACAAAAAGTTACCGAAACCCAGCGGGAAACGCTATATACGATTGACGTTGCAACAAACGTTGACGCAGGTAAAATTCTATTTCCTCAAAAATGGAATATTAAAGTTCCCGTGCATTACGACTATAACCTCAATATGGCTCTTCCCGAATATAACCCCCTTAATCCGGACGTGAAATTAAAGGAAGATTTGAAAACCTATTTGAAAAAAGAAGAACGAGATTCCATTCGTAAAATGACTACGGAGATGGTGCAAAGGCAAAATGTCAACATNATGAATGTGCGTAAAGAAAGGAATTTTGATAAAGAAATTAAGATAAGACCCTGGGATATTGAAAATTTAGACTTCTCTTATGCCTATTCGGAAGTAAAACGTAGAGATGTTGATACTGAATTTGATAACGAAATGAGACACGAAGGCGAAATCGGGTACTCGTTTAAACACAACCCAAAGAATTTCAAACCCTTTGCCTCATCTAAACATTTACGTTCTAAGTGGCTACAGATAATTCGCGACATTAATTTTACGTTGCTGCCGCAAATGTTCACTGTAAGAACTAACGTAACGCGTGAAATGAACGAATTTAAACTTCGCCCGAAGAGCAAAGGGAATATTATTATAGATACCTGTATCGTTAAAGATTTTCAGTGGGGACGTGTCTACAATTTACGTTGGGACTTAACACAATCGCTGAAATTTGAATATAGCGCTACTTCAAAGACGCGAATAGATGAACCCGAAGGACGAATTGATACCCGTACGGAAAAGGATTCAATCTGGCGNAACTTTGGAAATGGAGGACGTGTTATCAATTTTAACCAGCGTTTTGATGCCTCCTATCAAATCCCGATTAATAAGATACCGCTCTTCAATTGGATTAATGCAAATGCCAGATATACGTCCACATACGACTATTTGGCATCGGCGGTTTCAATGAAAAATCTCGGTAATGTTATCGAAAATTCTAATACGATTCAAGGAAATGTAAACTTGAACCTTGTTACCCTTTATAACAATATTCCTTACTTGAAAAAAGTAAATCAAGGTATCGTAAGACTACAAGAGCAGAAACATAAACAACAAAGTAGGGACCAAAAAGGAAAAACAGAGGAAGGGAAAGGTAGAAAGCAGAAATTTGACCCAAGTATGGGACAAGAGTATGCGGACAGCGATTCGGACAAAAAGGGCAAGAGCAAACAAGATACCTTTAAACTAAATATTGGAAAGCTCATTCTCGATGGTTCGGTTCGTTTCCTTATGATGGTGCGAAATGTTTCGTTCAGTTACAGTGAAGGTTCCGGAACTTCGCTGCCCGGATTTATGCCGGCGCCCAATCTTATCGGACTTAATTTTGCCACGGGAGCACCGGGTTTTCTCTTCGTCTTTGGCGGACAGCCCGACATTCGACATATTGCTTCCGATGCAGGCTGGCTATCAACAGATACGTTACTTAATATTCCTTTCCAAACCCGTTATAATCAAGTTATTAATGCCAGAGCATTAATTGAGCCGTTTAAAGATTTTAGAATTGATGTAACGGCAAATCGAAATTTAACGCGAAACTTCTCAGAATACTACGTCGCCAATAGTGAAGGAGTATTTAAGTCATACACTCCTCAAACCAATGGTACTTACACCACTTCTTTCTTTGCGCTCAATACATTTTTCAAAAATGCCAACGACCTTTTCCAGGATTTCAAACTGATAAGAGGTGAAATGGCTGAGCGATTTTCAGCAATGAATGCCAATTCTAGTGGAATAATTGACACAGCAACAGGGTATCCTCTCGGCTACTCCGCTACTTCGCAAGATGTTCTTATTGCCTCATTCTTAGCCACCTATGGCGGGAAAAATAGTTCAAAACTCGATATTTCAACGCCGTTTTATCAAATTCCGTTGCCTAATTGGAGACTAAGCTATAGCGGTTTAACAAAGCTAAAAGGAATGAATAAAGTATTTCAGAATTTCTCTATCAATCATGCCTATATGTCAAGCTACAGTGTCGGTAATTTTGCCACAAACTTAAATTATACGCAAGGAAATGATGGTATGCCCAACATGTTGGANGCGAACAGGAATTTTATTCCCACTTANGAAATAGGGCAAATAACTATGACCGAGCAATTTAGTCCGCTTATTGGATTAGACATGAGCTTTACAAATAGTATTTTATTTAGAGTGGAATATAAGAAAAGTCGAAATGTCTCTTTAAGTTTTGCCAATAATCAGATTACCGAAGTTAACTCCGAAGCGCTAACCTGCGGAGCAGGGTATAGGTTTAAGGATATTAAGATAGGTTTTGTATTCTCGGGAATGAAAAGAGAAGTTGTAAGCGATTTGAATTTAACCGCAAGTTTCACCTTACAGAATAATAAAACATATTTACGGAAAATCGTAGAAAACATTTCCCAAGTTTCGTCAGGAATGTTAACCATCATTATCAACTTCACGGCTGACTATCAAATAAGCCAAATGGTTGGGTTAGCCTTCTTCTATGACCATTCAATCAACCGACCGCATATCTCCAATCAGTACAATAACATGAATATTAATACGGGGATAAAAGTTCGACTCATGCTTGCACAATAGGCAAATCCGGACGGGGAGTTATGCCAAAATGTATAGGTAGGATAAAAAAATTGAAAAGGAAGGAAAACGTCCGGACGCCTACAAAAGAACAACACACAAAAATAGTCAAGAAAACAATAGGCAATTGTTAAATTTTAAAAAGTTATTAACAATTATAATATGGGGGCTAATTATATTTAATAATCATTATCTAAATAAAAAATATTTTCAGCGATTTTTATTTTTTTTAGGGCGTGTCCCCTCGCTACGCTCGGGGTCGGCGCCCGGTTCCAAGTCCGCGGGCACAAGCCGTGGAGACGCAAAGCGGCAAAAAGAGCTTACAAGCTCGCTTTTTTGCCGCCGCGTCCCCATCGGCTTCCGCCCTTGCGGGCTTTCCACCTAAGCGCCTCACGC
>JGI24710J26742_10005328_pt1 | contig 10185 bp, 12 predicted proteins | sample BioPla2DNA2_FD_26742 | JGI IMG/M metagenome (IMG submission 26742) | reverse complement strand
AATTTTCTCATTTGTGGTATCATGTTAAATGTTATAAATACATATACTGCAAAAACCAGTACAATCAATACTAAAGTTGAAATACTTATCATCAGTTCTCACCATCCCTCCAAAATACACCTAAAATTTATTCAAATAATTTTTCTATATCTGCACTCGTTGCTGTTGCAATAATTTGTCGCTCTGGAATCTCTGGAATTTCTACTTCATGTCCATACCACAGGGAATACTTCTTTAATTCAAAAGCTCTCTTGGTATATACAAATCCTCCGTCAACTTCTTTCATCAATCCACAATTTCTAAAATCATCAATATATTCTTCGTCAGTTTCCACTTTCTTTTTACTAATATTGTCACATAAAAAGACTAAATCTTCATCTGTTAATCTTACTATACACTGTGATAATTTAAAGAATTTGCCTCGGTCAATAAGATGTTGACAACATGCTCTTGTTAAATTTGAAATATATATCGCTTTTCTTCTTGTTCCAATATCATCAATAATTTTGAGTAATCTTTTTGCATTCTCATTAGAATTACCATCTTCTGCTAATACTTCGGACAGTTTTCTTAAATCATCTTCATCGTCACATGCATTATCCAAATATTCTATAAAATTCTGCCAAAAGATTTCTTCCCTAATAAAGTATGGACTTCCAACAAGTTCTCGCAATAAATTTCCTATTGCAATAACATCCCCACTAAGCAATGCAACAGTCAAATTCTCTAACATACTTTTCCCTTTTTCTCTAATTTCATTACTATGAATAAGATTCCTAAGCTTTCCCATAGTTACCTCCTCTATAACACTTTAATGGATATATCTCTACACATATATATCGGCATTTTTTGTTTTTCATCAGCTATTCCTCCGGACACGATGTCCAAAAGTGTCCTATGATTACACTAAATATCTCTACAAACATTTTTATAACCCTTACTATGAATACAAATCCACCTATCAGACCGCCTACAATACAGTTTAGTGCAAACACACCCATACTGCCTGCAATACCAAAATTTCTTGGTGTTAGGAACATGCACATTTTACGGATGCCATAAGGACAGCCAACCATTATCCAATACAAAAAATAATCAAATCCTTCTGCTTTGTTACATACCGGATAACAGGTAATCATCCACAGCACCATAACCGATAGTGGTATCACAATATTAAACAATACCTTTTTCATGCCAACCTCCTCCAAACATATCATGCTGAACCTCCTGCTGATAAAAATGTGAAATCGTTGCTGGAGCATTATAAAGCGATGTCAATAAATACGCACGAATGTTAGTTATTTTCGTTGTGGTTTCCTGCAATCTGCCCCGAACATACTCCACATGGCTATGATTTAATTTTAAAAAGCGTGACTTCACAAGCTCATAAGGGTAATCCTCTCCACCTATGCGGATTATTTTTCGTTTTACACATACAACATCGCAGATAATATTATATATTTCCTCAAATAATTCTCTGTCATTACTGCTGTCATACTTCATGTGATGATCGTATTCCAAATTTTCTTTGATTAAATCCATGTATATGAGTACCTCGTCAGTCCCATCCATCCCATCATCAGGAGATTGATAGATAGGATTCGTCTGACTCAAATCAGTATTATTATAGTTAGTATAATTAGGGTCTGAATCTCCCACCTCTTGAAGTCCGATTTTCCCACTTCCAGAACTCGGCATTCCCGACTCCTTGAAGTCGGTTTTTCCGACCTCTTGAACTCTGGTATTCCCACTTCTTGAAGTCGGTTTTTTCGACTTCTGCAATTCGGCTTCTTCCACCTCTGTTAAAAAGCCTTTATTTTCGGCATTTTCTTCCTCTTTTACTTCTGTGATAACAAAATTCTTTACATAGATAATATCCGGCTTTCCAAGTCCCCTGCGTATTCGCTCCACCAATCCAATCCCCTTATTGTTATCCAATTCTGCAAGTACCTTGATAGCCTTATCCTTGCCACAACCCAAATCATCCATAATATTGTCGATTGTGTAAATAATATATGCCCTGTTTTCATCGTCCAGCCAGCCATTTTTCATAGATAATGACATACGGTCAAGCATTAAACCGTATAGGAGCTTCGCATCGCTGCTAAGCCCCTTAAAGCGGTTATCCTTAATCAGTAATCGTGGAACACGATAGAATGAGAACTGTTCTGCTTCGATTCCATAGTAATAATCAAATTTTATGACTTCTCCCATTATTGCGTACCTCCTTTACTGCTTTTTCTGCCATTCCTCCAATAATCCGTAAATGACATCCTCTATTTCATCATTAGAAAAATCTTCGGGAAAATATTTACTGAGTTTATCTGCCTTAATCGTAAACTTCCTCTCCTTTGGCTTATCTTCCGTAAGTATCAGCTTAACCATAGGCATTGTTAATTCACCCTTTTTCCCATATTCCTTCAATTTTGCCGATTGAGTTGTGGACACATTTACTCCGCTGTCCTCTATCACAACTTCTACCCATTGCTGTGCTTCCTCAGACAGAAAAGATATGTCAACACCCTGTACCAGACCGAGCTTCTTTTTATCCACCAATTCAAGCAATTCATCCGATAATCGGGCAAGCCAGATATATCTCTGAACGGTTTTACCACTTTCCCCGGCAGCTTCGCCCACTTCATCAAGACTGTTGCCTTTTCCCTTTTTACCCTGATGTTTCATGGCTTCGTACTTCATTGCATAGGCTTTTGCCTTTTCACTCGGTAAAATATCCTCACGCTGAATGTTCGTATCAACCATGATTACCGTAGCTTCATCATCCGTATAATTACGGATAAACACAGGCATTGTGGAAAGTCCTGCAAGCTCACAGCCATGCTTACGCCTGTGTCCTGCAATAATTTCATAACCGCCCTCTGCTCTTGGTCTTGCAATTCCCGGCATAAGTACACCATAATTCTTAATACTTTCCACCGTTTCCTTCATTTTGTCATCATCAAGCACCTTAAACGGATGACCCTTAAATTCATATAAATCCGATAAAGCAACTTCTGTAACCTGCTCACCGCTACCTGCCACTCCACTATCAGCACCACCAAACAAATCATCAAATGTGCTAATTTTTACTTTAGAAGCACTTCCTGCTTTACTCATCGCCAAGCACCTCCTCTGTCAATGACTGATATGCGATTGCAACTTTTCCCTTCGGGTCATGCTGATAGATGCTGACACCCTCTGCCGATATTTCCGCAGCTCTTACAGATATAGGAATGTAGTTTTCAAATATCCTTACCTTACTTCCATAGCTGTCCTTCAGCAATGCAGATATATCTCTTGCATAATTGGTTCTGCTGTCCACCATAGTAAGCAGAATCCCCTCAATTCCCAATCGTGGATTGATTTGCCTTTTAACCTTACCAATCGTCTTTATAAGCTGTTCCAAGCCCTTTACAGGCAAATATGCCGCCTGCACAGGAATCAGAATACTGTCAGCACAGGCAAAGGCATTTATGGTAATCATTCCAAGTGAGGGCATACAGTCAATCAGTATGTAGTCATAATTCTCTCTGATACTCTCCACATAAGAACGCATCACAAGCTCTCTACTCATGGCATTTACCAAGGAAACCTCCAGACCGGATAACTCAATATTGCCGGGCATAAGCTCGATACCCTCTTCATGATGCAAAATTCCATAGTCTGCTTCTACTTCCTCATCATTGATAATCTGTGCCATTACCGTTGCAAGCGTAATCTCTAACTTATCCGGCTCTGAAAACCCAAGGCTTGCAGTTAAACTGCCCTGAGCATCCGCATCTATCAGCAGGACTCTCTTACCCTGCTTTGCAAGTCCAATTCCTAAGTTGCTTGTTGTGGTGGTCTTTCCAACTCCACCTTTTTGATTTGCTATTGCTATAACTTTACACATGATAATTTCTCCTTTACGATTTTATTTTTCCACTGTATTCGTCTTTCTTACTTCCGCATAAACTCTGTAAAATCTCTTTGTACCTTTATTCTCATAGAGGTCTGAAAACTCCATTACCTCTACTTTGGGATTTCTCTGTAAAAGCCTTTGAAACCACTTAATATCATTCTTTGTACCCATTAGTCTTACTTTTAACATCAATCTGCTCCTCCAAGCATGGCGTGCAGCTTGTAATTGTATATCGCATACTCCGGATACCTTATCTGTACCGCCTGCCAAAAAAATGGTGCGTAGGCACAACAGAACAATTCTTCTGCTGAATACTGCCCACTCTCGTTTAACTGTTCCTCTGCATCATCATAATCAGAAACACTAGGCATACCGTTACAATAAAGGTTAAATGCCATTCTAACCACTTTTACGCTTCCGCTGGTCTGCCATCCTTCATGCAGACATTCTGTCTTTACACATCCGGTTTTGAAATCATAAATGTTATACACATTTCTTCTTGTATCCTCACTTATTCCAAGACAGTAAACTAAAGCTCTGTGGTATGCGTCCTGATACCTTACCTCTTTTAACTTCTCGTGGAAAAATTTCTCATGTGCTTCGCTGATAAAAATAATGTTCTCTGCTCCTAACGCTGTACTGTTCATCCTGTGAACCTCCTTTAATTGAATTTTTGACCATAACAAAAAAGGACACTCTTCCAAAATTTCTTTTAGAAAAATGTCCTTAATTCGTACAAATATTAAATTCAATTATTCCGTCTACTCTGCATTATCGTGTATTATACTGCATTATGCGTTGTAGATTTGTAGTAAATTTGTAGTAAAATTTCTCTTTGATGTCCTCAAACCCTTGATTTTACTGCATTTATTTGTCTAATGACTTCATCGTTGGGAACAGCAGCACATCCCGGATCGCCGGAGAATTGGTAAGCAGCATTACCAGTCTGTCAATACCATACCCGATTCCACCGGTAGGCGGCATACCAATCTCGAGGGCATTTAAGAAGTCCTCGTCGGTGGTGTTGGCTTCCTCGTCGCCTGCTGCCAGAGCGGCTTCCTGTGCTTTGAAGCGTTCTCTCTGGTCGATTGGATCGTTTAACTCGGAATATGCGTTGCACATCTCACGGCAGGTAATGAAAAGTTCAAAACGCTCTACATAGTCCGGCTTGTCCGGCTTTCTCTTAGTGAGCGGGGAAATCTCCACCGGATGATCCATGACAAAAGTCGGCTGAATCAAGTGCTCCTCTACAAATTCCTCAAAGAACAGGTTCAGGATATCGCCCTTGGTATGTCTGTCTTCGTAATGAACGCCCTTTTCGTCTGCAATCTTCTTCGCTTCCGCTGTATCTGCAATCTGGTCAAAGTCTACACCTGTATATTCCTTGACCGCATCGATCATCGTGATGCGCTTAAACGGCTTTCCTAAGTCAATTTCATACTCACCGTAAGGAATCAGAGTCGTACCGCACACTTCCTGCGCTACGTGACGGAACATGTTTTCCGTCAGATCCATCATGCCATTGTAATCGGTATAAGCCTGATATAACTCCATCAGGGTAAATTCCGGGTTGTGTCTGGTATCCAGGCCTTCGTTACGGAATACCCTGCCAATTTCATAAACACGCTCCAAACCGCCTACGATCAGTCTCTTTAAATAAAGTTCCAGAGAAATACGCAGCTTTACATCCTCATCCAGTGCATTGTAATGGGTTTCAAACGGTCTTGCTGCGGCTCCGCCTGCATTGGATACAAGCATCGGAGTCTCCACCTCTAAAAAGCCCTGTCCGTCCAGATAGCGTCTGATCGAGCTGATGATCTTAGAACGCTTTACAAAGGTATCCTTTACCTCTTCATTCATTATAAGATCCGTATATCTCTGACGGTAGCGGATGTCCGTATTGACAAGTCCGTGATATTTTTCCGGCAGAATCTGTAAACTCTTGGATAAAAGAGTTACCTCAGACGCATGAATGGAAATCTCGCCGGTCTTGGTTCTGAAAACCTCTCCCTTGATGCCGACAATATCACCCACATCATATTTCTTGAACTCTGCATAGGATTCCTCTCCCACACTGTCTCTTGCCACATAGGACTGAATATTGCCCGGAAGGTCCTGTACGTTACAGAAGGATGCCTTTCCCATAACACGCTTGCTCATGATACGTCCTGCAATCGTAACAACCTGTCCCTCCAGCTCATCAAAGTTGTCCTTGATATCCACGCTGTGATGTGACACATCATATTTTGTAATTTGGAACGGATCCTTGTCCGCTGCCTGTAAGTTCGCAAGTTTCTCACGCCTTACCTTTAACAGCTGGTTGATATCCTGCTCCTGTACATTTTTCTTCGGATTCTGGTTCTGTGCTTCTGACACTTTTCTACACTCCTTTATCAAATCGAAGTACCAATAAAACGGCTGTAAACAGCGCGCTCTGTTAATTGGATCTCTGGATTTCCAGTACCTTGTATTGTAATACACCTACCTGTGTTTCTACTTCTACGACATCGCCCGTCTTGCTGCCGATCAGTGCTTTTCCAACCGGAGACTCGTTGGAGATTTTACCCTTTAAGCTGTTTGCCTCGGTAGAACCTACAATTTTATATTCCAGTTCCTCGTTATATTCCATATCCAGAATTTTGACCTTACAGCCAATGTTAATTTTATCAAGGTCTACTTCATCTTCCACTACGACTTCCGCATTTTTCAGAATCTTTTCCAATTCTTCAATTCTGGCTTCAATATCACGCTGTTCGTCCTTCGCTGCATCGTACTCCGCATTTTCGGACAAGTCACCCTGTTCTCTGGCTTCCTTGATCTTCTGCGCCACTTCCTGACGTTTTACTACCTTTAATTCATGCAGTTCGTCTTCGTATTTTCTAAGACCTTCATAGGTTAATATATTCTTTTTTTCTTCCATGATATGTCACCTTTCTATCAATAAAGTCGTAGTCCTTTTTCACCGTACTACGACTAGGTATTATACCCATTTCTTGCGATAGTGTCAAGGAATTTCAGCATTCCCGACCACATATACACACACTTTGCATCCTGTGGGAACAAACCTCTTCGTATTTTTCTTTTCTCATCCAGATTTAATACAAACGGGGACGGTCCATAGGAATAGCCTCTGACCGGTTTTTCCAGAAAACGGACCGGCAGTCCGTATTCCTCCCAGACCGCCTCTGAAAGCCCACTGTAGGCTTCCGGATGGCTGCTTATTATGGTCAGATAATTGAGCCCGTCTGCCAGATACGCCCCCAGCCGGATGACGGTTTCAGTCTTACTTCTCTCCGTTTCGTCTGTTTGCTGTTCTGCCAAAATATAATCCTCTCCGTCATTTCTATTTTCCATCCTTTGCACGGTTGTATCCCAAAGCACAACCGCTTCCAGACAGCTTTTCCCCGAAGCAGTCGTATACCAACGATTTGCCAGAAACAGCACACGAAACAGGGCAAGTTCCTCTGATTGATCCGGCTGACTGACCGATAATATTTTGGCAAGTCCCGGTTCCAGCCAGATTTCCTCATATTGGCGTTTCCAGAATTCCAGAATTTTTTTCTTTTTTCCGGTCCGGCAGCTTCGTGGAATCGGATGGCAGACCATATGCAGCCACATCCCCTCCGCATCCGCAGAGAAAAATCCGCACGCTATATTTTTTTCCCATTCCGGTAATAAATTCTTTTTTAGGATAAAATGCTCCTTTGCATCCGTTTCCATTCCATAATGAATCGTTATCATACTTTAATATATGACATCGTTTCGAAATATATCCCGTACACACTGTGCATGGTACCCTATTCCATCGGCAGATTCTCCTGTTTCCAGTTCTCCGCCTCTGCAAGATAATCTGCTGCCTGCTCCGGCTGTCCCAATAACCGGTAGCACTCAGCCAGCCGCGCAAGCGGATAGTCTCCGCCGTAGCGGATACCGATCACCGGCTTCGTCTCATAGGCAGCATTGTAATACCACAGCACTGCTTCCGTTTCATTTCCTTTTGCTTTATAAAATTCTCCCAGCTCATAGCAGAGCTCCGAGCACCCTTCGGCTGCGATGCCCTTCATGGCATACTGGAAAAACATTCCGTCATTTCCCATGATTCTCGCCGCATGGCAGAGAACACACTCCGCTTCCAGCAGTTCATCCACACTCCGGTCTGTTTCGTCCATCGTTCTTAAAAATGCCGGAACGGCACGTTCAAAGTCTTCATCTTCCCCTGCCAGAAACAGTTCTTTTGCATACAGATTATGCAGACGCTTGGAAATATGCACTTCCTGTGCCGCCATCCGCTCAAACACCGCAAGATCCCTTCCGGCATGTTCGCCCTGCGGCAGATGCAGAATTTCCACATCACTGTCATAAATGATCGGTTCCAGACGCACCGCTTCATGCACCGGTTCCTCCCAGACAAACTCCCGCAGCCTCTTATACAGCTTGGGACGGTATTCTTTATCAAAATTGTAGACCGTATTGTACTGCATCTGATTACAATAATACATCTGCACAATTTCGATTTCGGGCAGAAGCGTCTGCTTTAAGATCCGAAACCGCTCTCGATTCTCTTCATCCAGTACCTCATCTGCATCCGCACAGTAAATATATTCCTTCGTTGCCTTGGAAAAAGAAAAATTTCTGGCATCCGCAAAACTTCCGGTCCACGCAAAATCATAGATCTTGTCCGTATAATCTGCCGCAATCTCCCTCGTCCGGTCGGTCGAACCGGTATCTACAATGACAATCTCATCTACCAGATCTTTCACACTGTCCAGACACCTTGAAAGCACTGCTTCTTCATTCTTTACAATCATGCACAAACTGATCGTTACCATTATCTCCGCCTCCTTTATCCACAACCATTCACCCTTTTTAGCTACTGCCCAAACAACATTCTCACGCTTTCCTCCAGTTCTTCCATGGTCTCCATGGCATTGATCTTCTGGCGCATTTTTGCTGAGTTCGGATAGCCCGCTGTATACCAGGAAATATGCTTTCGCATCTCCCGCACCGCCGTATACTCGCCCTTATATTCCATTTGCAAAGCGGCATGTAACAGAATCGTGTCCCGGATTTCCTCTGTCCGGGGCGGTGCCGGCATGGTTCCGGTTTCCAGATACGCGGCGATTCTTCCGGGCAGCCACGGATTGCCTCTTACGGCACGTCCGACCATGACCGCATCGCAGCCTGTCCGGGCAAGCATCCGTTCTGCCGATTCGCCATCCGTCACATCACCGTTTCCGATAACCGGAACGGACACCGCTTCTTTTACGGCTGCAATGATTTCCCAGTCTGCTTCGCCGGCATAGTACTGTTCTCTTGTCCTGCCATGCACTGCTATGGCGGCTGCCCCTGCAGCTTCTGCGGCTTTCGCCACCTCTACGGCATTCACATGGGCATCGTCAAAGCCCTTGCGGATTTTGACCGTCACGGGCTTCTTAATAGCACGCACCGTCTTTTTTACGATTTCCTCTACCAGTACCGGATTCCTCATCAAAGCAGAACCCTCACCGTTATTGACCACTTTCGGAACCGGACAGCCCATATTCAGATCCAGTATATCAAAGGGACGATCCTCGATCTGCTTTGCCATCTCACTGATGATATCCGGGTCCGACCCAAATAACTGCAGCGAGACAGGTCCCTCCTCGGGATGGATCTGTAAAAGTTCCTCGGTATTCCGGTTTTTGTACAAAATCGCCTTGGCACTGACCATTTCCATACACAAAAGCCCTGCACCCTTTTTGTGGCACAGATAACGAAACGGCAGATCCGTCACCCCCGCCATCGGTGCCAAAATCACCCGGTTTGGCAGTGTTACATCACCGATTCTAAGTGGTTCGCTATTTTTGATTTTTTTCATATATGATCCGTAAGCCTTCCAACGTCAGGGCATTGTTATATTCGTCAATGACATCTGTTTCATCTGCAATAATGCGTCCGAGTCCCCCCCCTGTTGCCACAACCCTGATATCCTCTCTGCCAAATTCCTTTTTCACCTGTTTTACGATATACTCCGTCTGTCCGATCTGTCCGTACACAAGACCTGCCTGCATACTGGAAATCGTCTCCTGCGCCAGTACGGATTTCGGTTTTTTAATCTCGATTTCCGGAAGTTTTGCCGTGTCCTCCCAAAGCGCCTTTGCAGAAATACGGATACCGGGTGCCGTAATACCCGCGCAGAAATTTCCGTTCTCATCCACTAAGTCATAGGTTGTTGCTGTACCGAAATCCAGTACTAACACCGGACCTCCATACAGTGCATAGGCCGCCACAGCATCCACGATGCGATC
>JGI24710J26742_10005327_pt1 | contig 10190 bp, 9 predicted proteins | sample BioPla2DNA2_FD_26742 | JGI IMG/M metagenome (IMG submission 26742) | reverse complement strand
GATGGAACGCTCCGCCCTGGCTCGCAAGTCCCTGGAAGGCCAGGCTTTCCCGACTTTCGACATGTATTGGAATGTCGAGATGTACCTGAAGACCGGCGAGAGTCAGTATCATGACTACATCAAGGCCCATGCTGCAGATGTGAACGCCATTGTCGGTACCTACAACATGGGCACCGAAGCCTTCGCGCGGAATGCCTGGCTGCCGTCCTATTTCTGCTCCTACATCTTTGCAAAGGAGAGGGAGACGGATCCCACCGTCCGGGCAATATTCATCGACGCCCTCAAGCGGACCGCCGATAAGGAACTTGACATCCTNGCGCAGAATGCCTACCCCGTCGGGACGCCGGAGAACCTCCGCTGGTGGGGCAGCAATGTCGCCCAAGGCCAGTATGCCTACCCGATGATGCTCTACTGGCGGCTGTCCGGCGAGCAGAAATACATCGACGGTGTCAGCCAGTTGATGGACTATGCCCTCGGACTCAATCCGCTGGGCAAGTGCTTCATGACCGGCGTGGGCTACAACCGCGTGCACCATCCGCATGACCGCGAGACAGAATACACCAACCACGAGATGGGCTGGGGTATCCGTCCGGGCCTCATCGTTTTCGGTCCCGGCCTCATCACCAATGCCGGCAAGTCCTATCCTGCCATTGACAGGAGCACCCCGAGGGAGCGCATCTATATTGATAACCTGATGGCCATCTCGCAGAGTGAGTTCACCATCTACCAAAGCCTCTGCTTCCCGGCCAATGTCTATCCGATCCTGACCGGCGGCAGCGAGTACGACCGTTAGATTATGAACCTTCGGTCATTTCCGCCATCCGGAGCAGGATCTTGATCGAAGCGTTGCTGCAGTTGATCCAGACTATTCCTTAACTACCTATTCTTAAGAGATGCTACTTCTTAAGAGATGCCGCGTACGCTTCGCTCTGCGCCTTGTTCCAAACGAGAAGTGCCTCTCCGTACTTGAAGGTCGCGTCAAGGTTTCTCATGGAAGTCTGATAGGGCTCCCACTCTGCGGTACCCTCGGCAATCTGGTCATTGAGCACCTTGGCGTCTTTTACAGTCTGGACACCGAGGTTAACTCCCTGGTTCTGATAGGTATGACCGCCCCAGAAAAGGAAAGTTTCAGGATCGATGCCTGAAGCCGGGTCAAGAAGGTAAGAAAGAAGATTCTCGATACCCTTTCTGTACTGTTCAAANCCATTGACGCTGAAGATCCAAACGCCCGTTCCCGATCCGATGGCATCGCCGGAGAATGCGTAGTTGTGTCCCTTNAGGAAGAATACCATTGAACCGGGTGTATGGCCCTCGCACTGAACGCACTGGATGGTCTNGCCACCAAGATCGATACATTCACGATCACCGATCAGCGACTTCTGCTTGAATACNGTATCATTCTGGAAATCGTTGACGGGAAGTAGGAAACTAACGTCCGGTTCATCCTTGAATGCGTAATACATTCCTGTATGGTCACCATGGTTGTGTGTTACAGTGATGAACTTTTCTCTCTTGCCGGCGCGCTCATAGAAAATGGTTCTGAGAGCCTCATCCGCATTGTCTGCCCATCTGATCCTGTTGGAAAGATCAATCAGGATTGCTTTCTTCTTTCCTCTGACGATGTACATATCGGAAGTACCGTTGAAAGAATAGCTGCCGTCTTCCTTGACAACAAGGCCGCGAGGATGTGATGAATTGTAGTCCTCAATATGCCATACATTCTCCTCGATTCGAGAGACTGTATAAGGACCGATTTCCACGGTCTCTTCAAAAGCCGGTTCTGGAGAACCGCAGGATGCCGCGCAAACGAATGCGACAATTGCGCAAAAAAACAAATTCTTTTTCATTTCAATGATTATTTGGCCCATAGAAGCCATGTTGGGAAATAATATACATTTACGGTGCCTTCGCCATTCATCGGCTTTGGCGTCACGACAGGTTCAACCTCACCGGCAAGAGCGGATCTCAAATCTTGGAGCATCGTTTCCGCCTGCCGGATCTCCACTCCCTCGACACGAGACTCATGACCGCCGTACATTCTTTCAAGATGGGATATCTTCGGCACGACATCAGTCAAATTTCGCTCGAACTCTTCCAGTGACAGACAGGTGTCAAGCCACATCCAAAGATACCCATTGAGCGCGTCTCCGGTGAAGAGGATCTTGTCGGACTCATCGACAAACAGGGTTCCGCCCGGAGTATGACCTCCCAGTTCAATCGTGCTGATGACCTTTCCTCCCAGATCCCAAGACTTGCCTTCGCTAAAAAGGTTAAGCTTATAAGGCTTATAAGCTTTGATTTCCTCGATATTCGCCTTTGCCGCCTGCCTGTCATATTCAAAGTCCCTGAGATAGGACTCAACTTGCGCTTCAAGGTCGGGATTGTTAAGCGGATTCATTTCGTTTAAGAGATCCAGGTCCTTCTCAGGAAACCAAACCTCCGTAAACTGATAATTCGCGCCCACGTGATCAGGATGACCGTGCGTATTGACCACGATTAACGGAAGGTCGGTAAGGCCTCTTACCAGCCCGGCAAGATCTCCGACTCCGATACCGGTGTCGATGAGCATTGCATACTTGGAACCGGTTACCAGATAGCATGTAGCGTTACCGTGTTCGCTGATCATCCAGATGTTGCCCTGCGACTGAGAAGGGGTGATATCTTTCACAATGAACCAGCCCTCCTGCTCATTGATGATGCCATGTCGTCCGCAGTCGGCTGATTTGGTACATGAAAACAATGCGAGTGCAATGATTGTAAGGTGTAGGATTCGTTTCATAATTGAATATTTAAATGCGTCAGGTCGATTCGTATCAGTGAAACAAAATACGAAATTTTAACCAACAACATTTTTCTTAATTTTGAGCCATAAAGAACCCATTACCGTCCTCTGGACAACGAGTTTCAGATCCGTGAAGCCCTTGAGGACATCTTCGAGAAGGCTCTCTTGACACTCGTGCTCCTGTCTTACATACAGGCCTCGCAGACAGGAACAGAAGATATTCATCAACCAGTTCGCCTTCGCCGTTGAGACGTATTTCTAGAAAGGCTTATGGTTGGTCCTGNAGGACCGTATTTTCATTCTTATATTTGATTCCCCAACCGGTGTAGACACAAATGCAGTCTTCTCCGGTAAAAATTGTGCGGGCCCAAGTTATGTCTTTCAGCCGCCATTCAAGCCATTGGACTGTAAGCATCGCGTAGGAGCCGCCGAAAGGTTCGGAAAACGTCCCCTCTGCACCCGCGGGGTAAATGGCTGCGGCAACGAAAACATCTTCCGGTTCCGAGAATCTGTCCTCTACCGAAAGCATAAGCTCGAAATCCATCCCTCCCACAAGAAATAGATAGGGAGCCTGAAAAGACGGTCCGGATGAATGCAGATAAATCACGGTTGCAGGAGCCTGCGAGGGAAGTATCGTATCGGCTCCAATCGTCGAAATGACGGCGACATGATCCCAATCAATCAAATCTCCGCGCCAGCCGGAGTACACCTCCGGCGTGACACGTAAGATATCCAGAAGCACATCCGGTTCCTGCCCCGCCGCATGCACAACCACATATCCGGAAGATGCGATCTGATTCAGGTACTTTTCGTAAGTTTCCTTGTCAGGTCCCTCGAAAAGAACAACCGGAAGGGATGTCTTGTCTGCAGCGGCCCGAAGGTTCGCAGGAGCGTAGATACGGACACCCGGCAAGGAAGCCGGTTCGACGATCACCGCCTTCCAGGTGCCGGCTCCGCCGCCCTCCACAATCCGCATGTTAGTGTCATCCGGCCCCGACAGGACGAAGAGCGGCAACAAAGCCAGCACAAGATGCAAAACATTCATCATTGCGCAGCGGGTGAATCAGCGAAAATATTATTTGATGTTCTTGGACTGGGTCTCCAGCCAGCGGGCATCTTTGAAGATGCCGGCCTTGCCGGGCAGGAAGTTCTTGGCATACTTGGTCTGGCCTTTGAGGTGCCAGTTCAGCCATGCGACGGCCGCCTTGCCGTAAGGGCCTCCGTTGACTTCGCGGAAGGTTCCACCGTGAGCGTCGCCCGGAATTTCACACTTGGCAAAGAAGGCAGGTACGTCGGTCACAGCATTGTAAGAGGCCAGCGCACCAGGGAGCGCCATGTCGTTCTCCGCGGAGATGTAGGCCACCGGGCAGGAAGGCTGGGCTGCATCCTCGCCTGTCGGGGTGCCGCCTGCATTCCAGAACATCAAGCACTTCATGCGGGGATCGTTCATGAAGGAGGCGGTCAGGAAACCACCGCAGGACTGACCCATCGCAGCAGCGATATCCGGGGCGAGTTTGCCGAAGTACTTGCTGTCATTGCGGGCATTCTCATTTTCTGCCCAGTCCAAGGCAATCTCATAACTGGATACCTTATTGAAACCCATCGCAGCGCGGGCATTCTCCTTGACGGGCAGACCGGAAGCGATAATAACATAGCCATAGGAGGCCACCTCCGTCCAGAACGGACGGTAGGAATCACCGTCATAGTCACAGCCGGGACCGGACATTACAATAATCGGAAGAGGATTCTTGGACGAGAACTTCTTCAAGTCGGCAGGGCGATAAATCGTGTGGTCGGGGCAGGTCTCGTCCACCTCCATCACAACCTTGTAGGGGCCTGTCGGCTTGGTCCACTTGTCTGGGGTCGGACGCAAGGCACGATAGGCCTCCATAGTCGCATCACGATTGGCACGCGGCGCCAAGGGCCCGTCGAAATTCTTTGAGCGGATCGTCCAGCCGTCGAAGCCGGTCAGGTCATGGTTCTTGAAAAGACGTTCGCCTTCGTTCCGACCCTTCAAGACGTAGTCGAGCCAGGCACGGGTCATGCGGGAGAACTCTCCGCCGAAAAGGTCACCATAGGTGCCACCGTGACCGACAGGAAGGTTGACCTCGGCAATCGGGACGTTTTGGATCGCTTCGTAGTCGACATCAGCATTCTTGAAAGCGACATCCTCTTCGCCTCCAATGATGTAAACAGTCGGGCAGTGGACAGCCAGGACATTGAGCCGGCTGGCATTCGCCATAGTCATCGTGCCCATGCCGGAGTTCAGCATGACAAGGGTTTTGACGCGCGGGTCACTGGACAGGTACATGGCCTGGGCACCACCGCAGGACATACCCATGGCAGCGACTTGATTCACGTTTACAACGCCGTAATATTCGCTCTTCTGATCCCGGGCCTGGTTGCAGATCCAATCCAACCCCTTGTACATCAGATACGACTCGGTGGAAGTCCGTGATGCCGGCATGGGATGAGGATCGCTTCCGGGCTGGAAAGGGCCAATGGCGACGGCCACATAACCGTAGGACGCCAAGTCATTGAGGAAACGCTCGTGGCCGACAGAAGTGTTGACGCAACCACCGTTACCGAATATGATGATCGGCAGGGTCCCGTCGGTCCCGGCACTCTCGAGCAACTTTTCAGGACGGTAGATTGTAAAATCGGGAAGAGAGGCATCGCTGACGGCAAGGGCCTTGAATGGGCCGGATCCGCCATCATCAATCCGTTTGTTTGCGACAGTCTGTGCCGACAGGCACAAAGCCCCCATGAGTAGGAGGGCTGAAATCAAGATTTTTTTCATATTCATATACTCGTTTTTACAAATATAACCGAATCCCGTTAAAATAACTTGCACAATTCTGTCAAAAAAAGTATAATGTCAAAAAATCAACCGTTATGAAAGTATCTCACATTTTCCGCCTTGTTATCCTCCTTTCACTCGCAGGATGTTCAGGCAAGACGCCGCAATCCCCCACTCTTGACGATGTGTTCACAACAAGAAGGAGCGTGCGGGCATATGAACCCGGCAGATCTATCTCTGAGGCCGAAGTCCGGGAACTTCTGACCGCGACGCAGAACGCTCCGTCCTGGGGGAATATGCAGCCCAGCAAATACTATGTAGCCATCAGCCGGGAAAGGCACGATGCCGTTCTTGAGATGATAGGCTGGAACAAGGACAGGGTTGCCAACGCGCCTGTTCTTATCGTTTCTACATTTGAGAAGGGCAAGTCCGGGTTCTTCCGCGGAGATCCCGCGAACGAAGTTGGTGACGGCTGGGGCGCCTATGACAACGGACTCAGCAATGCCTATTTTGTTCTGAAGGCAAGGGCTATGGGCTTCGACACGCTGATTATGGGGATGCGGGATTCTGACGCCTTGCGCGCATTATTCAATATTCCCGAATCCGAGACGATTATGGCGGTCATCGCATTGGGCTATCGCGCCGAGGATCCCCAGGTTCCGACACATCGCCCCCTTGACGAAATCGTGAAGTTCTTCTGACGATGCATCGTATGAATATATTAAAATACGTTGTGGGAATACCGGTTTTCACGATAGCAATGTTAACATCTTGTAATATCAAGAATTCCTCAGAGACAACTCCTCAGGATGGTGCCATAACCGTGAACCTGTACTACACCGGCAAAGACGGCAACGCGAAGAAGTTTGTGGAGGAGATGGAGAGCAGCGGCACGGCTGATGCGATCAGGAAGGAGGAAGGTAATCTTCGGTATGAATATTTCTTTTCGGCCTCGGATCCTGAGACCGTTCTTCTGATCGACGACTGGATCAGTCAGGAAGCCCTTGACGCCCACCATGCGACCCCGATGATGAAGACAATCTCCGAACTCCGGGAGAAGTATGACCTTCACATGACCGTCGAGCGTTACGTCAGAGACGAGCAGGGGGTGCCTTTATCAGACCAGTCATTCATCAGAAAATAGTCTGGGTTTATAAAGACTCAACGGCCGCTTCCGAGTCACGAACACTGAACCCACATACAAGCTCGTCCAGGGCATATTGCTGTGCGCGACCCCCGTCCGAGCAAGGGGGGTGACGAACACTAAACCTGCCTACACAGTCGTCCAGGGCATATTGCCGTCCGCGACCCCTGTAAACGAGGCAGAAGTGCAACTCGTATTTATCCATCTGTGCGACACTAGGCCCCCTGAAGGGGTTCCGATATGCGGAAAGTTTAAAAAGGAATAAGAAGACTTCAGGTACACAAGCTAACTAAGCTCATGGGCATTTGATTGAGTAGATCATCAGCCACCTTTGGCTAGGCAGACCGGCGAACAAACTCGAGGAGAACGTTCTGCCTGAGGGGAAATTCTTCGGTCGAAAAGAAAAAGTAGTATGAAAACCCTACAAAAAGTGGGGAGAAAAACGAGAAAGTAGGGAGAAAAATCCTATTTTTGCCATACTAATGACGAAGTGCTATGACGAAGATGGAACAGCTGCTTGCTCTGATTGAGCGTTATAAAAAATTAGGTATTGACTCGCAGTTAGACTACGAGAAGTTCTATCTGTACTCTATCATTACCCATTCCACCGCCATAGAAGGCTCAACGGTGACAGAGATAGAGAATCAACTGCTTTTCGATGAGGGGATCACCGCAAAGGGAAAGACCATCGTTGAACAGATGATGAACTTGGATCTGAAACGGGCCTATGAAGAGAGCATACGACTTGCGAAAAACCGTACCGACATCACCGTTGACATCCTGAAAAATCTGTCGCATCTGGTGATGCAGAATACGGGTTCGACCTACAAGACGGCGCTCGGCGACTTCTCTTCTGCCAACGGTGACCTCAGACTAGTAAATGTGACTGCGGGCGTAGGGGGAAAATCCTATATGGGCTATCAGAAGCTGCCGGCCAAGCTGCAAGAATATTGCGATTGGCTCAATGCGCAGCGGGCCCGCCCCATGCCTCCTTCTGAGCGCTACAACCTTAGTTTCGAGGCGCATTACCGTCTGGTGACCATCCATCCCTGGGCAGACGGAAACGGACGTATGGGGCGCCTCATCATGAACCATATTCAGTTCGAATTCGGTCTGGTTCCGGCAAAGGTGCTCAAAGAGGACAAAGGGGAATATATCAATGCGCTTCTCGCCACCCGCGAGACGGATGAACTATCTCATTTCCTCGACTTCATGGCAGAAGAAATGATCAAAACACTGTCGTCTGACATTGAATCCTACCTCCAGTCAACGGATGAAAGTAGGGAGAAAAAGCTGGCCGGTGGGGAGAAAAAGCTAAAAAGCAGGGAGAAGATTCTCCTTCTGCTCAAGGCGCATCCTGACTATTCCGCACGCAAACTTGCTGAAATAATCGGCATCACGCCCAAGGCGGTCGAGAAGCAGCTGGCCAAGCTCAAAGCCGAAGGCCTCCTAAGAAGAAACGGTCCCGACAAAGGGGGAAGCTGGACTGTATTATAAACGGGCCATCTGCGACCCCTTAAATTCCGAATCGCTGCAAGGCTTGCATCCATTCTCCCCAAAGGCATTCTCTTCCATATATTTGCGACGGAAACCCATTTAAAACACAAGTCGTATGGAAACAAAGAACATCTACAACCTCATCATCCTTGACGAAAGCGGAAGCATGACCGCCATCGAGCGTCAAGCAGTTTCGGCCATGAACGAGACCTTCCAGGGCATCCGGAATGCAAGCAAGGCGAATCCGGAACAGAACTTCTTCGTGTCCCTTGTCGTCTTCGAAGGCATCGGCGTCAAGGGCGTGAGAACCGTAAGGGACAGGATCCTCGTGGAGAACATCCAGGACATCAGCCAGGAAGAATACCGTCCGGGAGGCTGCACTCCCCTCTATGACGCGATGGGCGTTGCGATCAGCAGCCTGAGCAAGGTCACCAAGGACGGGGATCCGGTGCTCGTCACCGTGATCACCGACGGCATGGAGAACGCAAGTGAAGAATATTCGGGAAAGGCGATCAAGGAACTTGTCTCCAGGAAGAGGGAGAAAGGCTGGACATTCGCCTACATCGGCGCGAATCAGGATGCTGTCGAGGTGGCCTGCGAGCTTGACATCCGCAACGCCCTCAACTTCGAAGCGACGGAGGCCGGAACCAAAAGGATGGGACGTAAGCTTGCGGGCGCGACTGCGCTCTACTGCAAGAGTGTAGCAGATTCGGAATGTTGCGGGGATATGGAGAACTTCTTCGAAAACGAGGACAAGGATAACAACTAGCGGATTGTCTCCCACGTGAGGAGGTCTCTGTCCAGGATGATCCGACGGAGACCTCCTCTTTCTCCGACGACGTAGTAATTCTGCGCAATCAAAGGACAGAAGTCGATGAAGGCCCGCTTGATGCGCGAGAGGCTTACGTTTATATCGTTGCCGTATGGGCTGACAAGATCATCGATGGTCTTCCGCATGGCATCCGGATCGTCCCTTCCGGAAATGGACTGGTAGAGATCCAGAAGTTCGTTGACGTGATCCTGAAGGTCTTTTATCGCGATCCCCTCAGGATGCCTCAGGTATAAGAAGTAGAGGGCCTTCGTCTTCGTGTCCAGCCTGATCTCGCGATTGTCGTAGTCTTCGAGAAGGATTTCCGAATGGCGCGTAATCCTCATTCTGGACAGCACGACGTTCTGCCCAAGGATGAACCGCAGCGTCTCTTCGCTGAGACCGATCGAACGAAGCTTTTCCTCATTGAGGCTTGCGAGTTCCCGGACTAAGCGATCCGTATCGGATTCCTCGATTACACCCGGCTCCTCCAAACGAGAGAGGGGCATCATACATATAGATGTACCCCGTTGACGATATTTCGGAGCGCGCCTGCGACCCACATAGTCAAAGATCGTCTTGCCGTCGAGTCCCTCGATCAGAACATCCTCATCCGATAAAGTTATCACGGAAGGCCCTGAAATTCCGAATATGTCCGCAAGCCTTTCCCGGATGGAGTCCGTATCCGGCAGCGCCTGGTCCCAAGGCGCGTAATACGTGACGACCTCCTTCGGGATTCGGCGCATTATAACCGGAAGGTACAGGAACTCCAGGCCCTTGTCTTCAAATTTCACGGACAGCGCATCAAACTCCCCGTCTGTCAGGCAGGGAGTACCCGGAATATCCACGTAAAGCAGATGCTCAGGACCGAGCCATGCGGCTACCGCGGCATCGATGTCTTTCATTGCTGTTCAGCCAGATCGACCCAAACCTTCATCTTCCCTGCCGCGCGGTTTTCCCAAGCGTAGTAAGGGATGAAGTTCAGAACCTGATCGCCTGCTGTCGCCTGGATGGTCTCGACACCGCCGAGAAGATCCTTTTGGAACGCGGTCTCGAACTGGGTGTCGGCAGTGACCTGAAGGCCGTCAAAGTTCTCAGGATTGTCCACTTCCTCAAGGCAATAGACCAGGGGTCCTCTCTGGATGGCGCGCTTGCCTTC
>JGI24710J26742_10005323_pt1 | contig 10199 bp, 7 predicted proteins | sample BioPla2DNA2_FD_26742 | JGI IMG/M metagenome (IMG submission 26742) | reverse complement strand
ACTAATTGTTAATAAATAATAAATAATATTCAAAAATATGACTTCCCGGAGGGATTATTGATGAAGTTTATCATTGAAAAAAAAGAATTATCTTCCCTTTCCAGCCTGGTCTACCGAGCCGCTTCCAATAAAAACACCATTCCCATTCTTTCTGGAATGTTGATTGAGGTTGATTCAGACCGTGGCTTAACTATGACTGCTACGGATATGGACATCGGAATTGTAGCTTCCACCCAGGAGGTGGAGATACTGGAAGAAGGAAAGGTTCTGGTAAATGCTCACTATTTCAACGATTTTATCAAACTGCTGCCCGACGGCATAATTACCATAGAATTAAATCTTGAAGCCTCCAAATTAAGCATCAATTACGGACGCTCTTCGGGCTTTATCAATATTTACCGAGATTTTGAGTATCCCCACCTGCCATTGGAAAAAATGGAAAAGAGGATGGAACTGCCTCAATCAATTTTAAGAGAAGCCTTGCGTAAAACTTCTTTTGCCGCGGCTTTCAACCATTTTAGGCAGGTTTTTACCGGGGTTTTGTTTGACTACTTGGCTGATAATCAATTGAGAATAGTTGCCTCTGATACCCATAGACTGGCCTATTATACTTATGAATTGCCGGAGGAAGATAAGCCGGCCTTCAATTTTATAATTCCTATCCGCACCGTAAACGAGCTGATGCGGGTTCTAGGCGAAGAAGAAGAGAATATGAACATCTCTTTCGGTGAAAACAACGTGATATTCCATAAAGAGAATTTTATTTTGCTGTCTCGTTTGATTGAAGGTACATATCCTAATTACCGTCAGGTGATTCCCTCAAACTCAAGCTCCCAGGTTCTAATTAACAGCAATGCGCTATTAAATGCTTTGGAGCGAGCTAAAACCATGCCTACCAATGATAAACTCAAGATTCAGAATGTACAGTTTAAATTCAAGCAAAATGAAGTGCTGATAAATGCTTTTTCAGAAATTATGGGTGAGTTGGAAGAGATCATTGAAGAAATCCAGATAGAGGGAGAAAAAGAAGTAAATATTGCTTTCAATACCAATTATTTTCTGGATATTGCTAAAATTATGCAGGCCGAATGTACAAATATGCAGATAGATTTGTCTGGATCCATTGGACCTGCTATAATTAAGAATCCCAGTAATGATAATTATCTTTATGTATTGGTTCCCTTGCGTTCCAGTAATTAAAGGAGAGTAGGATTTGAAGTTTGAAACTCCAGAAAATAAGTATTTCAAATTTTAGAAATATCAATGAACTGGAATACCAGCCTAAACCTGGGTTAAATATTTTAATGGGAGATAATGCCCAAGGGAAGACCAATATACTGGAAGCCATATATGTACTTGCTACCGCTGGCTCTTTTCGTACTAATAACGATCGTTTATTAGTACAACAGGGAAAAGATAATTATAAAGTTAAGGCAACTCATATCCTGGATAATAGAACTGTTAATACCGAAATAGAATACCATTGGGAACGTGGAAAACAGCTTAAGATAAATTCCAAAAAGAGCAACCAAAATAACCCCAATCGTCTGCGAGTGGTAGATTTTACTCCAGACGATTTATATTTGGTTAAAGGAAGTCCTTCCCGCCGAAGAAAATATATTGACTATATTTTAAAAGAAGTATCAGCAGAATATAGGCTTTTATTAGAAAATTATTATAAAATATTAAGAAGAAGAAACGAGGCCTTAAGAAAGAATGAGGTTAATACCAAGTCTTTTCGATTGTTAAGCGAATTATTTATCGAACATTCTGCCAAAATAATCAAAAACAGAATTAATTTGGTTAAGCTTTTGGATAAACTTATTTCACCTACTTATGGGCATTTGAGTCAGGAAAGGGAAGAAATAAAAATAAAGTATGCTTTATCTTTTTCCTTTCCCGAAGATAAGGTTAATTATATAACCCTTAATGAAAATCTAAACCGGTATTTGGAAGATAATAGAGAAAATGAGTTAAGAAGAAAAAGCACACTGGTAGGCCCTCATTTGGATGATATTAATATTTATCTGCAAAATCAGCCTGCTCGCCTTTTTGCCTCTCAGGGTCAGCAGAGAAATATAGCGGTAAGTCTAAAAATATCTCAGGTTCTAGTTTTNAAAGAAATCCTTGGCTTCTACCCGCTCTTATTGTTGGATGAAGTACTGGCAGAGTTCGACGATACCAGAAAAGCCAGTTTACTGGAATATATTAATAATGCTGAATATCAAAGTATACTTACTTCAGTAGTTAATGAATTGCTGTACCCTTACCAGGAGAGAATTTCTGTAGTGTCAAATGGTCAATTAACATGAGCATGGTACATTGTTTATAAAGACAAGTCTGAGCCGACCTAATCAGAATAAAGAAAAATGGGGGTAGCTGTATGTATGTTCATCTAGGGAATAATTTTATTATAGCTGGAGAAAAGATTATAGCTGTACTCAATTACGCAGCACCGGTTTCAGAAGATGTGAAGGAGATAGTAGAGATTGCCGAATTGGAAAAAAAGATGGTAAATATTAGCAACAACGGCAAAGAAAAAGCAGTAGTGGTATGCGATGATAGAGTATACCTGTCTCCTATATCCTCTGTTACCCTATTAAAAAGAGCATTTCATCATTATAAGGAGGGTTAAGACTTGGAGAATCCATTAAATGGATATAGTGCATCAGATATTCAAGTTCTAGAAGGCCTGGAAGCAGTGAGAAAAAGGCCAGGTATGTACATAGGTACCACTGGCCCCAAAGGTCTTCATCACTTGGTATTCGAAATAGTAGACAATAGCATAGATGAAGCTGTAGGTGGCTTCTGTAACCATATAAAGGTCATTATCCATAAGGACAACAGTGTATCGGTAAGTGATAACGGCCGGGGTATTCCGGTGGATATTCATCCCCAGATGGGAATTCCAGCCCTGGAACTAATTATGACTACCCTCCACTCCGGTGGTAAATTTGGTGGCAGCGGATATAACATATCAGGGGGATTACATGGAGTAGGCCTTTCGGTGGTAAATGCTCTATCCCGCAGCATGGAAATTATCGTCAAAAGGGATGGCTACGTTTATAAGCAAAGTTATCAAGCCGGGCAGCCCTTAGGGCAAGTGGAAAAATACGGAGAAAGTGATGAAACCGGAACTGAAATACATTTCCTACCAGATCCGGATATTTTTGAAATTACCGTTTTTGAAAAAGAGATTATCGAACAACGCTTGCGGGAACTGTCATTTCTAAATAAAGGTTTGAGAATAAGCTTTCTGGATCAGAGGGAAGATGGAGGTCCAAGGGAGTTTCATTATGACCATGGCTTAAAAGATTTCGTAAATTATATCAACAAGAAAAAAGAAGTAATAAACGAAAGTCCTATTTATTTTGAATATAAAAAAGATGATGTTATAGTGAATGTGGTAATACAGTACAACAATGGATATAACGAAAGCTTATATTCTTATGCCAATAATATCAGGACCCAGGAGGGAGGAACCCATGAAATCGGGTTTAAAAATGGCCTCACCCGGGTTATCAATGATTTCGCCCGCAGAAATAATTTCCTAAAAGAAAGTGACCCTAATCTATCCGGGGAAGATATAAGGGAAGGAATAGTAGCCATTATATCGGTTTTGGTCAAAGACCCCCAGTTTGAAGGGCAAACCAAGACCAAACTGGGTAACACTTATATTAGAACCATAGTAGAAAGCTCTGTTTTTGAGAATGTAGAAGACTATCTGAACGAGAATCCAGTAATAGCCAAGAAAATTTTAGATAAGGCCATTTCCGCCCGCCGGGCGCGGGAAGCCGCCCGCAAGGCCAGGGAATTAACCAGAAGAAAAAGTGCCCTGGAGTCCACCAGTCTACCGGGAAAACTGGCTGATTGCAGTAGTAAAGATGCCCATTTATGTGAATTATTTATAGTAGAAGGAGATTCGGCCGGCGGTTCAGCCAAGCAAGGGCGGGATAGAAACTATCAAGCGATATTGCCTTTACGGGGGAAAATTCTCAATGTACAAAAAGCCCGGCTGGACCGGGTATTGTCCAGTGAAGAAATTAAGGCTTTAATAACAGCTATTGGAACCGGAATAGACGAGGATTTTGATATTAAAAAGGCTCGCTATCACAAGCTTTTTATTATGACCGATGCAGATGTTGATGGATCCCATATTCGAATCCTCTTACTTACCTTTTTCTATCGCTATATGAGGCAATTAATTGAAGAAGGCTATGTATATATAGCCCAACCTCCTCTATATGGCCTCAAACGAGGAAATGAAATACATTATTTCCATGATGAAAATGAAATGAATAAATTTATAAGTGAAAGCAAACACAAATGGACTATACAGCGATACAAGGGTCTGGGAGAAATGGATGCCGAACAACTATGGGAGACTACCATGGATCCGGACAATAGAACCATTCTACAGGTAAACATAGACGATGCCATTAGAGCTGATGAGATATTTTCTGACTTAATGGGAGAAAACGTACAGGCCAGGAAGGAATTCATTCAAGCCAATGCAGTTTATGTTACCAACCTGGACATTTAGGAGTGAAATATAGGTGGGAGAAAAGAACTTGTTTGAAAAAATTATACCGATTGATATAGAAAAAGAAGTTAAGAAATCTTTCCTGGAATACTCCATGAGTGTTATCGTATCCCGAGCTATACCTGATTTTCGGGATGGACTGAAACCTGTGCATAGACGTATACTATATGCTCTATATGATCAGGGTATGACCCATGACAAGCCTCATAGAAAATCAGCCACCATAGTGGGAGAGGTAATGGGGAAATATCATCCTCATGGAGATGCAGCCATATATCAAACCATGGTAAAAATGGCCCAGGACTTTTCCATGCGTTATCCTCTGGTGGATGGACATGGCAATTTTGGTTCTATAGATGGAGATGCAGCTGCAGCCATGCGATATACGGAAAGCCGCATGTCAAAAATTGCCTCCGAATTATTGAAGGATATTGATAAAGATACCATAGACTGGCGATCCAACTATGATGACAGCCGCCAGGAGCCAGCCGTATTACCGGCTCGAATTCCCAATCTCTTAATAAACGGCTCATCGGGAATAGCAGTAGGAATGGCTACCAATATACCTCCCCATAATTTGGGGGAAGTGGTAGATGCACTTAATCTCTTGATAGACAACCCCCAGGTAGACTTGGATGAACTGATGCAGGTTTTGCCCGGACCCGATTTTCCTACCGCAGGAATAATTGTTGGGAGCGAAGGTATTTATAAGGCTTATAAAACCGGGCGTGGCAGTATCAAGATACGGGCCAAATACGAGATTGAGGAAAGAAAAGGCGGGAAAAATGCTATAGTAATAACGGAAATTCCCTATCAGGTAAATAAAGCTCGCCTGGTAGAAAAAATTGCGGAATTAGCCCGGGATAAGAAAATCGATGGGATCGTAGATTTGAGAGATGAGTCCAATCGCAAGGGCATTCGAGTAGTTGTCGAAGTAAAAAAAGACGCTAATGTGAATGTAGTGGTCAACAAATTGTTTAAACACACCCAGTTGCAGGACAGTTTCGGCATCATAATGTTAGGTTTGGTCAAGGGACAACCCCAGACTCTAGGTCTGAAAGAGATATTGGAAAACTATTTGGAACACCGGCAGGAGGTAATCAGGCGAGCTACAGAACATGATTTAAAAATTGCCCGGGATCGTTTGCATATAGTAGAAGGTTTGAGAATAGCCATCGACAATCTGGATGAGATAGTAAACCTGATAAGAAGCAGTAAGGACCGGGAAACAGCCAGGAACGCCTTGATAAGCCGATTCGCTCTTAGTGAGAAACAGGCCAATGCCATTCTGGATATGAGATTGGCTCAACTAACCGGTCTGGAAAGAAGCCGCTTGGAAGAGGAATATGCTCAACTATTGGATCGAATAGAGGAGTACCTGGATATTCTAGCCCGTCCGGAAAGGGTTTTGGCTATAATAAAAGAGGATTTGGCCGATATCAAAAAAAGATATGGGGATGAGAGAAGAACTGAAATAATACCGGATGATTCCGATAGCCAAATAGAGGATTTTATAGAGGATCATGAGGTAATGATTACTCTGAGTAATCGCGGATATGTAAAAAGGCAGCCCATAGATGCTTATAAATCTCAACGCCGGGGAGGCAAGGGAGTAATTGCCGGTAAAATTAGAACCGAAGATGCAGCAGATAGCGTAGTGGTAACCAGTGTACTGGCCAACCTGCTTTTCTTTACCAATCAGGGTCGAGTATTTAGCACCAAAGCCTATAAAATACCGGAATCAACCCGGCAGGCGAAAGGATTGCCCATCATCAACCTGATAGACTTAAGGCCTGGGGAAATGGTTACCACCTTAGTGGCCGCCCGGGCCTTGGATGATAGCAAACACTTGATAATGGTTACCAAACAGGGAATAACCAAAAAAGTACCTTTATCGGCCTTCTCCAATATTAGAAGATCCGGTTTAATAGCTGTCAACCTGCGTGAAAACGATGAATTGGTAGGGGTTAGAAGAGTGGAAAGCGGAGATCGAATCATGATCGCCAGTTCCTATGGTTATTCCATAACCTTTGACGAAAAGCAGGTTAGACCTATGGGCCGGACTGCCGCAGGAGTAAAAGGGATACGACTGGCTTCAGGGGATTATGTGGTCGGTATAGATAAATACCGGGAAGATGCCGATGTGCTGCTGGTGACCGAAAAAGGATATGGAAAAAGGACTCGCCTGGAGGAATTCAAAGAACAGAATCGGGGAGGAAAAGGACTAAAAACCATAGATGTAACCGGTAAAAATGGATCTCTGGTAGCTTTTAAGGTAGTAACCGAGGATGAAGAACTGGTTATATTGACCGGAGAAGGGCATGTAATAAGGTTGCAGGTACAGGACATATCAGTTCAAAAAAGGTATTCCCGGGGAGTGCTGTTGATCAAACTATCTGCTGATGATAAAATTGTAGGCTTGGCTAGGTTCAAAGCCGAAAAAGAAGAATAATAGGGGAAGGGAAATATTATGAGCATCCCGGTAAAAAGAGTAGCTGCAATTCATGATTTGTCAGGATTTGGCAGAGCCTCATTGACTGCTATTATACCCATTATATCTGCCATGGGAATTCAGGTTTGTCCTATTCCTACAGCTATATTATCCACTCATACCGGAGGTTTTACCGACTATAAGTTCATCGATTTGAGTGAACACCTGCAGGAATACTTAGAACACTGGAAAAAATTAGGGATAGGTTTTGACTGTATTTACAGCGGATTTCTGGGGTCACCCCAGCAGATAGATATAATAAGCCAATTCCACCAGGATTTTAGCCAGAACCAGCCCCTGATTGTAATCGATCCGGTTATGGGGGACAATGGGCGCCTATATCAAACCATGGGTATGGAAATGGTGGAAAAAATGCGTACTTTCATAAAGCCGGCGGATATTATAACTCCTAATTTTACTGAAGCAGCTTTTTTATTAGATGAGGAATACCGGGAAAGCATAAGTGAAGAGGAAGCCAAGGACTGGCTGTGCCGCTTAGCCCGGATGGGACCCAAAACAGTAATAATTACTAGTGTGCCCGATATCCCAGGTCGGCTGAACACCGAAGTCATAGCCTTTGATAGTAATGATGGCCGTTTCTGGAAAGTAAAATGTGATTATATCCCCGCTTTTTTCCCCGGCACCGGAGATGCTTTTACCAGTGTTATAGTGGGAAGCATGTTGCAAGGCGACAGTCTGCCTATAGCCCTGGATAGAGCGGTACAATTTATTTCTATGGCCATAAGAGCCAGTTACGGCTATAATTACCCCCACCGGGAAGGGGTTTTGCTGGAGCGAGTACTGGATAATCTAAAGGCTCCGGTAATGGTAAGCAGTTATGAAATACTGGAATAGAAAAGCTTAAAAAATTTATCAAGCCTTCAGAAGAGTCCCTTGTCAAGGAAGGAAGAATATAATATAATTAACAGCAATCTTTATAAAAGAATTGGCGATGAAGGGGACTAGTAAATACTTGAGCAGTCAAGAGAGCAGGCGGATGGTGTGAGCCTGTCTGTAAGAGTATTGAATCCAACCTGGATGCTATTTGATGAAAGCAGATCGGTGGTACCGTTATAACCAGTTGAGCGGGTGTTTTAACACCAAAAAGGGTGGCAACGCGGGATTAACCTCTCGTCCCTAGAAGGGCGAGGGGTTTTTTTATACTCTAAAAAGCTAATTATAAGCATATAGCCAAGGAGGATTATAAATGATAGGACAACAGTATTTAATGCTTCCAGGGCCCACACCAATTCCTGAACGGGTGCTCCAGGCCATGAACCGGCCTATGATCAATCATCGGGGACCTGAGTTTAAGGATATGCTTCTGGAAGTTACTAAAGGAGTCAAAATGGTCTATGGTACTGATCATAATCTTTTGATTTATCCTTCCTCCGGTACCGGAGTCCTGGAAGCCTCAATAGTGAATTTTATATCTCCCGGAGATAAAGTTCTGGCCATATCAATTGGAGTATTCGGAGATAGATTCGCTAGCATTGCCCAAAATTTTGGAGCCCAGGTGCAAAAACTCAGCTTTAAGTGGGGGCAAGCAGCTGATCCAACACAGCTTAGAGAAGCATTGGCCAGGGATCAGGAAAAAAAGATCAAAGCGGTATTAGTAACCCACAATGAAACCTCAACCGGAACCTTTAACGATATTAAAGCTATTAAAGAAGCCATGCAGGACCACCCAGCCTTATTGATGGTAGATTGTGTAAGCGGCCTGGGAGCGCTGGAGTTTCAGATGGATGCCTGGGGAGTTGACGTAGCCTTAAGCGGCTCCCAAAAAGCTTTTATGATTCCACCTGGTTTGGGTTTTATGGCTTTCAGTGATCGAGCCCTAAAGATTCATCGCCGGAATACCAATCATAGATTCTACTGGGATGTTACTGAAGGGCTAAAGTATTTGGAAAAAGGACAGACGGCCTTTACCCCGGCAGTTTCCCTCTTTTATGGACTGCAGGAAGCCCTGTCCATGATGCTGGAAGAGGGATTGGACCATATAATAAAGCGGCATCGCCGGTATCGGGATATGGTTAGAGCTTCCATTAGAGCCATGGGACTGGATCTGTTGGCTGCAGATACAGAGGCATCTACTGCGGTAACGGCAGTGCTGGCTCCAGGGAGGTCGGGAGCCAACCAGATTAGAAACCGAATGTTGAAGCGTTTTAATATCGCCCTGGCAGGAGGACAACTGGAATTGGATGATGTGATGTTTAGAATAGGACATCTGGGCTATGTAAGAGAATTGGACCTGCTGGCAGTCATCGCTGCCCTGGAGATAACTATGCTGGAGAGTGGCTTTAAGCTTGAGTTGGGAGCCGGAGTTAATCGAGCACAAAGATTTATTTCAGAAGCTGAAGATTAAAAAAGAAAGGAGTTCTAGTAATGGAAAAATTACAAAAAGTTTTGATAACAGAGAAAATAGCCGATGAAGGTATAGCCCTTTTGGAAAAGGAACTGGAAGTTCATAATAGAGACGGTATATCCAGAGAAGAATTACTGGAGATCATCGATCAATATGATGCCCTCATCGTAAGAAGTGTAACCAAAGTAAACGAAGAACTGATTAAGAGGGCCAGTCGGCTAAAAGTGGTAGGTAGGGCAGGTAATGGTATTGATAATATAGATGTTGAGGTATGTACCCGTTATGGGGTTATTGTAGCCAATACCCCGGACAGCAATACCATCTCAGCGGCAGAACAGACCATAAGCCTTTTGCTTTCTTCCATCAGGAATACAGCCTGGGCCAATACCTTCTTAAAAGGTGGTACCTGGGACCGCAAACCTTTTAGAGGGGTAGAATTATATGGGAAAACCGTGGGAATAGTGGGACTGGGAAGAATAGGATCTATGGTTGCTACCCGGCTCAAGGCTTTTAATATGAAAGTCATTGCTTACGATCCCTATATATCCGATGAGAGATTTGAGCGTTACGGGGCGGAGAAGAAAAACACTCTGGAAGAATTAGTTCGAGAAGCAGATTTTATAACTGTGCATACCCCCCGCAATGAAGAGACCATGCATATGATCGATGAAAGGATTTTAGAACTGGCTAAAGATGGAGTTAGGCTGGTTAACTGTGCCCGGGGGGGGATCATCAAAGAGGAAGCCATATTGAAAGGACTTGAATCAGGCAAGGTAGCTTCCGCTGGATTAGATGTGTTT
>JGI24710J26742_10005321_pt1 | contig 10201 bp, 12 predicted proteins | sample BioPla2DNA2_FD_26742 | JGI IMG/M metagenome (IMG submission 26742) | reverse complement strand
TATCCAGTTCGCCGTTGGTTACAGCATATTCATATTCAATATTTAGCTTTGTGATTAGCACATATACAAGGTAAAAAAGACCGATAATCAATATCATTGCAAACTGCGGGATATACCTCATTATAAGGTAGCTTAAAATAACAGCCCCTGCAACAATAAGCAAGATAAGCAGTACATCCGCCATGGTTTTGCGCCTTTTCACAAGTTTCTCAATAAATACATCCATCTATATCCACCTTTTCTTATGTATATCTTAATGAAAATGATATCACATAACATCTTTGAAGACATCCGATATTTTATTGGCATAGTTACAGTTCTGAATGGCATTTATTACATCCTGTTCTGTTATCCGCCCTATTATTTCCATATCCTCATTTAAGATGTAAATGATATGAAAGCAATCATAGTCCAGTCTTTGAATTACTTCCAGCAAAGAGCATTCCCCCATTGCTGCAAATTCTTTCACCGGATATATTTTTTTCTTCATAATTCTTTGTTTTCGATTTAATAGTCTTTCCAGTTTCATAATGCTTATCGTCTCCTCAAGATGCCGTCCTCCGGGAAGAAACAACGCTGCCGCCAACAAACTCGGATTAAGGAATAAAGCCAGCTGCAAAATACCGGCAACAAAAAAGTAAATCTTTATTATCACCGAAAGTCTTTTTGCAATCTGGAAGGTTCTGTTGCCTCCCAGCAATTTATAAGATATTATAATAAAAATTTGTCCCCCGTCTAAGGGGTACAGGGGCAACAGGTTAAAAAAACCGATTGCCGCATTAGCTTCACATATATTAAGCAAAAATCCTTTTGTATTTAATAATAATGCCGCTGTAAGGAAATTCCCAAAAGACCCTGCCATATAAACGGCTATCTGTTTTCTCAGGCTATGTACCCCTTTAAGCTGTGCCCGTATCCCCACTACAGTAGGCCTTATGGCATATAGCGGGACACCAAAAAGACGGGACGCAATTATATGAAATCCTTCGTGTATCAATATAGCCGATAGACATGCCAGAATGATGCCTGTCAGGGCGACCCTCCAAAAAGTTTTGTACATTCAGTTATAATATTCTGCACTCCGGAAATAAGGCTGCTTACCTCTATATGGTTGTCTACCACCTGGCTTTTAATAAACATTAACGTACCGTAAGTATCGGATCTCTGCTGTAAAAACACTATCAATCCTAAGATGGCAAAGCAGGCCAGAGCTTGTTTTATTATTTTTATGGCAAGTAAAGTGGCTTTGTTCTCTTCAATTTCAGTACGGTTTGATAATCCGTAAGAATTGTTGCGTCTCCTCTGATAAACGCTGGCATCTATACGGCTGGAGCAGCCGGATTGATGCGAATATGGCTTGTAACGGGAGGATGAATATCCTCCGCCTTTATCCTGCCCATGCTTCAAATGCCCAAAATCAGACCCGGATCTTTGACTTCTGAAACGGCCGGATTCATAAAAAGAAGAGGTATATTTATTATCTTCGTCGGATCTTAGACCGTAGCCAAAAAGGCCCCCATGGGTTTTGCTGTCCTTAAAAGGGCTTAAATCTTCTATGTCACCTGCGGGACTATCTTTTATTCTGCTTTCTGCGGGATAATTATCCTCATAACTGTCAAAACTTACTCTTCGCTTTTGGATATAGCTTTTATACTTGTCCTGATTATTAACTTCTGTAGCTTGAGACATAAAAATACACCCCTCGTATTCCTTTACTCTTAAATCATATGAGGGGATATACTTTTTATATGAGAATTATATGAGAAAAAATATTTCAATTTTTAACAAGATCACGCCAGGCAAAGTCTCCGCGTTGAAGTCCGTTTATTAAGACCTCTGCAGTCGCCAGATTTGTTGCTATGGGAATATTATTTTGATCGCATAAGGATAAAAGCTCAATTAAGCCACTATTTTCAATCTCTTCGGGGTCAACAAAGTAGAGGACTAAATCCATCTCATTATACGCAACCCGGGCAATTATCTGCTGTTCCCCCAGCTTTCCGTAATCCAGGGAAAAAACCTCCTGCCCGCTTGCCTCGGAAACAATAGCTCCCGTACGGCCTGTAGCAAAAAGTTTGTGCTTTGACAGAACAAACTTATATGCAATACAGAATGCTTCCATCAGCTCTTTTTTGTTGTCATGTGCAATAAGAGCTATATTCATTAAGATCCTCCTACCCAAAAACCAATTATCTTCCGGCGTTTTTCATACCCTTTATCGGAATATTAGCCACCAGCGCCGGTACAACTCTCTCCCCGTCATCGCTGTTGGTTTTGGTCAATTGAATATCCAGAGCTTCTTCATCTATGTCCATATAGTTTTGAATCACTTTTATTATCTCACTTTTCACCATTTCTAAAAACTGTGGTGATACATTTGATCTATCGTGTATTAAAACCAGTTTCAGGCGTTCCTTGGCGACATCTTTTGACGTTTCCTTTTTCCTCGTAAAGAGCTTGAATAAATCCAACATGTCCCATTCTCTCCTTATGCCGGCTTAAAGCCAAATAATTTTTTCATCTTCGAGAAGATTCCGTCAGGAGTATTAAGATCCATAAAAGGAACATCCTCACCGATAAGTCTTTTGGTAATATTTCTATATGCTTGTCCTGCTGAGGACTTATTGTCATTTACAGCAGGCTCGCCTTTGTTGGTAGAAATGATGATATTCTCATCATCGGGAACTACGCCAATAAGACCGATTGCCAAAATATCTATTATATCCTCTATCGACATCATATCTCCGCGCTTTACCATGTCCGGACGTACACGATTTACAATCAGCTGCGGATTTCTTATCTCATTGGCTTCTAAAAGCCCTATAATTCTGTCGGCATCACGAACTGCCGAAACCTCAGGGGTCGTAATAACCAGAGCTTTGTCTGCGCCGGCAATGGCATTCTTAAAGCCTTGCTCAATTCCTGCGGGACAATCCACAATTATGTAATCATACTCTTTTTTTAAATCATTACAAAGATTAAGCATCTGCTGGGGTGAGATTGAATTTTTATCCCTTGTTTGTGCAGCCGGCAGCAAAAACAGACCATCAAAGCGTTTATCCTTGATAAGCGCCTGCTTTAACCTGCAGGTACCCTCCACTACATCAACAATATCATATACAATCCTGTTCTCAAGGCCCATAACTACGTCAAGGTTTCTCAGGCCAATATCAGTATCAATAAGTACAGCTTTTTTACCAAGCAGAGCCATTCCTGTTCCAATATTAGCCGTTGTGGTGGTTTTCCCAACACCGCCCTTACCGGATGTGATAACTATAACCTCACCCATATGTATATTTCCTCCGATTATTGTATCTTAATGTTTATATTATCTTTTTTCCGTATAAAAGTCAATGAAACATCAGACCCATGCCTTTTTTCTAACACTGGGTCACTTCTATAATCCCATCTTTTATTTTTGCCACTTCCGGCTGTATGCCGTCAGCTTCTTCTTCCTCCTCCGGCATACGGGCAATAGCCTCAGCTATACGAATCTGGGTTGGCTTAAGATTAAGGGCATATATAAATGCATCTCTGTCTCCCCGGGAGCCGGCATGTACCATTCCTCTCAAGGTGCCTAATACAATCACATTGCCGCTGGCAATAATTTCTCCGCCCGGATTGACATCCCCCATTATTACAACGCTGCCGTCAAATTCAATACGAGTCCCGCTCCGTACAGTATTTTTTACAAACTTGCAGGCTCCCTCATCAGTGGTGCTGGAGAAAAAGGTTTTTCTTGCTGGCACAGCTGCTTTTTGAAAACCCTTGGATACCGGGGAGTTGTTTCTTGACTCGTTGTCCTTTGAAAAGCTCTCAATAACAGCTCCGCTTTTTTTATCCAGTACCAGCTTTATTTCTTCTTCTTCCCGGGCAGTTAAAGCAATTCCTCTATAGGTAACCTTCATCCTGGCACCTTTAAAAAACCTGGCTGCACTTTCCACCTTGTCCTCAATTTCGTCTTTAGCCTTTTCAAAGTCATATTCCCGGGGAATCACAATAACAAGTCCTTCAGAATTCCCTTTAAACACAATACCTTTTGTCTCCTGGTCCATTTTTAAATTCATTCCTCTCTACCAAATAATTTCAATGGCATTTACGCTGTTATCAGCTGATTTACTATCTCTCTTTTCATGTAAGCGGAAGTATTCAAGCATAATATCGCGGCATATCGGGGCTGTTTCGCGTCCCCATACACCGTGTTCAACCACCACGGCTATTGCTATTTCAGGCTTATCATAAGGTGCATAACAGATAAAAAGTCCATGTGACGAGGATGTAGCCTCATATCCTGTCTCTGTCGTTCCGGTTTTCCCTGCCACATCAAAGGGAAAATCCTTAAATTGGTTTGCTGCAGTACCATCCTCGGAATTAACAACAGCTATCATTCCCCTTTGAACACCATCCAGATTAGTCTTGGATATAGGCAGCTCTTCATAATCCTTTGAAGGCTCATAAGTTATTGTTCCGGATTCATCCACAGCCATTTTTATAAGATGAGGAGTAAACTTTTTACCACCATTTGCAATTATACTTACGTAATTTGCAATCTGAATGGGAGTAAAGGCATTATACAGCTGGCCTATTGAAGCCATTGCAGTATTTGCCGGGTACCAGTCCTCATTATAATACTGTTTTTTATACTCCCTTGAAGCAATGGAGCCAATCTGCTCCCCAATCTCAATTCCGGTTTTCCGTCCAAATCCGAAAATCTTTGCCCATTTTACTATATTATCAATGCCTGTTTGCACTCCAATTTTGTAGAAGAACATATTACTGGAGGTTTCCAGTGCTTGTTCCAGTTTTATTCTGCCCTGATTCCCTCCGTTATTTGTAAACATCATATTTCCGATCTCTTCCCTGTAAGGGACGTTAATCCGGGTATTAGGCGTAATTACACCACTTTCCAGGGCAGCTATGGCAACCAGTGGTTTATAGGTTGAACCCGGAGCATATTTTCCGGAAGTTGCCCGGTTCACCACCGGAGCATCCGGATTATTCCACAATTGGTTTATAGCTGCCACATTATTTTCCAGAAAAACTCTCGGGTCAAAATCCGGATAGCTTGCCATGGCTAAAACCTCTCCGTTATTAACATCCAGGACAACTACAGCCCCCGCATTGGCATCCCCGAAATTCTTCTTGTGCTCGATTTGCCGGATTCTTTTAATATTTCGCTCCAATGATTCAACTGCAACTTTTTGAAGGTCCAGATCGATTGTAAGATAAAGGTCCTGTCCCGGAACAGCCGGCCTTTCCACATATGCAGCAGTTGTTTTTCCATTCTCATCAACTTCCCGGAATGTTTTACCTCTTATACCTCTAAGTATTGATTCAGCGGCACTCTCAATTCCCATCTTGCCGACTATGTCGCTGGCTATATATGGAACGCTGCTCTCAACACCTTCCAGCTCTTTATTGTATCTCTCCAATTCTTCTTGAGAAATAACCCCTGTGTATCCCAAAACATGGGATACTACCCTGGCATTTTCATAATACTCCCGGTAAGGTTTAATAAAGGTGGTGACACCTCTTAGCTCGAAGCTCCTTTCTTCCAGCTGGCTCATAGTTTCTGCCGATATATCGTCAGCTACTATAAGAGGATTGTCGATTTGAGGCTGGCTGACCAGAATCTCATAACGAAGCTGCATGATTTTAAAGGCATCCTCATCGGTATATGTTGCATCTATTTCAAAGGTTTTATCACGTAAATAATTAAATGCCTGTTCTGCTGTAATAATAAACTCAGCATCTTCTTTATTGGTTACGATTGTATTAATAAAATTCTCCGGATTTTCTGCTATAAACCTAATGGGGTTAAAACCCAGATAGTTGTTTAATCTGCTCTTTATTACTTTTCCGTCCTGCTCCAGAATATTTATTAACTCCAAAAGCAACCGGTTTTTTTCCTTATTGGGCATCTTAACATCCACATACTGGACACAGTAGCCCATACGGCTTCCGGCAATGGGAACGCCGTTTCTGTCAAAAATATCACCCCGCTTTGGGTATATTACCCCCGAGGCAGAAAGGCGATAGATTGCTTCATCTCTGTAGTTCTGTCCATTTACTATTTGAATTTTAGCAAGGTTATAGATGATAGCAATTGCTGCTATAATAACAAACAAAGCCAGAATTATATACCTGTCCAAACCTTCGTGTTTCTTTTCCTGTTTATTAGTCATGACGGCAACCTGTTCCTCCTTCTGTCAACCGTGTCAAGTAGATTGTATGCCTTACTGACAGGTTTAAAAAGCGGTAAAATCAGGATACTGTTATATATGGCTTCAGGAACTATAACAGTACCAAAGAGATACGGCAAATAGCTATAACCTCTGAACATAAAAATAATAAGGAAAAACACTGTTTCTATCAGAACTGTGGAAGAAAAAGCGAAGGTAATCAAAACAAGAAATTTTTCTCTGTATAGCTTGTCATTGATCATGGATATGGGGATTGATACCAAAAAGAATAACAGAGCATACCAGCCTAAGGTTTTACCCATTAAAATATCCATGGTAAGACCAAACAAAAGCCCCATAGCAGCACTCTCCACTGTACTTCTGAGCAAAGCTACAATAACCATAAGTACAATTAATATATTAGGCCTTACATTGAAAATTTCAAGATATTCCAATAGTGTGCTTTGGCAAAACGCAGTTATCCATATCAGGAAAACGGCGGCCATAACCCTATATCTCATAAATCTCCTCTATGCTTTCCTGCTATTTCTTTTTTAGAACTATTACCTCCTCCAGGCGCTTAAAATCAACAACCGGCTCAATTACTGCATAAGAATCGTATTGACCCTGGTTGCTGATAACACTGACCACTTTACCAATAATAATACCTTTTGGATATATTCCTCCGATGCCTGAGGTCTCAACGGTGTCCCCCGGCATAACATCGGTGTTGGGTGGTATGTAATCTGCTCTGCACAATCCCTTCCCTTTAAGCTCCACATCTCCTCTGACCACTATAAGGTCACGGGATTTCGAAAGTCTTGCGCTCACAGTACTGTCAATATCTATAATAGAGACAATCCGGGAAGTTGTCAGATCGGTTTTCGATACCCTCCCTACTAAACCGTAGGCAGTAATAACAGGAGAATCTGTTGTAATCTTATCATTTTTGCCGCGGTTTATGGTAAAAACCTCAAACCAGTTGCCCGGGTCTTTGGCAATTATACTGGATCCGACAAATTCATATTCTTCATACTGGTCTTTGAAGTTAAGGGCTTCTCTCAGCTCTTTGTTTTCCTTCGTCAGCCTGTCTAAATCAAGAAGTTGCCTTTCCAGCTCGTTTACTTTTTGCAACAGCTCCTGGTTGGCTTTCTTTGTTTCCTTAACATCCTCAAAATATCCAAAGAAGTCACTGATTTTTTCGTCTACAAAAGTAAAGGCTTTCTGTAGTGGAGCTGCGGGAATGCTTATAATATTACCTATTATATTAATCCCGCTTCTTTCACTATGGGACACAGCCACAAGGGTAAGTAGAATAATTATAACTGTCACAAGAATAAATATCTTGTTGGACAAAATCCTCCTCAAAAGGATTACCCCCCTGTACCTTTACTAATTTCTATTTCTCGACGACAGCAGTACACTGCTAAGTGTATCCAACTCCTCCAGAACCTTTCCGGTACCTAAAACAACACAGTCCAGCGGCTCTTCAGCTATAAACACGGGAATGCCGGTTTCGGCCGATATGAGCCTGTCAAAGCCTTTTAACAATGCTCCGCCTCCGGTAAGCATTATGCCTCTTTCCATTATATCTGAGGCCAGTTCGGGAGGTGTTTTTTCAAGAGTATACTTGATTGATTCCACAACCGAATTTACAGGTTCCTTAAGAGCTTCCCGGATTTCTTCACTGGAAATCTCCATCTCCTTGGGAAGACCCGTCACCAGATCCCGGCCGCTGACTCTGTAAATTTCTTCTCTTTCACTGGGATAGGCCGAGCCTATTTTCAGTTTTATGTCCTCAGCCGATCTCTCGCCTATCATGAGATTATACTCTTTTTTAATATAATGTATTATGGCATCATCAAATTCATCCCCGGCAATCCTTAAGGAGCGGCTGACCACTACGCCGCCGAGAGAAATAACTGCAACCTCACTGGTTCCTCCGCCGATATCCACCACCATACTGCCGGAAGGCTCCGCCACCGGAAGGCCCGCTCCTATTGCCGAAGCCATAGGCTCCTCAATTAAATATGCCTCCTTGGCACCGGCTGACATGGCTGAATCCACTACGGCTCTTTTTTCAACCTCGGTAACACCGGAAGGAACACATATTACAACTCTGGGTTTAGTTAACGGGCTGTTTCCTACAGCTTTTCTCATGAAATATTTCAGCATGCCCTGGGTGGTTTCAAAATCAGCGATAACTCCATCCTTTAATGGGCGGATGGCGGTAATGTTACCCGGGGTTCTTCCTATCATCTGTTTTGCTTCAAGTCCAACTGCCAGGACTTGTCCTGTATTATTATTAACAGCTACTACTGACGGTTCTCTTAAAATTATTCCCTTTCCTTTAAGGTATACCAGGATGTTTGCAGTACCAAGGTCGATTCCTATTTCCTTTGTAAATAAGCCCATATTTTTTCTCCTTTACAATTGTCTTCTACGTTAAGTATTATGTCTTTCTTATAGTCAGTTCAATCCTCAAATCCAGGATAAAACTTCGTAGCCTTCTTTTTCAAGCATTTTGGAAAGTCTGTATAGCGGCAACCCCATGACATTGAAATAACAGCCATTTATATATTCTACCATAAGGCTGCCGGTTCCTTGAATACCATAGCTCCCGGCTTTGTCGTAAGGCTCTTCTGATGCAAGATATCTTTCCAGAAAGCCTTTTGAAAAAGCAGGGATCTTTACTCTTGTTATTTCAGTCTCTGAACTTAATTTTAATGTTTCAGCATTAACCAGAGTCAGTCCGGTAATTACATCATGCCACTTATTTTCCAGAAGTTTCAGCATGCCGTATGCATGATTTTTATCTTTCGGCTTGCCCAGAATTTTGTTATCGGCCACCACAACCGTATCGGCGCCTAAAACATATGTGTCCTTGTTGTATTTTCCTTTAACTTCTTTTGCTACGGCCATGGCTTTTTGTCTTGACATTTCCGAAGCATATTTCCCAGCATCCATATTTCCTTCAAATTCCTCTTTTATATTAGCCGGTATTATTTCAAAGTCAAGCCCAATCAGCTTTAAAAGTTCTGATCTTCTGGGTGAAGCAGAAGCTAATATAATTTTAAGCATATTTTTACCTCAAAATCTTGTTTCATGTTATCTGATTGTGTATATATAATTGGTAATAACTAAAAAAACATTCTTCTATGATTATACACAGAGGAAAGCCTCTATGGAATAAAAAGTTTAGCAGCAAATTTATTACTTGCTAAAAACTACATTAATTATATAATTATATATCATAATTTGTTACTTCTCTTTTGACGATACTATAAGTATAATAGAAATGAACAGGTTAACATTATGCAAAATAAGAAAATACATTAAATATACAGATAATGTTTGCAGAAAAGGAAAGTAATATGAAAATAGAAAGATTTGGAGAAAACAGAATAAGAATTTTTGTCTCCTATGATGATTTGGAAGAGCGTGATATAGATCTTGATGCGTTCAGCTACAACTCGCCGGAAACTCAAGAGCTTTTCTGGGACCTCATGGAGCAGGCAGAAATTGAGCTAGGCTTTGAAGCTCATGAATCTCAGCTTTGTATAGAAGCTGTGTCGGATGTGGATCAGGGCTTTGTAATTACCATTACCAGAATTGAAGAAGAAAACGATTTTGAGTGTATTCAGAAGTTTATAAAGAACAGATATAAACGAAAAGATCTCTCAATAAAGAAAAAGAGCATTTCAATATGTTCCACAATGCTGATTTATATGGTGGAAAGTTTCGATGACCTCTGCTTTTTGTGTGGGGCAATAAAGCCATTGTTTGCAGGCAGAAGCAAAGTATACTCTTTAGATAATGCGTACTATCTGGTGCTTTCATCTATTGAAAACAATATCTTGAATCAGAATAAGTTTGAGAGCATTTTAAGTGAGTATGCCGATAAGATGTCAAGTGTCGATTTCTTGGAAGGTTACCTGAATGAGTATGGTAAGCTTCTTATAGAAAACGATGCAATATCATTCTTCGCAAAACTGTAAATGAGATTTAAGATTCTTCGC
>JGI24710J26742_10005318_pt1 | contig 10202 bp, 7 predicted proteins | sample BioPla2DNA2_FD_26742 | JGI IMG/M metagenome (IMG submission 26742) | reverse complement strand
GGAAAAATCATCATCAAAAATAGGATGAAGTTCATCGAATCCTTCTAATGTAAATGCCAGCATGGTTTTCCCCGGTACCAAATTATAACGTACTGTATATGTTACTATAGCATTTCCTGAAGGTTGCAGAATTACGTCAGACTCCACAAATCCCAGATGAGCAATTTCTGAAGCGCTTGCAGATATTATCGGTAAAAAAAATAACATCCCCAGCAATACAAATGATATGAAAATCAAAATTTTCTTCATAATACACCCTTATAAATCGGTAATCTTATTAATTTCTTCCACCAAATAAGAATAACATATAATTGCTGTTAAATGTATGGAGTTTTTGAATCCATTTTAAAAAACCATTAACCTGGCGCTGATGAAATTAGCAGCTGCCTTAAGAAAACAGAATATTATTAATATATATGTATATGCAATGTATGTGTATTAAATTTTTGACTTGTGAGCAGTTTCATTGCTCATAGGAGAATTTATAATAAAGATCAGCTTTTATTAAGTTTTGCTTAAGTATCAAACATGATTGTAAGGAGTAAAACTATTGAATAAGTTTTACTCCCTTCAGTCCAAAATCTTCTTCTATATCACCGAGTTCACCCGACATAACAGTATTTAAGAATCTGCCGGTTACAACACATTCATTACCATGTCCCTCAACCTCTTCTAAGAAAAATCTGGCGAAACCTGCGATTCTTACATTGCTTCTGCCATTTACACTCAGAGTGTCCACCATAATAACTGTAATTATACGAGGACAATTCGAATTATAATTATCATAAGTACATTCTGGTGTATGGTTGCATCGGCTTATAAGTGTGTTGACCCCTTGTACGGTGGGCCCGCTCATATTTCCGGGCTCGGTTTCCACATAGTCTCCTACCCGAAGATGTCCGTCATATCCGTTGATAATATTGTTTACATAGGTACTTGCCCCATTCCCGCTTAGTGCCAGAGCTCCGTAATTGCCGTTAGAGCCTCCCCCACCGCCTTCTTTTAACACATATTGCAGACCAAATTCCAAAGGCTGCTTCTCTATCGCAAATGGTCTGATACCTTCATATACACCGATAACAGGAGCCCACATTGCAGCACCGGTGGCTTCAGCTTTTCCTTTATCGAACCCAAATATTCGTGCAAAATAGTGATTCACGTCATTTTTTGCTGTTACTCTGATTTTTGTACCTGAATCATATACAATTACTTCGGCATCCAAGGGATTTACACCATTGGCTTCCAGGTAACTCTTTGCCACTGTTTCGGCATTGTCTCTGTTAAATATCAATTCCTGTGCCCCCGCCAGCGCAGCTGCGTCTACGGCGTTACTTAAAGTAATTCTCTTATGGACAAGAATTCCATAATCGATTACCAGAGCACAAACTCCCAGCATTACTGTCATACATAAAGCAAAGAACACTATAACTGAACCATTTTCATGTTTTGTTTTTTTGGATAAAATATGCATATTATCACCTAATATAAATTTTATCATCAATGCATACTTATCTTGTATCAACCAAAATAACTATCATTATGTATATAGAGACCTATTATCCCATGGGCCTTTTGTAATAGATGATACCTGTCTGCAACTAATCTTTTCTTGAAGTTAAAACAAACATAAATAAAAAAGCACGGGTTCTTTCTTTGTAACCCATGCCTTTCCTTATTATCTTTAATTACCGATAAATGCCTTGTGAAATGTTTTCTTGCCTTTACGTATTTTAATACCTTTTGTTAATTGCTCTTTGGTAACAGTATAATCAATGGATTCAACCTTGGCATCGTTAACAAACAGTCCTCCCTGTTGTATTAAGCGCCTGGCTTCGCTCTTTGAAGGTACTAATCGGCATGCAACAATTAAGTCCATAACACCAATTGCATTATCAGTTAATAGCTCTGTTCCGATTTCGGTAGATGGCATGTTCTCATCATCTGTACCTCCTTTGAAGAGTGCATGGGAGGCATCCCTGGCCTTTTTAGCTTCCTCTTCATTATGAACCAGTTTCGTCAGTTCATATGCTAAAATTTCCTTAGCCTGGTTCAGCTGACTTCCTTCCCACTTATCCATTTCATTAATCTCCTCAAGAGGTAAAAAAGTAAGCATTCTCAAGCATTTCAAAACATCAGCATCGTCAACATTTCTCCAGTACTGGTAGAATTCAAAAGGCGTGGTTTTATTCGGATCAAGCCAAACGGCACCTTTCGCTGTTTTCCCCATCTTATTGCCTTCTGAATTCATTAATAATGTAATTGTCATGGCATAAGAATCTTTACCCAGTATACGGCGTATCAGCTCTCTTCCGGCCAGCATATTGGACCATTGATCGTCGCCGCCAAATTGCATATTGCACCCATAATTCTGAAACAGGTAATAAAAATCATAGGCCTGCATAATCATATAATTCAATTCCAGGAAGGAAAGGCCTCTTTCCATTCTTTGCTTATAGCACTCAGCCCGGAGCATATTATTAATAGAAAAATGAGTGCCAACCTCCCTAAGTACGTCAACATAATTCAGCTTCAAAAGCCAGTCTGCATTATTAACCATGATTGCCTTATCATGGCCGAACTCAATAAACTTCTCCATCTGCACCTTAAAGCATTCACTGTTGTGCCGGATTATTTCAGGTGTCATCATGGAACGCATGTCTGTTCTGCCCGATGGGTCTCCTATATATGCAGTACCTCCACCTATCAGAACAACCGGCTTGTTGCCAGCCATTTGCAAGCGTTTCATGAGACATAATGCCATGAAATGACCAACATGCAAAGAGTCGGCTGTTGGATCAAACCCAATATAAAATGTTGCCTTACCGTTATTAACGAGCTCTTTAATCTCTTCTTCATCGGTAACCTGTGCAATAAGGCCACGGGCAACCAGTTCATCATAAATTGTCATTACAACAACTCCTCTCAGATTTAGTATATCAAAAAACCTCTGTTCCAATCGGAACAGAGGGCAAACAATTGCGGTACCACCTCTGGCTTAGAAATTCTTCGCAGAATTTCCCTTAACAAGTGCAAACACACTCATACGCTATATTGGGCGTACCCATCTTACCCTACTGCAATTTCAGGCAGCAGCTCCGAGATGTATTCGAATCAGGTTATCAGCAGCCTTTCACCAACCGGATGCTCTCTGAATGATAATTTACTGATCTACTTCTTCTCTTCCTAGCTTTGGTTTATTTAATTAAAATAAATTTTAAACGAGATTCACTGAAAAGTAAAGCCCTAAACCGAAAAGGACACTATTACAGTATTCTTGTAATTCACACAGATGAATCAATTACCTTTGAATTCGGGATTGCAATCTCAATCTCTCCCTCAAGCAGTCTAATCGTCTTTCTTTTTATTTGCTCTGTCGAATCTCATCCACTCCGGCAGCAGCAACCTGAAGTCCCCCTTTTCACGAACAGCTAGAATTACACTCTGAAGTAAAATAAAGAAACACAGCATGAGCCCGGTTGTAATACTCTGATAATATGGCTTAGTAAGGCCTGAAGCAATTACTATATTTGTAATAGTTTTTAAAGAGAGCATCCCAAAAAGTGTGCCAATTACATTTCCAACACCGCCAGTTAATAATGTCCCGCCTATAATATTAGATGCGATTGCCTGCATTTCTGCTTGCGTGGCATTGGCAGCATCACCTGCACCTGTGTGCAGCAGATAAACATAACCACTAATTCCGGATAACAATCCGGCTAATAAATAAGCAAAGAACTTCGTGCGTTTTACATTAATACCGAGGGTTAATGCACTGTGACTGTTTCCGCCCACTGCATAGAGGTTACGGCCGAATCGTGACCATTTCAGAATCACTGCTACAGCTATTACTATAACAATAGCTATTATAACTCCTGGCTCAATTTGGGCGGGAATAAAATTGCCGGTCTTTCCATAATAACCTATCCCCGGTAATGTGATACGTAATTGTTTAAGACTCATAAATGCTTTATGTGATGCGGTGCGCGGAGCAATGCTGACTATGGTTACCATGCCTCTTGCAAAGAACATACCTGCTAATGTGACAATGAAGGGCTGTATCTCTAAATATGATATTAATAATCCATGAAGCAGCCCGAAGAATAAACCTATACCTAGAGATATCAACATCGAGCCTATTATACTTCCACCATGATCTTCAAGATAAACAACGCAGACCATAGTCACAAGAGCAGTAATTCCTCCTCCCGAAATATCTATCCCACCTGATATCATGACCATAGTCAGCCCACAGGCAATTATAAGCAAGAATGCGTTGTTATTGAAAAGATCAAGAAACTGCTGGGGGTTTAAGAACCCACCACCCCAGACCATCATGGCAATTACATACATACCGATGAAGGTACAAACCGTAATTGTCATGAGCAGGTTGGTGTTAGAAATAGGCTCTCTGCGTTTCTTTTCCGATTTTACAGTTAACAAATCCTTATCATTTTTCATAGCATTAATTCTCCATTACTTCGTCGGTTTTTCGCACAATCAGAAGGTATAACCTTTAACAATTGGCGAATAAGTTACACTGATGGCTATAACAATAATCCTTAAGGCGTTAAACACTGTTTAAGGAGCCTTCATTGGAATTCTCCGTTTGTAACTGTTTTTTAAACAGCTTATTGTATAGATTAATGGCATATGCTTTTACAACCGGTGAACTGATTACAACGATAATTATAATAACCATTGCTTTATAGGCTTTTACCGCCGCTGAAGGAACCTTCATTGCATAAAGCGTAACCGTCAAAGCCTGAATTATATATGCCCCAATAACTGAACCAAACAAGCTGAATTTTCCGCCACTTAGAGCAGTTCCTCCTATGGCAACTGCCAGAATAACGTCCATCTCCACATCCAAAAGAAGAGTCTCATGGTTGATAAGTCCGATTCTGCATACAGTAATACAGCCTGCGGTAGCAACACAAACTCCCAATATCATAAATGATATTAGTTTTATCCAAACAGGATTAATTCCGTTTAAATGGGCAGTTCCTTCATTAATTCCAACCACCTGTGTGTATAATCCAAGGTTAGTAAACCTTAAAACAAGCGAAATTAAAATCAGGAATATAACCATGATAATGATGGGAGTGGGCAGGGGGATCCCCGGAATAAAACCTCCAATGCTGGATAGCAGTGGACTTGAAACAGTGGGAGTTGCCCCTCCGTTTATCCAATAAGCGATAGACCGGCCGGCAGAAAACAGTATTAACGTTGCAATCATGGGCTGAATTTTAAATACGGCAACCAACACACCGTTGAATGTGCTGAAAAGAACTGCAACAACACAGCTAAACAAAAATGCAAGAATAATTATCGGTATTGTAATTTCATTCGAGCGAAGCACACTTACAAAGACACTTCCTGCTATTGCCGCTACTGCAGCAACACTTATATCCTGACCTTTACACGATGACGTCACCAGTGTCATACCGATTGACAGAATAGCCACTGCTGATGCACCGTTCAAGATACTTATCAGATTCCCTGAAAGAACAGTGTTTCCTTGGTTGTTGGTTGCGATGGTTAAAGAGAAGAATTCAGGATCCCTGATTAAGTTAAAAACTACTAATAAAAAAAGTGCAAACAACGGTATAACCAATTGTGACCTAGCAAATTTCTTTAAACCATTACCCATTTATACTGCCTCCCCCGCTATCGTATGCATAATCTTATCTTGTGTCATATCATCGCCCTTCAGTTCGCCAACTATCTTACGATCCCGCATTACAATGAGCCGCGAACAAGTGCGGAGCATCTCCTCGATTTCAGATGAAATAAATGTAACGCTGACGCCATCCTCAGCCAGCTTAAGTACGAGTTTTTGTATTTCGACTTTTGTTCCGACATCAATGCCCCGCGTTGGCTCGTCCAGGATAAGATATTGTGGATTTGTGAGTAACCAGCGTGCTAATATTACTTTTTGCTGATTCCCGCCAGATAGCGATTTTATTGGAGTATCCATTGAAGCAGTTTTTATACCTAATAATTTTATGTACTCATCTGCAAAGGCTTCAGCCTCAGCTCTTGAAAAGGGTTTGAAGAATCCCTTCATTACTTGCAGAGCAAGTATAATATTTTCACGAACCGACAAATCCTCAACAACACCATCCCGTTTTCTGTCTTCGGGCAGATATCCGATACCATGCATCATAGCGTCCTTAGGCTTTTTAATTCTAACGTCTTTACCGTTTATTTTGATTCTGCCACTGGTGATTTTATCAGCAGCAAAAATAGCGCGTACACTTTCACTGCGCCCAGAGCCAAGCAACCCGGTAAACCCGTTAACTTCTCCCTTAGAGATTCTAAAGTCGAATGCATTGGTACATTCCAAACTAGATAATCCAGCTGCCTGGTAAACAGGTGGAATATCTAAATTTTCATCTAATTGCTGTCGATTCTGCAGCGATGAAATATCGTCAAGATCCTTACCCATCATCTTTGAAATAAGTTGTACACGCGGCAAATCATTTATTCCATACTCTCCTACCTGCTCACCGTTTCTCAAAACAGTAATTCTGTCGCATATCTCATACACCTCATCAAGAAAGTGTGTAATATAGATTATGCCGACACCACGTGATTTCAGTTCACGCATAAGAGAGAAAAGCTTTTCAACCTCTTGTTCATCCAGCGAGGAAGTCGGCTCGTCCAGAATAAGAACTTTACAGTCCATATCAACAGAACGGGCAATAGCCACCATTTGCTGCACAGCTATAGAACAGGTGCCAAGCTGTTGAGTAGCCCTCGCCGGTATATTTAATTTCGAAAGTATTTCTGTTGTCTTCTTTTTCATAGAGCGCCAATTTACCATACGGTAATTGCCTCTCCCAATAAACATATTCTCGGCAACTGTAAGGTTGGGACAAAGAGTAATCTCCTGATAAACCGTACTGATGCCTAAATTCTGAGCCTCGTAAGGCGATTTTACATTAATTTCTTTGCTAATGCCGTCCAGGTAGATTTGACCTGAATCTTTCGGGTATACCCCTGTTAAAACCTTGATTAAGGTTGACTTTCCGGCTCCATTCTCACCCATCAGGGCATGAATTTCACCTTTTCTCAGAGTAAAATCTACATTTTTTAAAGCACGAACACCCGGAAACGATTTGTTTATACTCCTCATTGATAAAATGATGTCGTTATGCATAGCTACCATCCTTATAGTGTTAGAAATCTTTTTAAACGACCTCACCCGTTACCGTAATTATTGATTTCGAACGGAACCGAGTCGTTGAAATTCGAACTGGGGGATATACCCCCGCCTGTAATAATAATCCCTGCCCGCCGCCCAGGAGGTGGGAAAAACCTCTATTTTCTTTCTAACAGCGATGTAAGTATGCGGTAATATCCGCATACTTTACATCGCACAGACTTAATTAAACTCTCTCATAACAGGCAAAGTGATATTGTTTATTAATCACCAAGACCATATTTATCTATATCTTCTTGTGTAATGGTTGCTGCATCAAAGTATGTTTCTTCGTTAATAACTATCTTTTCTGGAATTGTCTTGCCAGCTTCAAGATCCTGAATCATTTCATTGATTTTTTCTGCTTGGAAGGGGCTGCACTGAACGTCTAAGTTCCAGTTGCCTGCAAGTACTTCTCTTAAAGCCCACTTGTTGCAGTCGAAGCCTATTACCACGACATCCCCATTAACACCGTGGGTAATACCTGCTTCATCCAGAGCTGCAACTGCGCCCTTAGCCATACCGTCATTCTCAGCGTAGATAACATTGAAACTTTCATTTGAGTTGATTACTGATTCTACAATCTGTTTAGCTGTAGCTTCATCCCAGGTAGCAGTCTGCTGGGCAACACGTTTCATAGTACCTTTCTGGAATTGTTCATCTAATGGTGTTGTACGCCCAATCTGAGCATCACTGCCCATTGCGCCTTGAATATGTACAACATTATATTCGGGCAGTTTTTGATCTAACAGCCATTGAACGGCCATTCTTCCCTGTGCTGCCATGTCAGAAACAACAGCAGCTTCAAATAAGCTCTCGTCTACGTTCATCATGCGGTCGAAAAGGAATACTTTAATACCAGCTTTCTGTGCATTTTCCAGAACATTGGTCCATCCATCAGTAGCGGCAGCTGAGATAAGAAGATAGTCCACACCGTCTGTGATGAACTGTGCTGCCGCATTCAATTGCTCATCATTCTTCAGGCTGTAGAATGTGGAAGTCTTGTATCCATTGGCTTCAGTAAAGACTTTTTCAAAGTCTGCCACATTCGCAGCACGATATCCGGACTCGGAAGGAGGATTGTTAACAATACCAACTTTGATGAGACCATCGCCGGCAGAAGATTTCGGTGTATCGCCGGATGTTCCGGGTGTTGACGGTTGATCTGGACCTGCAGGCGTCGAGCCGCAAGCTACTAATCCTAATGTCAGAACAGCTACCAAGACTAAGGCTAAGATTCTTTTCATTTTCTTATTCCCCTTTCAATTTTATAAATCTTTGTTTTTAGCATATAATTTTCCAGCTGCTAAAAACAAGTTCCAGGGGCTAAGTCCGTAAAATTTTCAACCAACTTATTCAAAAAATGTACATTTTCCATATTTTACTATATAGTATTATAAATCTATCGTAATATTTCAACCATTTATATTAAAATAACCAACATGATATTAATATTTCCTGTTATCGATTATTTCTCTTGAAATACTTGAATAGTCAAAATAGGTCTCATCAATATAGTTTTTCGGCTCAATGGATTCTCCTTGTTCCAATTTCTTTATAATTTCATCAACATATGGACCCTGCAGCGGATTGCATTCAACATTCAATGTAATTTTTCCTGACAGGCAGTATTCCAGTCCAAGCCGGGTAGCGTCAAACGAGATAACAATCACACCACCATAGGGATCACATTTCAGGCCTGCCTCTTCCATAGCAGCGATTGCACCCAGAGCCTCACCATCATTCTCGCAGTATACAACGTCAATATCTTTTGTCTGCTTCAAAATTGAACCCATAACTTCATATGCCTTGGCTTTGGTAAAATCACCACACTCCTGTGCCACCAATTCCCAGTTAGGATGCTTCCTGATTGCTTCTTCAAGCGCGGCTGTCCTGCCGATCTGCGGGGTAGAACCTATGGTGCCCTGAATATGAACTATCCGTATTGGCTCCTCTTTCCTTCCTCGCTTTTCCAAAAAGTCTGCCAACCATGAAACTGCTGTCTCACCTTCTTTATAAAAATCGGAACCGATATAAGCTGTGTACAGCTCTTCATCCTGCTGTTCAATATACCGATCAATCACGAGCACAGGTATATCAGCTTCCTTTGCTTCCAGTAAAATGGAATTCCATCCTGTCTCAACCTTTGGAGAGAACACGATATAGTCTACATCCTGCTGTATAAACATCCGAATAGCCCGAATCTGGTTTTCTTGTTCTTGTCTCGCATCATCAAAAATCAACACATATCCGTTTTCTTCAGTTAAAGTATCTTTTATGTTCTCGGTGTTTGCCACCCGCCACTCTGATTCCGCACCCACCTGTGAAAACCCTACTACTATCAGCTTATCATCGGTATTTCCCGGTGACACAGGCTGCTCTTCTTTTGTACAACCGCTGTATAACACTATGGTAAAACAAAAAATCATAGCAAGTAGTTTTCTCATATTGCCATCTCCTTGTCGCTGGTCTTCATAGGAATAGTCACAATAACCTTAGTTCCGACATCCAATGTACTTACTAATGTTAAACCGTATTGTCCACCAAACAGTATCTGTATCCTTTGATGCACTGTTCTCAATCCAAATCCTTGGCTTTTGCCATCAGTAAGAGAAGACCTGACCTGTTCCAAACGTTCCTTGGTCATGCCACGTCCATCATCTGCCACTTCGAGAATCACGCATCCATTCTCCTCCCTGCCGGTTAAACGTATAATACCTTTACGCCGCCTGTTTTTTATACCGTGGTACAGCGCATTTTCTACCAAAGGCTGAAGGGTCAGCTTGGGCAGGATATATTTTTTCAGATGCTCAGGAATGTCAATTTCATAATCCATTAAATCCCGGTAACGCATCTGTTGTATTTCCAGGTAGCTACGAATGTGCTGTTCTTCCTCTTCTATAGAAATCACATTTTTCCCCCGGCTTAATGAAAAACGAAAATAATTTGAGAGGCTTGCAACCATTCTTACCGCTTCGCTGATTTCTTCCGACTCAAT
>JGI24710J26742_10005312_pt1 | contig 10209 bp, 10 predicted proteins | sample BioPla2DNA2_FD_26742 | JGI IMG/M metagenome (IMG submission 26742) | reverse complement strand
AAGCTTGCAATAAAAAGGGCAAGGTTTTTTAGCTTCTTCGGCGCTAAGTAATAGATAATTAATGTAATTGGCAGAAATCTGAATATAAATAGTAGACTGCTAAATACCATATCGGTCTCCATAGTAGGCGAATATAAGAAGCAAATGAGATTGTGCGGATTATTGTTTTAAATATTTACTACCGGCTTGTTCAACAATGACGGACAACAAAATACCCGCATTAAAGCGAGTATCTAAATCGTATCAAGATGCTTTAAATCAATCAACTTCAACAACTTTAATTGATGAGTCACCTTTCTTAGCCGCATTCTTAGCAATATCCATCATTTTAAAAAAGTTCTTGGAACTCATAGTAGCTCCTGCAATGACATCGGTATCTTCGCCCAAGCTGCCTATATACTTATTTACGAGATCGGAATAAAACTTCTCGGGATATGTTCCGCTAAGCGTTTCCATCGATCTTTTAATTTCTTGTGATGATGTCTTCAGGCTTCCGTCTTTTTCATATATAGCATTGGCAGTTATTTCCGTCACGACTCCATCTTCTATTTCAAATTCAACGAAATCCTTATATCCGTTTTCGTCATATTCAGACATCTCAACACGATAAACACCGTCATCCAGCTTGACTTTAACTTCGCATGATGACAGTAAAACAACTGCAATACAAATAAAAAATATTGCAAGAACGAATTTCTTCATAAATACTCCTTGAGGTAATAACTTCCGTACATTATAATATACTGAAAAATAATGTCAAATTTTGAAAATGTTCGGAGAACCAATTGAAAAACTCCATATCAAAAAGAGTTGCGACTATGGGACTGCTTATGGCATTGGCCATTGCTCTCTCATATCTTGAATATATGATTCCGACACAGGGCATTCTTCCCCCCGGGGTAAAGCTCGGAATATCGAATATCTTGACCATGTACTGCCTTTATTTCTGGAGTTTTAAATACGCTGCTTCAATTGTGATTTTTAAATCCTTATTTTCCCTGATTACCAGAGGTCTGACGGCGGCTCTGATTGGATTGGCGGGTGGAATTTTTTCCATATTGATAATGGGGTTGATACTGTTGACCAGAAAAAAATCTTCAAATACATTCGTCAGTATAATTGGGGCAGTATCCCACAACATGGGACAATTGATTGCCGCGCGATGTCTATTAGGGAGCAATGTGGTTTTTGCCTACATCCCTATACTTTCCATAAGCGGAGTAGTAATGGGGTCATTGACGGCATTTATTTATAAAATCACAAAACCATACCTTACAAGATTAAAACCATAGACACTTTTGATGGAGATAACAATGAGATATTCTTACATTATAAATCCAATTGCAGGACAACGAGACAATCTTGAAAAAAACATCAAGTCCATAGAAGAACATTTTTGCGGCTCTGACGACGAGTATGAAATCTATGTAACCGAGTACCCGAAACATGCAAAAATTATTGCAAACGAAATAGCGAAATCCGGAGAAAAAGCAAGAATTTGTGCCGTCGGAGGAGATGGAACGTTAAATGAAGTAGTTTCCGGAATTGTCGGATATGACAATGTTGAAGTTGGCGTATATCCGGATGGGAGCGGCAATGACTTTATAAAAATGTTCGGAGAGCGAAAGGATTTCAGGGATGTCGGCTATATAAGAAGTGCAAAAACTCACGAAGTTGATTTGATTGGAATAAATGATGATTATTGCATAAACATTTTTTCCCTGGGTTTGGATGCAGACATAGCCAGTGATATTCCAAGATTCAGAAGGTTGATTCCGGCTCTTGGAGGGAAGTTCGCTTATACGATGTCAATCGTGAAGAATCTATTTAAGAAACTCGGTAAGAGAATTAGAATTGACATAGATGGAGAAAAAATGGAGCTGAATTGTTTGCTAATGGCGGTGGCAAACGGCAAGATTTATGGCGGCGGTTATTGTGCAGCGCCGGAAGCTGATGTTGATGACGGCTTGCTCGACGTTATAACTGTAAAAAATATTCCAAAGTTTAAGATAGCTTCCGTTATATCAAAGTATAAAAAAGGGGAGCATATTGTAAAATCCGCTGTAGCAGATAAGTTCAAAGGAATTGTGGAATATCGAAAAGCAAGAAATGTGTTAATTGAAAGCAAAGAAAAAATAATTATAAATCTTGATGGGGAATCAATGTTTGCAGATTCTGTGAATGTAAGGGTAATTCCTAAAAAGATAAAATTCCTTATTCCGCATGTTTGCGGATGTTAGAATTTATCTGTTAAAGCATTTGCACAAATTACCGATTCTAACTCAAGACATATTAGTGAGATTGACGAAAATTCATATATTACAATTTCCAACTTGATTTTTTGAATAAAAATGACTAAAATTGTATTAGCACTCAATAATGATGAGTGCTAATTATTAAACAGGAGGAACAAAAATGAATCTCAGACCGTTGTCGGATAGAGTGATTGTAAAAATGGTAGAAGCAGAGGAAACAACAAAGAGCGGAATAATATTGACTTCCTCAGCTCAGGAAAAATCCCAGATAGGTGAAGTTATAGCGGTTGGCCCTGGCGGAATGGTTGACGGAAAAGAAGTGATAATGAGTGTTAAAGTAGGCGACAGGGTAATTTTATCCAAATACGCAGGAACTGAAATAAAATCCGCTGACGATGAATGTGTCATTGTCAAGATGTCAGATATTTTAGCGGTAGTTGAATAAAAATATTATAGGAGAATACATTTTATGGCAAAAGAAATAAAATACAGTGAAGATGCAAGAAAAGCCCTTCAAACCGGAATCGATAAACTTGCCGATACAGTTAAGATAACTCTCGGTCCAAAGGGAAGAAACGTCGTTCTTGAAAAAAAGTATGGTGCTCCGGTAATTACTAATGATGGGGTGACAATAGCAAAAGAAATTGAACTTGACGATCCTTTTGAGAATGCCGGCGCCCAGCTTATTAAAGAAGTTGCAACAAAAACAAATGATATCGCAGGTGACGGAACCACCACGGCAACATTATTGGCGCAAACCATTATAAGAGAGGGAACAAAGAATGTTGTTGCCGGTGCAAATCCGATGGCACTAAAGAGGGGTATTGACAAAGCAGTTGATGCCGCGGTTGCTTCCATTGTTAAGAACTCCCAGCAGGTTTCAGGTAATAAAGATATCGCACGTGTCGCGACCGTATCCGCAGGAGAAGAGTTCATAGGAAATCTTGTAGCGGAAGCAATGGAAAAGGTTTCGAATGACGGTGTTATTACTATTGAGGAATCCAAAACATCCGAGACTAGAACGGATATAGTTGAAGGTATGCAATTTGATAGGGGATATATAACACCTTATCTGGTTACCGATACCGAAAAGATGGAAGCTGTTTTGGAAGATGCATCGATACTTGTGACCGACAAAAAGATTTCCAGCATTCAGGAGATTCTCCCGTTGTTGGAGCAGGTAGTTCAAAATGGCAGAAAACTTGTAATAATTGCAGAAGATGTCGAGGGCGATGCGCTTGCAAACCTTATAGTGAATAAGCTCAGAGGCACTTTCGTTGTAACAGCGGTCAAGGCTCCGGGTTTTGGAGATAGAAGAAAAGAGATGCTGAGAGATATCGCTATATTGACAGGCGGAACTGTTGTAAGCGAAGAACTGGGAATTGAACTCAGGGATGCAAATCTTGAACATCTGGGAAGAGCGGATAAGGTCCAGGTAAAGAAAGAAGAGACAATTATAATGGGCGGCCATGGTGAAAAAGCCGACATTGACGGACGAATCAATCAGATTAAAGTACAGATTGAAGATACAACATCCGATTATGACCGCGAAAAATTGGAAGAGCGCTTGGCAAAACTTTCCGGTGGCGTAGCCGTTATAAGAGTCGGCGCAGCGACCGAAGTTGAAATGAAAGAACGCAAGATGCGCGTTGAAGATGCGCTTTCCGCAACAAAGGCAGCTGTAAAAGAAGGAATTGTTGCGGGCGGTGGTGTAGCATTTGTTAATGCAATGCCTGCAGTCGAAAAGCTAATGGAAGAGCTTGATAACGATGAAAGAACAGGAGCATCAATAGTGCTTAAAGCGCTTGAAGCTCCGGTTAGACAGATAGCTGAGAACTCCGGCCTTGAAGGTTCAGTAATAATTAACAACATCAAAGAGAGCGGAAAAATCGGCTACGGTATGGATGCTGAAAAGACCGAATATACCGATATGATTGAGGCGGGAATTGTGGATCCTACTATGGTATCCAGAAGTGCGCTACAGAATGCAGCTTCAATTGCTTCAATGCTTCTGACCACAGAGGCTATGGTTGCGGATATACCTGAACCTCAGCCTGCGGCGCCTATGCCCGGCGGTGGAATGGACGGAATGTATTAAGATTCATTTACAGTTTCATAGACCGACATGGAGTACACTCCATGTCGGTTTGTTTTATTGACAATTATTTAATCTTATTTTATAATCAAAACGATAATTTTGACTGTGAACGGAAGAAATTGTACTGTGATTAAAGAGAATAGCCGGTTTGGTGTGAGGCTATATCATTAGGTTCAATGTGCCGTCCGGGAGTCACTGTGAGATGATTACAGCGAGTAGCTGCGTTAAAGTGATTGAGCGGGTGTGATTACACACAATCCGGGTGGTACCGCGGAATAATATCCGTCCCGATAAGGGGCGGTCTTTTATTTTGAAAAACATATTGGAGGCAATTTATGAAGTGGTTGAGTTTGAATGATATAAGAAAGCAATTTTTAGATTTTTTTGTTGAACGGGAACACTATCTGCTTGAAAGTGCTTCTCTCATACCAAAAGATGATAAAAGCCTTCTTCTTATAAATTCAGGAATGGCGCCGCTAAAAAAATACTTTTTGGGTCAACTTAAAGTACCTAAAAACAGAGCCACTTCATGTCAAAAGTGTATTAGAACTCCTGATATTGAAAGAGTTGGAAAAACATCCAGACACGGCACTTTTTTTGAAATGCTCGGGAATTTTTCTTTTGGAGATTACTTTAAGAAAGAAGCAATTGAATGGGCCTGGGAACTCCTGACAAAAGTATGGGAAATCCCCGAGAAAAAGTTATTTGTTTCGGTATTCCGTGAGGACGAGGAAGCATATGGTATCTGGGTAGATGAAATCGGTGTAGAAAAAGAAAAAGTAATCTTTCTTGGCAGAGAGGATAATTTTTGGGAGATAGGGGCCGGTCCTTGCGGACCTTGTTCTGAGATTTATTTTGATCGGGGCGAAGAAAACGGATGCGGAAAGGATGACTGCAAACCGGGCTGTGACTGTGACAGATTTGTTGAAGTGTGGAATCTTGTTTTTACTCAATATATATCGGATGGGAAAGGAAAATACGAAAAAATGGATACCGGGAATATAGATACGGGCATGGGGCTTGAGCGTATTTCCGCTATTATGCAAGGTGTCGACAACCTTTTTGAGGTAGATACTATCAGAAATATTATGAAGCATATCGAGAGAATATCCGATACAAAGTATAAAGAAGATGAAAACAAAGATATATCTTTAAGGATAATAACCGATCATGTCAGAAGTATAGTCTTCATGGTTGGTGATGGGATTTCTCCTGCAAACGAAGGCAGAGGTTATGTTTTGAGAAGACTTCTAAGAAGAGCTGCAAGACATGGAAGACTGCTTGGCGTCGAAAGACCTTTCCTATATGAAGTTGCGGATACGGTTATTAATGAAAATCTTAAGGCGTACCCGAATCTATACGGCATGAAAGACCATATAAAAAACGTAATAAAATCGGAAGAAGAAAGGTTCTTAAAAACTGTGGTTCAGGGGTTGGAAATGCTTTCCGAAATTATTTCAAAAGCAGAACTGGCTAATGAAACCGTTATAGAAGGACGTAAAGTTTTTAAGCTTTACGATACTTTCGGCTTTCCGTTGGATTTAACGGTTGAAATACTTGAAGAAAAGGGAATTGCTGTCGATGTTGACGGATTTAATATTTTGATGAATGAGCAAAGAGAAAGAGCCAGAGGCGAGCGAAAAAAAATAGATGATGAGGGATGGGAGGAGGATGCATTTTCGCACCTGGACATGGAAAAAAGTGAGTTTGTGGGCTATGAAACACTGAATACATCTTCGGAAGTGTTATATTTGGTACACGAAAACGAATCAGTAGATGTTGCCTACGAAGGAATGAAAGTATCAATAATATTAGACAAGACGCCGTTTTATGCAGAAAGCGGAGGTCAGGTAGGAGATACGGGTAAATTAAAAGGCGAGAATTTGCTCGTCTTAATTACCGGATGTATCTCTAATGAGAACGAGATATTCATTCATGAAGGTGAGGTGATTTCAGGAGATTTGCGTGTAGGAGATGCGGTTGAAGCGACTGTTGATAAAAACAGAAGAGATGCGATTGCCCGAAATCATACAAGTGTTCACCTTTTGCACAGTGCTTTGAGGAAAGTTCTTGGGAATCATGTCCATCAGGCGGGTTCATACGTTGATGAAATGAGATCAAGGTTTGATTTTTCACATTATTCCGCTGTTGATGAAAAGCAGCTTGCTGAAATTGAGAATTTGATAAATGAAAAAATCCTTGAAGATCTCAAGGTAGATGTTTCGTTTGTTTCGAAAGAGCAATCAGAAAAAATCGGTGCACAAGCCCTATTCGATGAAAAATATGGTGAAGTTGTTAGAGTCGTAGATATTGAAGGTTTTTCAAAAGAACTGTGCGGAGGAACGCATGTAACTAATACTGCGAAAATAGGGCTATGCCGATTGTTGACAGAAACTTCAGTAGCTGCGGGCGTCAGAAGAATAGAAGCGACAACAGGTTTTGGGGTAATTGAAAATCTTAACAGTCAGAAAAGAATATTGAATGAAGTTGCAGAAGTTTTTAAAATCGGCAATTTTGCAGACATACCCAAACGGACTGTGACTATCATGGAAAACTCAAAACAACTCGAAAAAGAATTAAGTCGACTGAAAATTAAAGATGCAAAGGACAGGTTAGGCAAACTGCTCGATAGTTTTGAAACGGTTGACGGAATAGAGGTTAGAGTCGCTGAAGTTGAAGGGATGAATCATGAACAATTAAGACAGGTAGCGGATGAGTACAAAGGAAATATAGATAATTCTGTAACAGTAATAGCATCAAAAATCGATGATGAAAAAGTTGCATTTGTCGCAGCTTTTGGGAAAGAAGCGGTAAAGAAGGGGCTAAAAGCCGGAGAAGTGGTTAATAAGATTGCAAAAATTGCCTCAGGCAGTGGCGGCGGTAAAGCCGATTTTGCAATGGCCGGAGCAAAAAAACCGGAAAAAATTCAGGAGGCATTAAAGTCAGTAGTAAGATTTGTAAAGGAAGGTTTGGATATGGAGGAAAAAAATGAATGAATGTATTTTTTGCAAAATTATAAATGGTGAAATATCAAGTAAAACAGTCTATGAAGATGAGTTTGTCATTGGATTCGAAGACATAAACCCGATGGCACCGGTACATATTTTAGTGATACCGAAATATCATTTATCGTCAACGGAAAGTGTTGACTCTCAAAATAGTTTTTACATCTCTAAAGTTTTTGAGGCAATACCTAAAATTTCGAAAATAAAAAACCTCGATAGAGGTTATAGGGTAGTTACAAATACAGGGGAAGATTCCGGACAGACTGTCAAGCATATACACTTTCATATACTTGGCGGGAAGACACTGGATTTGAAAATGTGTTAGAATTTAAAATAGGGGTGGGGAAGTGGATAATTGTTATTCAATTGAAATTGCAGGGTTGAAGAGAAATCTTCCTATTGTCAAAATTAATGATAAGTTATCTATAGCGGTGTTTATCCTGTTTTCAGATGTTGAGTTGACAGAGAGATGCTCAAAAGCGCTTCTTGAAAAAGTACCCTCGGACTTCGACTATATTTTGACTGCTGAAGCAAAGGGAATACCGCTCGCATACGAAATGTCAAAACAGAGTAATAAAAAATATATAGTTGCAAGAAAGATGTCAAAACTATATATGAAGGACCCGATAGAAATTGAGGTTCAATCAATTACAACAGCAAATAAACAGAAGCTGTTTCTCGACTCGAGAGAAATGGAGCAAATGAGGGGAAAGAGAATCCTGATTGTTGACGATGTAATAAGTACAGGCGGGTCTTTATTTGCTATGGAGGCCCTTGTTGAAAAAGCAGGAGGCATTATTGCTTCAAAGGCTACGGTATTAGCGGAGGGAGTTGCAATTGAGCGAACAGATCTTATATATCTGGGCGAATTGCCTTTATTTGAAAAGCAATGATGCCGGTATAGTGTGACCGGTTTAAATGGGGTTTTTAAATGAGAATTATTAAACGAAGTGGCCAAAACGAGAAGTTTTCACTCAATAAGCTTCGCCTTTCGGTTACTTATGCAAGTGATCGATCAGGCAAACCTCTCAATAAAGGCGATTTGGATGTGGTGGTCTCCGAGATTATGCAAATAATCGGGAATAGGGACAGTATTAAGTCTGTGCACATCAAGATGATTACGGCAGGAGTTTTATATGTATTGGGTTTTAGAGAAATCTCAAAACAATATTCCGACTTCAAAGTCTAAGACTTCTTCTATCCATAATATTTCCCAATTGAATGATTGCTTTTTCTAAAAGCAGTTTATTGTCTACTCGAGAAGACTTCAAATCTTTGTCGAGATTGTACAGCAGTTCTATAGATCGAGAAAGTTGATTTTGTGTAAATTTGTTGCATTTGTTTAGGGCGATCGAAACTTTTCGGTCGCCTGCTTTATATGAAAATATTTCATATATTTTTTTATTATCCATGTTAGTGATTGAAAAAAGTTTTGCGCGGTAAAGATTTACAAATGATGTAAATACAATATTTGCAATAAAGATGGGGTCGGTTTTTATTTCAAGAATATTTTTTAATGAAATAAGCGCACCGGTTAAATCGCCCTTTTCAAGAGAATTTATTACATCATAGATACCGCTCTCCGCAGTTTTTAAAGAAATAATTTCTACATCATCTACTTCTATAGACGTATAGTCGGTGTAAGCAGCCAGCTTTTTTATTTCATTTTCTATGGATGTAAGATCACCGTTCAAAAACTCTAAAAGTCTTTTGATCGCCTTTGACGAGATTTTGCATCCGTTTTCTCTTGCTAAGTCAACAATAATCCTTTCAGATTCAAAATATTTTATTTCGCCGGCCTCGATAATTTTTGCTTTTTTAATTTCGGAAAAAAATAACCTTATCTTTTTTGATATAGTAAATCTGTTTGCTGTTATAAAATCCCGTAAAATGACCGTAAGATTAAGGGGTGTTTCCTTTAAAAGCTCTTTATAATAAGACGCTTCGGAATCTGCCATTGAGGATATTTTAAAGTTATCAATCATAACTATATTATTTGTATTTGTAAAATGATAGGTGAAAAACGCGGCGTCCAAACCCTCTTTGTTGATTTTTTTTGCATCAAAAAGCATTAGCTTGTTGTTAGGAATGGATTTTATAATTTTTTCCGTAGATGAATCAAAAGAAAATTTGTCATTTCCGATAATGTAAAAAACACCCATGTATTTTCCTTTCAAGCGAGATGAAAATGAAATTAAACTATTTAAATATAGAATAATTGTCTTTGCTGATAACCGTTTCTATAACTTCTCCGTATTTATACCTAATTATATTACCATTTGCATGTTCAGGCAGATTAATTTCTTCGGGAATATACACCCAATCGGCACAACCAATGTCAACGGACTTGGATTTTCTGAATAAATATACGGCATCTAAATCTGAAAATTCTTCAGTTTCTGAAGAAAAAGCAAATCTAAAATCAAAAATATTAACGAGAACCCCTTTACCCCTGAACTCTAAATTAAATTCTTTTGGGATTTCAAAATCATCACATGCAGGCTCATTTTCAATGTTTTCCTTATTAATAAAAGCAGCTTTAGGAAAAATATCTTTAAGATATCTTGGTGTTTCCGTATCGTTTTTATTAAGGGAGATAATGGTTTTAGGTTCATCAATTCCGTTGACAAGATAGAAGTTTTCCAAAAAAATCAAATGTTGTTCTGTCAACTTATCTACTATTATAATGTTGCTGTTTTCGCCAATTAATGTAAGACTGTCGCTGTTAAAATAAATTCTCGGCTTTCCAACTCTGAAAATAATGTGGGGAGCGATGATGAATGATAATAAAATAATAGAAATTAATAATATGTTGAGAAAACGATATCTGCTACTGCAGATGAAAAATGCG
>JGI24710J26742_10005308_pt1 | contig 10220 bp, 7 predicted proteins | sample BioPla2DNA2_FD_26742 | JGI IMG/M metagenome (IMG submission 26742) | reverse complement strand
GGCGGCAGATGGAACCCCACAGCCGCACCAACACAAACCATCACCAAGGACAGCATTGTTTATCGCGAATTCACAAAGTTTTGGAAATGGGGCGGAGAAATCCCAGGCACAACAAGGGATTTAATGCATTTCTCCATATCCGGTTATTAGAGCGGGAAACGGGACTCGAACCCGCGACCTACAGCTTGGGAAGCTGTCACTCTACCAACTGAGTTATTCCCGCAACGGGCCGCCAAATCTACCGCCGTCCCCACCCAATGTCAAGATGTTTGGGGTTGGGGCAAGCAGCAATTCACGCTCTTATTGTTTTGGTACACTCAACTCAACACTTATGTCACACCCTTGGTGTATGGTTAGGATCATGTTGTCCCAAACACGAGGTTCAACGTGGAACAACTGACCGATTTAAAAGCTATCTTGCATTCCAAGCGAGCCAATATCTATTACTTGGAGTATTGTCGGATTCTACAAAAGGATGGCCGGGTACTTTATCTGACTGGAGAAGACAAACAAAACAGCTACTACAACATACCTGTTGCTAATACAACGTGTCTGCTGCTTGGCACTGGGACATCCATTACTCAGGCGGCCATGCGGATGCTTGCCCAAGCAGGGGTCATGGTTGGATTTTGTGGCGGCGGGGCCACTCCCCTATTGATGGCTACAGAGATTGAATGGCTTAGCCCACAAAGCGAGTATCGCCCAACAGAGTACGTGCAAGGATGGCTCGGCTTTTGGTTTGATGACGCTAAGCGACTTGCGGTGGCTAAAGAGTTCCAACTGGCGCGTTTAAACTATTTATGTAAAACCTGGACTAATGATCGCGACCTTAAGCAAGAAGGTTTTGATGCCACTGACCCGTTGATACGAGACTTAGTTGAAGATTTTTCTGGCAAAATCACTAGGGCAATCAGCGTCACAATGCTCCTACAACTAGAAGCTGAAGTGACAAAAAAGCTGTACAAGTTTGCCGCACAAAATACGAATTTTCCCGATTTTAATAGGGATCGAGACGCAGAAGATAAAGCTAACGATTTTTTAAATCATGGAAATTATTTGGCTTATGGATTGGCAGCGACTACCTTGTGGGTTTTAGGCATACCACATGGCTTTGCGGTTATGCATGGCAAAACACGAAGGGGAGCTTTAGTATTTGATGTTGCGGACTTAATCAAAGACACGCTAGTTTTACCTTGGGCCTTTATTGCGGCTAAAGAACGAGCAACAGAACAAGAATTTCGGCAACAATGTTTACAAGCGTTTACGGATCACAAAGCATTGGACTTCATGTTTAACGTGGTCAAACACGTATCACAATTACACACTAGTTTATGATAGGAGGAGACTGGCCCATGATGGTCATCTTTGTCTCGCAGTGTGAAAAAAAGGCGCTTGCTAGGACACGCCGTGTTCTTGATGCGTTCGCAGATCGCATTGGTGACAACACGTGGCAAACGGTAATAACTGCAGAGGGTTTACAAGCGGTTCGAAAATTGTTACGCAAAACTGCCAGCAAAAGTACTGCTGTCAGCTGCCACTGGATTCGACACCGTTCCCGCAGCGATTTGCTATGGATAGTGGGTAACAGAAAAAAGTTTAACGAACGAGGACTTGTGCCAGTTAATTACACGGAAAGTGAAATGAACCATTTTATGGATAAGGAAAAATGGCAAAGCCTTCCAATAATGAAACACGCCGTAGTACTGGCGGGTCTTTTTCACGATTTTGGAAAGGCGAATCAACTGTTTCAAAACAAGCTAAATGGACAAAGTAAACAGATTTTTGAACCAGTCAGGCATGAGTGGGTATCGCTAAGAATCTTTGAAGCATTTGTGGGAGACAAAACGGATGAAGAGTGGCTTGCCGCTTTGGCCAAGGTTGCGGAAAATCATTCCGATGAGCTTTTTGAGGATGGACTAAGTAAGAGGAAACAAAATCCGCTAGCAAAACTACCCCCTTTCGCCCAATTAGTCGGGTGGTTGATAGTAAGTCATCATAAAATGCCGGTTGTCCCAGATTGGAAAAAAGAGCTGACACAGGAAACAGAACCGAGGGGCCTTTGTGGAAAAAGCCCCTTAGAAGCTTGGTTTGAACGCGAACTACAGGTAGAATGGAACTCATACAACTTCAGGGAAAAAGAAGAACGTTATGAGGACAACTGGAGATTTCATGACGATGGGTTGCCATACAAAAGTTTTAAGTGGCGCTTAAGAGCTATGAAGGCTGCTGATCAGGCTTTATCTGGCATTAGACAGATTGCAGGAAAAAATCTGTTACATGATGAACTGTTTACAACTCATTTAGCTAGAATGGCATTAATGCTTGCTGATCACAACTATTCCGCCAAAGAGGAAACAACAGAAGAGTGGCAGGCACCAAACTATGAAGTCTATGCCAACACCTCCAAAGAAAGTCGTAAGCCAAAACAAAAACTTGACGAGCACCTAATTGGAGTATCTAGGACCGCAAAGGAAATCGTTGATGCGTTACCCTTGTTAAGAACCAGTTTACCTGCTCTGACTGACAACGACTTTTTACAAAAAACTAGAGAAGAACACCCAAGATTTCAGTGGCAAGTAGATGCGCAGAAGAAGGCCAAAAGTCTTAGCGAATCGAGTGTTAGACAAGGCTTTTTTGGAATTAATATGGCGTCCACAGGAAAAGGGAAAACGCTGGCCAATGCAAAAATAATGTATGCCCTAGCAGATCAAGAACAAGACTGCCGGTTCACAGTAGCCCTTGGTCTCAGGACTCTAACTTTACAAACCGGCAGGGAATATCGAAGGGAACTGAGGCTTAGTGACGAACAATTAGCAATCGCAGTTGGAGGATCGGCATCAAAGACATTATTCGAGAATGAACAAGCAAAAAAAGATGCTCAACATGACACCGGAAGTGAATCCTCAGATGACTTTCTAGCCCCGGATTTGACACTGGACTTTCAACAAGAAGCAGGTGTGGACCATAGCTTGTATAGCTGGACAAAAACAGACAACCGCATTGAAAAGCTTTTACAGGCCCCTGTTTTGGTGTGCACAATTGACCACCTCATTCCTGCCACTGATGGCACCAAGGGTGGCAAACAAATTGGCCCAATGTTACGACTTTTAACGTCAGATTTAGTAATAGATGAGCCTGATGACTTTGGTCTGGAGGATTTGCCGGCACTTTGTCGACTAGTTCATTGGGCCGGAATGCTGGGCTGCCGGGTTTTGCTGTCCACTGCTACCATGCCACCAGACTTGGCCTTAGCTACTTTTGAAGCTTACCAAGCTGGTTGGTCTGAATATGCCAAAGTTAACATCTCCAATCCGAATTCCATCATTAACTGCGCTTGGTTCGATGAACGCAAGGATACAGGGGCAGTAACCAAAGAAATTGCTAATCGCAAGGAATTCGAGGAAGCGCATAGGGGATACGTTGAAAAGCGCGTAAAGTATTTAGACAGCAATTCATCTGCCACCAAGCACAAAGGGAACCTACTAGAAAATGTTTCGGCTGAAGAAAATATTTATAAGGGATTCGCAGAGACAATTCTTAAAGGAGCACTTGACTTACATGAACACAATCACGTTGAGGTTGATTCCAAACGGGTTTCCATTGGCCTTGTCAGGATGGCAAACATAAACCCATTAGTAGCGGTAGCCAAAGAATTAATAAAGCTGGAGCTGCCAACAAACTATCACTTGCATTTATGCGTTTACCACAGTCGTTATCCTTTGGCGGTACGCTCTCATCTCGAAAACAAACTTGATTCTTACCTCAATCGTAAAGGCGCATGGCCACCTGCTGAACTAGGACAAAAACTCTACGAGTTGCCTTCTAATAATCACATAATTGTCGTACTTGCTTCACCTGTAGCTGAAGTGGGTCGAGATCATGACTATGATTGGGCAATTATTGAACCAAGTTCGATGCGCTCGATCATTCAAATCGCAGGACGCGTGTTAAGACACCGCAACAAGCAACCAAGTAGCAATAATATTTTATTGATCAATCAAAACATCAAGCAATTAAAGGGCAAAGCCCCATGTTTCGTAAAACCTGGTTTTGAGGCCCAAGATCTGAAGCTGGAAAAACATCAGTTAAATGAGGTCTTGCTAGATGAGCAATATAGTGACATAAGTGCTAAACCACGAGTCATAAAATCTAATCTTGATTGGCAACACAACTTAGTCGCTTTGGAACATCACGCTTTGCAGAGACGTTTGTTTGATAACCCCGACGCAGCAAAACTTTGGTGGAGAGAACAAGTCCATTGGTGCGGGGTTTTGCAAAAACGACAACCATTCAGAAAATCTCTTAAGGATGAGGCTTTATACCTGGTGGCTACAGATGGTGGATTAAAATGGCAATGGAAAAATGAAAACGTTTCACCACCTAAAATGGGTGAAATTTCTGCCTCTGGTTTTGACATTACGAATGAGGGCAGACCTAGCTTGGCTGATCGGGTTAGCTTTTTATTTGATTTGGACCCCGAAACAATTTACGCCACGTTAGCCAAGGATTTAAAAATAAGTTGCGAAACAGAAGTATCGCAACGATTTGGGGAAATGCGCTTGGCTAGCTATGACAAAAAGGATGTCATTGAATTTAGATATTGCTACGAGCTTGGGATTTATCAGGATGCCGAATAGCGAGCACTATGTCACAAGGGTGTGCTACCATTCGCTTGGAACTTTTGCCAGATGGGCGATCATGTGCACAATGTCACAGGTGTATGGCATGATGCGTTTGGGATTTTGTTAGGAGATGAAATCATGAGCGGCGGACAGAAAGAAGAAACCTGGGACGATGTAATAAACGCGTTCCTTGATGAGAAGTTCATTTCTGACTTTTGGAAGTATTTGAGTGCCACAGCAAAAAGCCATGAAGAAGCCGCAGAGTTGGTAGAGCAAAAAAAGGCTTTGGACGAACCGCCTAATAGGGATTGGTATTTGAATCTCAATATTCAGTGCGAAGAGATCTCAGCTAGAAGACAAGAGTTAGACAGCAAGTTTTCACCGAGGCAGTGGATTACAGAAAACTATGAAAAAGCGCATTACGTAATATTTGCTACACATGTTCCAAAACTAACTCACTCGATGATTGATAGTTCTGCGTTTTACGATAGGTCAAAAACAACAAAAGGGGGTTACCTTTCGACTTCGAGTTTGAAAGATAAGTCTATTGATGGTGTGGTCAATAATGCATTTGCTCCTATCCATCAGTTTCTGACACTGAAACTAAATGGACAAGAACTTAAGGACGAGTTTTTGGATTCTGAAACGAATGTCTTGAAAAGCTTCGCTGCTAATGACCAGGAAATGCAAACGTGGAACCGTGGATTTTCTGCCTCATTAACATTAGAAAAACCGTCATCCCACTCCTTAATAAAACAGGTTTACTTTCCTGTTTCACCTAATAAATATCACCTATTGAACAACGTAGTTTCATCTTCTAAAGCTCATGCGTTGTTTCAATATGTTAGAAACAGGATTCATGATAAAGAGGCCGTTAAACTTAGGGATAAGGGGAAGTTTTCGGATACAACCTATTTTCAGTTTCCAAACCGAGCTGAAATCTCTGTTACTGCCAGCAATCATGGGAATGCGTCGCAGTTGAATGGCACGCGTGGCGGTCGCTTGACCTTGTTTTCATGCCAACCTCCAGTCTGGCAATCATCTCCAAGACTACCAATCTACAAAACCAGTTTCTATTACATGCTGGGAAGAAATGTTGAGCAAACTGTGGAGTATTTGTGTGACTTCCTGCTTCGCTTCGAGCAGTTAGAACTAAGCATTAAGGATCCTGAGCGGTTTAAGTGGTTAGAAAGATGGATAGAAGATGTGTCAGACGAAATAATAACCTATGTAAAATCCGTTCAAGCCTTGCCCCCCGGCTGGTCGAACGTTTCGGGTATCAAATTGAAAGAATCACACAGGATACTGCTGGACTGTTATCGCGAAGATGAAGAGTTTAACTTGATGAGGCAACGCAATAATTGGCAAGAGGTAATAGTCCAGGACTTTGCCGACTGGTTGAACAACCAGCTACACCGTAAAAACAATAAGTTCACACCTCAAAGAGCCCATACTAGCCTTTGGAAAAAGCTTTTTGAGGCTAATGTCAGAGAGGTCCTTGGATTGTAGGTTAAGGGAAGGGAGGTATGAAGTGAACCAGTTTCTGTTAATAGAAAGAATGAAAGTTCAAAATGCAAACGCTGCTGCTGGTTTTACATGGGGCTTTCCAGCTATCACTCACTTTCTGGGTTTTACCCATAACTTACATAGGCGATTGCAAAGCCGGAGCGAGTTATGCGAGCTTTCGCTGGATGGCTGCATTGTTATAGCCCACCAACATACGCCACATACATTTAAGGTCGGTAGTCGTAGCAAATTTACACAGTATAAAACTGCCCAGTATTTACCGCTTAAATTTAAAAAAGGAATTTTAGAGGCTCCGAGTGTTATTGAAGAAGCAAAGATGAACATGACTGTTTCTCTATTAATCCCGGTAGTTGGTTATACCGGTGGAATAGAAGAGGAATTACTGCAATTCATAAGGGACTGCTGCCAAGTACAACGTTTGGCAGGCGGTACCATACTGGAAATTGAACAAATTGAATTAATGAAGAATTTCGACGAATCAAAACTAAAATCCTTACGATTCAGATTGTTACCTGGTTTTGTATTGCAGGACAGGTCTGCGTATCTGGAGAAACATTTTGCGGGTCTGAAGCAAATGGATGGCAATGTCGAGTTGCTAGATGCTTGGTTTGATTTTGTGGCGTTAAAAAGGGTCGCTAGACCCGCCTGCCAACTGATTGACAAACACCTAGCACTGCTGTCGAAAGACTCTGAATTGGCAATAAACGATTCTTGGGTTGCACACAAGGAAGAACCATTCAGGGTGGGATCAATACCTGAGGTTGTACTCAAGTACTTTGATGAAAATATAGACAATCTCGACAAAGCACTACAGAATCAGTGGCAAAACTACCTAAGTCCTACCGAAAAAACGGATGCCAGCTGGGAATATCTGAAAAAACCGGAAGGCGGTTTTTTAGTTCCAATTATGACTGGTTACAAAGCCATCACCGAGCTGTTTGCTGCCGGAGAGATTGATGGAGCTAGGGATGCTGAAACTGATGTTCGTTTTGTCGAGGCCGTTCATTCCATAGGTGAATGGCAAAGCGTACATCGTCTTAAAACGCTGGAGCTGTGGAGCTCCAGTGTTTGGAAATATCATTACGATGAGGAAGGTTGGTACCTTTGCCGACAGGGCATTGGTGCTTAGTAAAGAATATTTATTCTAAAAGGGGGTTATCATGTCGAGAATCGAGTTACCAAGTATGTTAGCGTTTGATCGAAAATTGGAAACATCCGATGCGTTGATGTTTTCTGGCATCTGGGAAGATGCACAGAATTGTGAAAAATGGAAAAAGATTCCTATCACTAAAAGGTATAACCGTTCAACGCAAAGCGCCCATGGCATTGATGAAGATAACAAGTCACAACCCAACCCAGTATCCTCGGGTAATGATGACGCTAATCTGCCCCTAGATCACGATACGTTAAGGGTAAGCTTTAGTGTGCGCATAGTTGGCAACTTAGGGGTACCTTTCGGCTGTAATTCCCCTGAATTCACCAGTGCGATACAGGATCAAACTGAGCAGTTTAAAAACGGGGACGGTATTAAGACGTTGGCTTATCGGTACGCCTACAATTTAGCCAATGGGCGCTTCCTTTGGCGGAACCGTGTTGGAGCCGAAAAAATTATGATTCGGATTACACCCAGCAACGACCCAGATAAGGAATTTCAGTTCAACGCCTACGACTTTTCCTTGGCTGACTTTGAGAAAGGTCAAGAAGACCCCGATTTGCAATACCTAGCCTCAATAGTGGAAGAATATTTGAAAGGTGATGGTGAGAGCCATGTCTTGCTTAAGGTTGATGCGTTTGCAAAACTTGGGTTCCAACAGCATGTTTTTCCTTCTCAAAAAATGAATATGGGAGAAAAAGAGAAGGTATTGTTTCAGTTGGACGAATGTGCTGCCATCCACAATGTAAAAATAGGAAACGCGATTCGCACTATAGATACCTGGTATCCTCGCTACCAAGAACAAGGTCACCCCATAGCTATTGAACCTTTCGGGGCAGTAACCCAAATTGGTGAAGCGTTCAGGAGAAATAAAAAGGAAGGGGACCTTTACACGCTAATGGTTAGCTGGGCTAACTTAGATGAGTTAAGGTTGGAAGACCAGATGTTCATCGTTGGCAACCTGATTCGTGGTGGTGTATTCAGTAGAGCCTCAAAATAGAGAGGAGATATCATGCGTTTTTACCAAGAAATCACTCTCATAGAAACGCTTGATGCTTCGCCATATTTTATCTGGAGTAAGTTGTATACACAATTGCACCTGGCATTGGTTGAGCAGCAAAACTCCGATAAAACGGTGAACTTCGGCGTCAGTTTTCCAAATTATGTTGCTCCAAGAATCGAACAGGACGAAAAAAGGCGCGGATCCTTGGGTAATAAACTTCGCGTTTTTGCCTCCTCTGCTGAGGAGTTGCAAAGGCTGAATTTACACAAATGGCTGGAACGTCTAGCGGATTACCTTCATGTTAGAAGTATTCAACCCGTGCCTGCAACCACCCCTGAATACGTGCTTGTGAAGCGATACCGGGTCGACATCAACCTGGACCGATTAACCCGCAGATTCATCCGGCGCAAAGAACAAAGGGAAGGTATCCAGATAACCTTCAAAGAAGCTAGGAAATTACAAAACCAACGTTATGCTGAAAATCAAAAGGCTCAGCAGGAAGGAAATACTAGGTCAAAAGCAGAAGATTTTCCTTACATCAAAATGCAGAGTTTCAGCGGTGAGAAGGAGTTTTCATTACAGATCCAGCAAATACCGGTCAGAGAATCGGTTCAAGGAACTTTTAGTACTTATGGACTGAGCAATCACGCGACCGTTCCACATTGGTAGAACGAACGCAAACACCTTTGCTTTTTGACAGATTGGAAATCTTGAATAAATTCAAGACACTACGTCTTTGACAATTTTGTAATGTAAAGCCCAAATAGTTTACTCTAACAAGTTGAAAAAACAGTGATTCTCGTGTAGTATCTCGGGTAAGCCGCCGCGCAGGCGGCTTAGAAAAACATTCCAATCCATTTCTTCTATTGGAATATGTAAGCCGCCGCGCAGGCGGCTTAGAAAAGGGCATTTATCGCACCACGGACGGCGTCATAGTAAGCCGCCGCGCAGGCGGCTTAGAAATTCTCGCAACGATCAGCGAAGGGGACAGCGTTGTAAGCCGCCGCGCAGGCGGCTTAGAAACATGACAAAGCAGCTATTGACCGTACCGGCAAGTAAGCCGCCGCGCAGGCGGCTTAGAAATTGACAAGATGCGCTTTATCCGAGCGCGGATAGTAAGCCGCCGCGCAGGCGGCTTAGAAAACAACAGCAGCTTTTGGGCGACCTTGAGGAGCGTAAGCCGCCGCGCAGGCGGCTTAGAAAAGTCCATCACGTGGAGGGTCGATTGATGTTACGTAAGCCGCCGCGCAGGCGGCTTAGAAATGAACCTGATGCACCTACAATCAGACCAACATGTAAGCCGCCGCGCAGGCGGCTTAGAAAAAGGAAGCGAGAACTTCCAACCATTTACTTGCGTAAGCCGCCGCGCAGGCGGCTTAGAAATGATTAAAATCGCACGCGGCCATGCACTCTTCGTAAGCCGCCGCGCAGGCGGCTTAGAAATAACTCACTTGCTGTTAGTTGATTATCTGGATGTAAGCCGCCGCGCAGGCGGCTTAGAAAATTTTTTGTTTTTCTGTAATCCATGAACAAGTGTAAGCCGCCGCGCAGGCGGCTTAGAAATATGAAGTGGATTGTCCGGAGTGCGGAGAGAAGTAAGCCGCCGCGCAGGCGGCTTAGAAAATGAACCAGAGCTGGCGACGATGTTATTATCCGTAAGCCGCCGCGCAGGCGGCTTAGAAACATTAGCTATGTCAATTCGATTCTCCATGCGAGTAAGCCGCCGCGCAGGCGGCTTAGAAAATGATTTGCACATAGTCGTATTCGCTGGGTGTGTAAGCCGCCGCGCAGGCGGCTTAGAAATTTATTGAGCGGGAGAACCCGACCCCGGAAACGTAAGCCGCCGCGCAGGCGGCTTAGAAATGGCTATCACAGCAGCCCTTACAAGAGGTTTTGTAAGCCGCCGCGCAGGCGG
>JGI24710J26742_10005306_pt1 | contig 10225 bp, 12 predicted proteins | sample BioPla2DNA2_FD_26742 | JGI IMG/M metagenome (IMG submission 26742) | reverse complement strand
ACTTTAGATTATATTTTGACAACTGTTCATCCAAATAATTTTTTCCAATCAATATTTCATCTTCATCATGTTTATATTGATTTAAAATATCCAATGGAACATATTTTTTCAGTTCACTCATATTGTTTGGATTATAACGAAACCCTTTATACGAAACAAATTCAAATCCATTATTGCTAAGTTCTTTCAAAAAAGAAAGATCTGAATAATTGTGTATATATGGATGTATAACCCCAAAAGTATCAATACCTGCTTCTTTTAACTTAACCATAGACTTAATTCTGTCAATAGTTTTCGTGTTTTCCAATAAATCAAGCCCTGTCAGGGAGTATACGACAAGAATTTTCTTTGTTTGCTTCAAAATATCAAGTTGTTTCTGATTAATTGGAATTTTGCTTGTTAAAACAAGTTTTCTTATTTTACTGTTTTCAACTTTATTTATTAACCACTTCAAATCATCGAAATACTTCATCCAAAAACAATCAGTTATTCCCTGAAATCCGAGATAATCACCTTCAAACAATTCCCAGTCAAAAGACATTTCGCTCAGTGGAGGATCATCAGGCAATCTGTTTATAAATACACAGGACTTGTTTATCCCTATACGACTACCATTATTCCAATATGTGGAACGGCAATCAATTTTACTTGCCATACAATATTTACACTTAACAGGACATTCAATCATATTTTTGCCCCCTTTATTTTAATCCATATTTTTTTACCAGCATAAAAAGGAATTTCACCGCATTCTTCACTAAAGCTGTTCCATTTATCGCTATTATAGTGTTTTACTATGCAATATGAACAATTATAACAACTTGAAATATTTCTTGAATAAGACCACCATGAATTCAATATATACAAATTCAAATCACTTAAAAAAGGATTCTTAGGTTTGGCGATATCCTTATCCCCGAAATCTATTACACCTTTCTTAAAAACAAGTTTTTTCACCAAAAGCCTTAAAAGGCTTAAGTCTCCGAGGCAAATATTTTCATCTGATAATTGAATAGCATGCCTTTTTAACATAAAACAAGATGTACAGCAACTAACGCATTCTTTCCTCTTCTGCGGATCAACCCTGCATATTTCAAAATCATTCTCATTAGCTATTGTTGGATGATAACCAAGCGATCTTATAAATTCATAATCTTCTTCTGTTGGAATAAAAGAACGCTGTTTATCAAAACAAGTTTCCTTTAATTCACAATTCCTGCAACCTGCAAGCTGCGGTGAATGATAATAAGGATTATAACTATAATCCAATCCTAATTCAGCAGCAACCCCACAACTTGTTCTGTCATAAATTTTCAAATTATACTTTTCTGAAAACTCCAATATGTATGCCTTCACATCAGGAGGCATAATTTTTACTCTTAAACTCCATTCATGCAATTTTTCTTTTTCAATATTTGAATTCAATAAAATACTGTCAGACCCTCTTAATCCACAAACAACAATTCTTTTACAACCAGTCTCAGCTATTTGTCTTAACATATTTTCAATAGATTCCTTTGTAGTATTTAACCCTGGAATAAATGGTCTGACATAAGCAATAACTGGAATTTTAGTTTCCACACAACGACGCAGGCTATTGTATCTATTCCCATTTACCTTTTCAATAGAAGAAGGTAATTCGGAACAAGATACCAAAACAATTAAATTAAGTAATGAATTGAAATATTTAAGTCTTTCTATATTATCTGAACTGATTTCTGATTTTGTTATAATACTTACTATTCCCTTGTGATTAGTTTCAGCTATATTTTTAAGTTTATTAAAAGTATTCTCCTCCTGTACTTTAAAAAACGGATCTCCATATAAATTATTAATCGATACAGGTACATTCAGAAAATAATTCAGAAATTTTTCCTCAGTAATCAAAACAATCACTCCCTTTACATATATTAAAATTTAAAGAAGTGAAAAGCTATGGCAGTCTCCTTTTGTTATATTTTTATATCATATAGAACTATACATAAAAAATAGCAAAAAAAACATTTTACCAAATAAATACTTAACTTGTTCAATTTAAACACCGTCAAATCAATCTTAAAAATTGCATTGTTATATTATACCATAATTATGAAATTATTGTCAATACAAAAAATCAATAAAAAAAGGCTTGTTAAGCCTTATTTTGAAATTATTCTTCTTGTTTTCTGTTTGCTCTTTGTTTTCTGCGGTAATTCAGATCTATCATCACATTTACGTCCTTACCACTGAAGCCGTATACTTTTAATACCTTTTTCAGGAAGGAGAAGTCATTTACTACGAGTTTTGCTGTATCTACGAATATACCCCTTCCGCTTTCACCTATTAATGCAGGGGATTCCATATCTTTACCGCTTTTTGCAAAATAATTTGATTTTGTTCCATTCAGTTCTTTATTTCTTACGAATGAAAGGAATTTTTTCTTATCAATTTTATAAAGCTCCCTGCAAATTTCTTCAACCATATGTCTCCAGGAATAAACGTTTTTAGCCAGCCCCTGAAACTTGACAAATGTTGGTCTCCTGTTGCTTAAATCATCATCAATTGTAAAATATCTGTTTTCGTTTTTCTGTGTATCTTCAGTTTCTTCGGCTTCATCCATATCATGAATTATTACAGTTTCCTTTTTTCTTTTTTTAGTTGGTTCATTTGCTTCTGCAATTGGCACATTTTCCGCAGAATAAGCTGATTTCAATTCAGCAATGTCATTTAATATTTCCTTGCATTTTCCCATATCTACATCATAATCATTTTCTATTGATTCTATCAGATATCTTTTTAATTCCTGCCTTGTGGATTCGAGAACTTCGTTGCCACTTGCTATGTAGTCATTAAGCTCAACGAACCCTTCGTTTCCGAATACTTTTTTAATTTTGTCCCTGATTGTTATAAATTCTTTCACTAAAGAACCACTCCTTTTAAATTTTTTGATTTATATTTTTATTTACATCTTCAATTATTTCCTTCATTTTTTGTTTTATACGTTAAAAATAAAATTTTTTTTAATTTTTTACTTCAAATTCCGCTTTTAATCAAATCACTATTGGTTATAATTTTCCAATTTAAAAGATTTATTATTTCTGCGGGGAATTAATATGATATATAAAAACAATTTATTCATTAAAAAGGGAGGAATTTTTTATGGCAAGACAGTCTTTAACAAACTTAATAAGTATGTACAGAGAAATTTCTGATAATACAGATCCAAAAGAACTTGCTAAAGCGACAGAGCAATTTTTAAACTGTTCATTTTCAAGTGAAATAGAGCAATTAGCTGAAGAACTGTTGAAAATGGACAAATCAACCCAGGTTCTTTTTTCCAGGATTGCGCTTTTATGGGTAATTAAGCTTAAAAAATGTGCTAAAGAAGAATACTTCGATTTAAGGAACGAATATTCGGTAAAAGTCGGAGAACAAGCATACAACGATATTAAAAACGAAGGCATTCACAATATAGTTGCGGAAGACAACGGTTTTGAAAATATTTTTGCGGATTATTTTTCCAAGACACACAGAACATTACAGCAATTATTCTCCAGATTAATTTTCCTGTGGATTACAAAGTATGAAAAATTAGAAGAATCCATGGAAATTTATAAAAAATTATTCCAGAAAATTTGCAGCAAACAGGAATACAAGGATTTTTGGAAATGCCCTTTGTATTAAAGAAGGAGGGGAAAAAATTTCAAAAAGGTTAAAAAAGGTTCATTTGCTTTTGTAAAATATAAATTAAATTTTTTGTGTAATAAGATTTTAAATTAAAAACGGTGTTTCGCGCCGTTTTTTTTCTTCTTAATATACTTTAAATTTGCGATATGATCTTTTTAGATATATAATATATATGTAATACTTTTATAAGGTGGTATCAAAAATGGAAAAAACAAAACCAAACATTATAATAAAACAGGTAATTCCAGTTATAGATTACAAAGTAAGGGCACTATGCATAAAACCTTATCCTAACCATCCAAAAGGTTGTCCAAATTTCGGAAAAAAGAAGGTTGTCCGCCAAAAGCGAAAAAATTTGAAGATGTTTTTGATATAACAAAACCCATTTATGCGATTGTAAATGTTTTTGATTTAAAAAGCCATGCCGATAAAATGAAGGAAAAACATCCCAATTGGAGCGAAAGACAGATATACTGTTGTTTATATTGGCAAAAGACAGCTCGAAAACAATTATTAGAAGGAATAAAAGAATTCCTGAAAGAACATAAGGGATATACCGTAACAACATGTCCCGAAGCGATGGGTGTTGAAGTTACGAAAACACTTGAAGCTGTGGGAATAGAACTTGAATGGGAGCCCAAAAATATCGCATGCCAGGTAGCCCTTGCAGGCATAAAAAAACAGAATTGTTGTTGAAAAAAATATTTCAAAGTTATATTATATAAGAAAATATAATTATAGAGAATACAGAGGGGGTAATAAAAATTGATTAAAGAAATAAAAAGTTTTTTTTGTATGGTTCTTATAGCTTTTACAATAGTACTTCTGATTAACACTTTCCTTTTAAGGGTTTTTGCAGTATCAGGCGCTTCGATGGAGAATACATTATATCATGGTAATACCATAATTGGAAGCAAAATTCACCATGTTTTCAAAACAATGCCGAAATACGGAAAGATTGTAGTAATAGACAGCAGAATTGATAAACCGAGAACTCTATTAAATGATTTTGCTGAAGTTTTTCAATACAATATGATAACTGCGAAAATGGGAAAAACGGAGCACAGGTTTTGGGTAAAAAGGGTAATAGGCATAGAAGGAGACACAATTGAAATTAAGAATGGTGAAGTTTACAGAAATGGGATAAAACTTGAAGAGGATTATATAAAAGAACCTATAAAAACAGATTTGAATATAAAGGTAACTGTCCCGAAAGGACATGTCTTTGTAATGGGAGACAACAGGAATAATAGCACCGACAGCAGACATATAGGTCCAATCCCAATAAGCCATGTAGTTGGAGAATATTTATTCAAACTGAATTGAAACTAAAACACAAAAAAAGAAGATTGTAAACAATCTTCTTTTTTTTATAAAGAAGGGTATAATTTTTTCAAATTTGTTAATATGACAAAGCAAAAGCTTCCTCTTCCCTGAAAACTTCTTTTTTCTTTTCCTGTTCTCCGAACAATTCCCTTTCAAATTTTTTGATAAATTCTTCTCTTGTACGCACGCTCTGCATTCTATCATAAACTTCTTCCTTCTTTTCAGTCGGGAATAAGACTTCAAGATCTGGTTTTTTATACGGTTTGCCAAGTGCAGCACAAACAACTTCTTCTCTGCTTACTTCTTCAGCATTAGTCTTATTCTGGAATTTGTCAGCATTAAATACTGACAGTATTGTAGCATTAAAGGTGTTATCACTGTCAAACCTTGAACTTATGGCGAAATTAATTCCAAGCAGTTTTTTAGGGGGATATCCGAATTTTGAAGCCCCGTCAATTCTCTCATAATTTAAATTCCCCTGTACATCTGAAAAAAAGGTTGTATTATTTTCATGAAGGGCATCATCAACATCCATACAAATAACATATCTCCTGAATTCTGTAAGATTACCACGTTCATTATTGCCAACAAGATCAGCTTCCTTAAACCTTTCCCCAATAGCCTCCATATTCGCAAGGAATGCATTATAAATCGTTTTATCTGAAATATCGTATTTTTGCATTATATTTTCTATTCTTTCCCTTGTTTCTTCCTTTTTTGGGAAAGATACTATCAATTGAAAATCATCATACCTCGAAGAATTGGTTAATTTAAATTCCCCCAACTCCAAATTATCATTCCTGAATTGATAGTTTTTTATCATATTACTTACACCCCCTTGTTATATATATTTTATTTTATTGTTTTAACATGAAAAAGATAACTCAATCTCAATTAATTTTTCAAATATAAAAAAATATAATAAAATTAGAAGAAATTTTTTAACGACAATATTGATTTTATCCGAAAAAAATGCTATAATAAACCTGAATTAAATAAAAGGAGGCAAACAAAATGAAAATAGAATATGAAGTAAAAAAGCCAGCATCGATGGACCAGCTGGATGCTGAGTTCATAGATCTCTTTCTGATAGAAAAAGCGAATACATTGGAAATAGACGAAGAACTGATGATAGACATCTTCGATTACACCTTCTTCGTAAAGAAGGTAAGCAAAGAAAAGCTGGTAGTCGAAAACATAATATCAAAAGAAGACATATAAAAATCCCAAAAAACATAAAGCCGCTTTATCAGGCGGCTTTTTATTTACTTAAATTTTCCAACATAAAATATAAGAGGAACTAAAAAAACAAAGTTTCGTCTATTAAGTATAAAAAAATTCTTTTTTGATATAAAAGGAGTGATAATTTTATGAAAAAAATATTTTCAATTATAATACCGATACTTATTATATGCATTCTTTTCAGTGGTTGCGCAAGAAAGTCTTCTAAAATAGCAACCAGTGCTGCATATGACGGTTTTGTGGCAACATCAAAAAATTCAGCAAAAGCGATAACAAGTGAATCAATATCAATAGATGAAATTCAGGACATTTTGTATGATGAAACTTCAGGCAACAGATCAAGTGGTTCTTCCGTAGACGATAGTTATGAAAATGCTTTAAAGACAAACAGGAAAATAATAATGCACGGCGATATAATAATGCAAACTCTTAAATTTGATGAAACAGTTGAAAATGTAAAAAAATATGTTGTAGAAATAGGTGGTTATACTGAAAGTTCAAATATTAGGGGAATAAGCATTTATGACAGCAAGCAAAAAAACAGGATAGCGACATTTACATTCAGGATACCTCAAAATAAATATGAAGACTTTTTTGACAAGATGAAGGAATTTGGGACAATAACCATGCAATCATCTACTGGTGAAGATGTAACAACGCATTATTATGATACAGAAGCACGTTTAAATGCATATAAAATCCAAGAAGAAAGGCTTTTGGAATTGTTAAAGGAAGCAAAAAAAATGTCTGATATACTGGAAATAGAGGAAAAACTGACAGAAGTAAGATATGAAATAGAAAATCTGACAAGCACACTAAAGAAACTTGACAACCTTGTAGATTATTCAACAATTACGGTAGAAATACACGAAGTTTATGAAATAGAATCACTCGCACCTACACCTGAAAAAAGCTTCGGAGAAAAAATAGCATATACTTTTTCAAAAACAATGAAAGGACTTGTAAAAAACCTTGAAGCAGCATTTCTGTTGTTTGTTTCAGCAATCCCATATATAGTATTTATTGGAATAATAGCGTTAATTGTTTTTGTAATTACAAAATTGAGAAGAAGAAAGAAATAATTCAATACAGTATATATGAAAACAATAAAATATCGCCACTGGTATATAGTGGCGATATTTATTTTTTATTAAGATATCTAAGTCCATAATGGTCTAATTTGTGTTCATGTTTTAAATCATTTACAATTTTTAAATCATTAATCATTGTTGTATTACAAACGTGGCAAAATCCGCCTGTTTTTATTGGGACACCACATCTTTCACAATGAAGAATGAAGTTAGTATCATAAACAATTTCCAACCTTTCTTCACGCAAAAATTTTTTGATTGTTTCAACTTTTGTATTCAGTGCCGATACTATTTCAGATAAAGTAGCCCCAGGGTGATCATACAGATAATTCTTAACTTTTTTAAATTCTTGTTCTTCCAACTCTACGCATACTGGGCAAATATCGCTCCCAGTCAAACAGTTGAATGTTTTCCCGCATCTTTTGCAATTTTTTATATTCAACATATATAATACCCCCCCCCTCTATTTTTGCTGGTTCATTATCAATATTATATAACAAAAAAATAATTTTCATCTATTGCTCTGCTTCTGATGATAATCTAAAAAAAATAAGGAACAACAATTGTTCCTTATTTTTCAATATCAATATCATCTTCAATCTCTTCTTTTTTGTTACTTACAACAGGAACTTCGTGTTTTGCCGTCAAAGAACTTGATTCCAAAATTTGCTCAACAATTTGGGGATAATCATCTATTTTCTGCCATAAATAATTTTTTGCTTCTCCCTTTTCCCCTTCTATTTTTTTTACTTCTATAAAACCATTATCATTCCGAATGTCAAATCCAGTTATTCTAATAGTATCTATTTTTTCTTCCAAAAATTCATTTACTATCGCTTTTTTTGTTTCAAAACTGAAATTCCCGTTTCTAATTTCACTATTTGTCAATTCAAAATCCCTTGACGCAAGAATTGTTCTTACAGTTTCTATATCACCGTTTTTATCAGCTTCAAAAAACCGCTTCTTAAGTTCAGTCATACCTATTTCTTCGACTTCATCCTTTTCTTCTTCTTTTACTTCTTCTTTTTCTGCTTCTTTAGTTTCTTCAGCTTCTTCAACTTTTTCATCTTTTTCAGTTTTTTCGGTTTTTTCAGCTTCGTTTGATTCTTCAACTACTTCGATTTCATTTTCTATTTCTTTTTCTTCTTCCAAATCTACGGCTTTAAAATATTCATTCCCGTTTTCAAGTGATTTAAACATTTCAACCCTTTTAAGCAGGTAATCTTCATCGATAAGAATATTTTTATCTTCAGTCTTGCAAACTATATAATAGTTTCCCTGTGTATCCTTCGCAAAACTCATTTCCATTGAGCCATAAACAGGATCATTTTTCAACAGTTCAACATATTTTTGCTGCTTTTCTGGTATATCGGTTTGTATTTCAATAATCTGCTCATTTACTACTTCAAGAGGTATTATCTCATGATATGTTTGCTTTTCACCGTCTTTTTCATAAGTAAAAACACATTCAAGACAATTATACTGGGCAAGGTTGTCTTTATACTGTTCGGTTAATTTTTCAAGTTGCTTTTGAATAAAAATTTTATTATCTTCAAAAAACCATTCTGGTGCACCTTCCAATTCTTGTTTTAATTGTTCCAAATCATCCTTTTTTATGAAAAACCCTTCATCTTCAACTACTGGCACGCCTTTTCTTACTTCAAAATTTTCACAGAAATCCTCATCAAACCGTATCATTGGAAGGAAAACATAATCATCTTCCAATAAATATGCTGTATTGAAATAATACCCTTCATTTTTATAACCTTCATAGACCTTTATAATCGATTTTTGCGCCTTGTGTATCATAAATAATTCACCTCACAACATATATTTACTATATAATATGCAAAAAAAATAGATATAAAAAATAAAAAAAATAATAGCTTAAAAAGCTATTATAAAATAATAAAAAAATATTGATTACTAATTCATTATATTTTTATAAAGCTTCTTTGCCATTTTCAGCTTCGCCGATAACAGTTATATTATTTTTTTGAAAAATAGTTGCAAGGGATAGCCTCATAAATTTCGCATCATCAACTACAAAAACTTTCATAAGTTTCCTCCTTTTAAATATATTAAATATAAAATATTTTTATATACTTAATTAGTATACAACAGATTTAATATAAAGAAAATAGAAAAGTGGCTGAAACAAGCCAGTTAACAGATTTGAAGCAAAACAAAAACAGAATTTTTCTGAAAAAAAACTTGAAAAGATATTTTTTATGTTATATACTTTATTTGTCAGGTTCTTATAAACGAAAGGGGATGTATCTTGCATGTACAGTAAGATTTTCGGAGAAGTTTCCGTCGAACAGATGGTAGAACATATAAAAAATTTTATAAACAGCAATAAAAATTGTGATTATGTAATAGCAATAGGAACCGATTCACAAAATACATCATTGACAAAAATTGATATAGTTGTAGCAATCCATCGTGTTGGAAACGGCGGAATATTCTTTTATGAAGAAAAGAAAGTAAAAAAAATAAAAGACAGGACACAAAAAATTTATTACGAAACAGCTTTAAGCCTTGAAATTGCTTCTAAAATTTCATTATTTCTTGCTGAAAGCAATATAAAACAAAAAATTGAAATACATGTGGACATAGGAAAACAGGGTCCGACAAGAGACCTGATACAGGGGATTATGGGATGGGTAAAAAGCGAAGGATATATCTGTAAAATAAAGCCTTATTCATGGGCTGCATCATCCATAGCAAACAGATTAAGTAAGTAATTTTTTTTATAAGACCAGCAAAAAACTGGTCTTAAATTTTAAATAGTAAAAAAGTTCACATATGAACCATATTGGAACAAAAAAGACAAATCAGGAAAAATATTTTATTTTTTTATTTAAAAGAACTTGAAAAAAAAGGATTGCCATTCTATA
>JGI24710J26742_10005302_pt1 | contig 10233 bp, 7 predicted proteins | sample BioPla2DNA2_FD_26742 | JGI IMG/M metagenome (IMG submission 26742) | reverse complement strand
CAAATGTTAAGGGGGCCGTTTAACCAAGTGCTGGGGATTTTTAACACAATAATGTCCGCGCTGGCTTCTGCGGAGAGGGTTTTTGAGTTTTTAGACGCTGAGGAAATTGCGGAACTCGGCAATAACAGCATGGACGCGGATTCTGTAATAGGAGAGATAGAATTTAAAAATGTAGACTTCGGTTACACAGAAAACCTGCTGTTTGAAAAAGTAAACCTAAAAGTTGCACCCGGGGAGCAGGTTGCAATAGTAGGCAGAACGGGAGCCGGCAAAACAACGCTTGTAAACCTGCTTATGCGTTTTTATGAAATATCCGGCGGAAAAATATATATAGACGGTATAGATTCCAAAAGCTATAGCACAGAGGAGCTTAGAAAGGCTTACTCTATGGTACTGCAGGATACTTGGCTATTTTCGGGCAGTATTCGGGATAATATAGCATACGGAGCAGATATTAAAGCCGAAGAAGATTTATCCAATGTGGATTTTGAAAGAATAAAAGAGGCTGCAAGGCTAGCTCGGGCGGATTCTTTTATAGAATGCCTGCCTGAAGGCTACGATACAGTGCTCACTGAAGGCGCTTCAAACCTTAGCCAAGGGGAAATACAGCTGCTTACAATAGCCAGAGCAATGATAAAAAAAGCCCCTATAATTATACTGGACGAGGCTACATCTTCTGTTGACACCCGCACAGAATTGTTAATACAACAAGGGCTTAGGGAGCTTGCCGCCAATTCCACAAGCTTTATAATAGCCCACCGCCTTTCCACAATACAGGACGCGGACAGAATTATAGTTATGGATAGCGGCACAATAGTAGAAGTAGGTACACATGAGGAACTGCTAAATAAAAACGGATATTATGCTGAAATGTATATTGCGGGGCAGGGGTAATGTAAATGGTCTAAGCGCAATTTACGCCTATAATTTGTGTTTTTTAGGGACTTTTTGGTACAATACAGTAAGTTTGATGTATGATATTAGATATCGTAAGAGGTGATTATACATAATGGTTTCGAGCAAGAAAAACAAAAAATAAGTTGCAACATTTGAGTAAAGACAATAATAAACGCTTATCATGGTATAGGTTGTTAAGTTAATACGTTTCCAACATGATTTGTGTGTTTTATGATTTATAAACGGGAGAGATATATAGTGAATCAAGAATTAATACCCAATACAATTGAATATTTTCAATCTGCGAAGGAAAATCAGTTTTTTGATCGTAAAAGCGCCAAAGTCGAACCGAAAGATATTATACGCCATATTGTTGCTTTCGCTAATGCAAATGGAGGCACACTGGTAATAGGCATAGAAAATGATGGCCGTATAACGGGCTTTCGGATAAAAGGTGCCCATAGTATTGAGGATTATAAAATTATTGCCGCTAAATATCTTACAGAAACACCTATCAATATTAGTTTTTCTGAAGTGGCTGTAACCAATATAAATGGTGAAAATGACATTATTCTTGTACTCGAAATTGAAGCCTCTTATCGTACTGTTATTAAATCGTTCGACCATGAGGTTTATCTTCGCCAAGGAGATGCAAGCGTTAAGCTTACATATGAGCAGCGCACACAACTCCTATATGATAGAGGACAGCGTTATTTTGAAGATGAAATTGTAGAACGCTCTTCTCTAAACGATGTGGATGAAGACATAGTAAACCTGTACCGAAAACATATGGGATTACCCAATAAACCAACTCATGAAATACTTGAGGCTAGGGGCATGATTGTAGATGGCAAGTTAACAACAGCGGGAGTTCTACTCTTTGGAAAAAATCCAACTAAATACTTGCCGCAGGCAAGGCTGCGTTTTATTAGATATGATGGGATATTTGCTCAAACCGGAAAAAGACTTAACATTATTAAAGAGCAAACTTTTGACAGTGCAATACCAAAAATAATTGTAGAGGCAAGGAATTTTATCAACACACAAATGCGGGAATTCCAATACCTAAACAATGAAGGAGTTTTTGAAAGAATGCCGGAATATCCGGAGTTTGCTTGGTTTGAAGGCATAGTAAATGCGCTTACTCATCGTAACTATTCTATGTATGGTGAGCACATTAGGTTTATTATGTTTGATGATAGAATTGAAATATACAGCCCTGGACTTTTACCAAATATTGTTACCATTGAAAACATAAGACACACCCGCTATTCAAGAAACCCCAAAATAGCTAGNGTNCTCTCNGAATTTGGTTGGGTTAAGGAGATGAATGANGGGGTCAAGCGTATATATACAGAAATGCAAAGCCTATTTCTTAAAGACCCTGTTTATTCTGAACCGGGTCATCAGGTTCTGTTGTTACTTGAAAACAATGTTTTAAACAGATATGTGAGAATTACTGATTCGCTAAAGAAAAAATTGACCTCTGAAATTTTTGATGAACTAAACGATGATGAAAAACTAATAATGCAGTATTTATTTATGAATGGCAACATAACCGCAAGACAAACAATGACCATCACGGGAAAAAGCATAGTAACAGCAAGGAAATCACTTAAAAACTTGGAAAGCAGAGGATTGATTGCATGGCATGGAAACCATAATAATGATCCTACCCAATATTACACTCTAGTGTAATTAAAAAACACTTTGTCTTTAGCTGGCTTTCTAGTAGCTTTCTAGTAACTTTCGAGTAAGGAATACCAAACATCGTATAAATTAACAACTTGATTTCAACAAAGGCTTATATTGCAAGGCTTTTAGGACTTTTGATCAGCTTTCGAGTCACTTTCAACTCTTTCGAGTATTTTAACCAACTTTCGAGTAAGGCGCACCAAACGGCAGGTAAATTAATACTTCATNTTTATTAAACGCTTATACCGCAAGGCTTTTGAAGCTTTTAACTAGCTTTCTAGTCTTTCGAGTAAATTCGACCTCTTTCGAGTAAGCTTTTACTTAAATAAAATAAATTACACAAAACACAAATTAAAATATCAAAATAATAAAACCACCTACAAACCCACTCAACATCCCTACTCCTACCCCCACCTTGCATGAGGTGGGCGGATTTGTTATACTTTATAAAAAGAACAAGGAGGTTTACTATGTTAAGCAATTGGCGTAGGCGTTTTGTATCAATACTATTAGTTTCATTGCTTTTGGCTAGCGGCGCGCTGGCACAAGTTGCAGGCTATAATGATAATTTCGGTTACAACTACCTGTATTTCGGCAGCTATCCCCAAGGGGCAAATGGCGAAGTGGCTCCCATAATTTGGCGTGTGCTGGGGGTGGAAGATAATGTCGCCTACCTTATGAGCGAGTATCTGCTATTCGCCGCGCGCATACATGGCGACCAGCGCAACTACCCCGGCTTTGAAAAGAGTGAGCTTAATGGCCGCCTAAACAGCGAGTTTTTTGACGCCGCTTTTACAGATGAAGATAAAGGCGCAATGGTATCTAATGAAGAGCTGGGCTATGTTTCCCTTCCCTCTGTAGATGATTTACGTAACAAAGCGTTCGGCTTCAAAAAGAAAAGCGATTACTTCTTTGTAGGCACGCCCTATGCGCTTAATAACGGGCTTTTCAGGTACTCAAGCAAGAAGTACAGCCCCTTATGGACGCGCACAAGGTCCTCTAAAAGCCACGCAAACCGCTCAACCAAAGTTGACGGCGCCATAGGCTTTATAGGCGTTGAAAGTGATGACCTTGGCATAACTCCAGTAATTTGGCTTGATTTAAGTAAGGTAGAAGTAGTATCAGGCGCAGGCACGCTTGATGCACCTTTCACGCTTAACATAATTAAAAATGAGTGATATACAAGTTATAGGCAGCCTCAATGTAGATATGACGGTGCGCCTGTCCCGCTTCCACGCAGCGGGCGAAACGATAACAGGAGAGGATTTCAACACCTACCTTGGTGGCAAGGGCGGCAACCAAGCCATGGCGCTGTCCCGCCTTGGGGCTTCGGTAAGCTTTATAGGCATGGTGGGGGAAGATTCTAACGGCGCGCGCTATATAGAGGCGCTCAATTTAGCAGGCGTTGATACAAGCGGCATAGGCACAACTACTGAGGCGCCAACAGGCGTTGCTCTTATTGAAGTAAACAAAAGGGGCGAAAACCGCATAGCCGTTGTGCCGGGCGCAAACGCTCTTTGCGATGTGGATTTTTTAAGCGAGCAGCAGGAAAAACAGGAAGCTCCGAAACTGCTTATGTTGCAGCTTGAAATACCTCTATACAGCTGTATGCAGGCAGCAAAACAGGCTGAAAAGCAAGGCACAATTGTAATGCTAGACCCCGCTCCCGCTGTACCGCTTAACGATATGTTCCTTTCAAGTTTAGACTGGATAACCCCTAATGAAAGCGAGCTGCGCCTACTTACAGGTATGCCAATAGGCTCTATATCCGATGTGGAAAACGCGGCAAAATACCTGCTTTCAAAGGGCGCGAAAAAGGTTGTAGCAAAGCTTGGCAAAAGCGGCTGCCTATATGTAGATAGCGAGAGAAGCCTATACTCCCCCACTTTCAGCGTAAACGCGGTAGATACCACCGCCGCGGGCGACAGCTTTAACGCAGGGCTTGCATACGCAATAATAAACGATATGCCGCTTGAAAAGGCTCTGCGCTTTGCAAACGCGGTGGGCGCGATTTCAACCACTATGGAAGGCGCACAGGCTGCCATGCCAACGCTAGAAATGGTGGAGGAATTTTTGGCAAACAACAGCCAGATAAGCTAGGGGCTTTATACTAAATACGCCATAACGCTTATATACGGTATAAATATATAGGAGGGATTATCGCTATGAAAATTATCGCAGCAATAATAGCCTTGATTGCTATGACATTTTTAGGTAGCAGATATAAAATAGCCGAGAGGGATAAAAGCCTTCCCAAAAACCATATAACTCTGCTAAAGGGCGGAGCAACCGCTTGTGCTGCCCTGCTTGCGCTTTTCGCGGCGTTTACAGGCGGCGGCGCATACGCATACACAATAGCAATAGGGCTTTTTATATGCGCCATAGCAGACATGGTGCTTGAAACACATTTCGTGCCCGGCATGGGGGTATTCGCCCTTGGGCATGTGGCGTATATAGTAGCGTTTTTGCAAAAAGGCGCTCTAAATCTGTACTCTATAATAATATACGCTGTTATGGTAGTGGTAACATATTTTGTATCAAAATCCCTAAAGGATAAAACCAAAGAAAACATAGCCCCCTATGTAGGCTATGCGAACATAATACTGCTTATGCTTGCGCTTTCTATTTTTGTAAACCCCTTAGCTTTTATAGGGGCTTTATTTTTCGCTGTGTCAGACAGCATGATAGCTTACCGGCTTGTTTTCGGCCCAGCTAAATTTAACGATTATCTTTGCATAACCCTATATTATTTAGGGCAATACTTAATTGCGCTAAGCGCATTTGCATGAAAGGAAACACTATGCTAAAAAGGCTCTTTGTAGCGCTAATGGCGCTACTTATGCTACTATCCCCCGCATTTTCTCAGGAAGGTGCGCCTTTTCTTGATATTATTTATGCGCCCAAACAGGGCGATGCGAGGGATTTAAGCCCCTACTGCACAATAAAAGCGGACAATAACCAGAAAAATGTATTCCGCCTTACAGATAGGGATTATGACACCCGCTTTAATAGCGAGGGCTTCAATATATACACAAGCGAAAAAGCCTACGGCATATATATATGCTTTGATGATGACCCTAAAGGCTTCCGCGTTTACCAATATGTAGACGGCACCGCTTACATGGCGGAATACCCGGCGGACGGCTATCTGCACCAGTACATACCCCTTGACGGCGCAACGCAGATAAGGGTAGAGCCAAGCGAAGCCAAGGCTAAATGGTTCTCCGTTAAAGAGGTATATGTATTAAGTCAAGGCAATACTCCAAGGTATGTGCAAGTTTGGGAGCAGCCCGACAACACCTGCGATATAATGGTGCTATTCGCCCACCCGGACGATGAAATGCTTTTTTTCGGCGGAGTTATACCCTACTACGCAGGAGAATTAAAGCAGGATGTAGTTGCGGCTGTTATTACGCCTTCAAATAAGCTGCGCAAAAGCGAACTTTTAAACGCCCTTTGGGCTGCGGGCATGAGGAATTACCCCGTAATGGGACCTTTCTCCGACAAACACTCAAAAAGGCTAAACACAGCTTATGATTATTTTGGCAAAAACAAGGTTAGGGGCTATATTGTGGAGCTGTTCCGCAAATACCGCCCCGAAACAGTATTCACCCACGATATAGAGGGCGAGTACGGTCACGGCATGCACCGCATGTGCGCAGATGCCGCTATATACGCATTTGACGCCGCAGCGGATAGCGCCGCCTTCCCCAACACCGCAGCCGCATACGGCACGCATGGTGTTAAAAAGCTGTATGTACACCTATCCGAAACCAACCCCGAAGTGTTTGACTGGGATATGCCGCTAGAATATTTTGAAGGTCTTACAGGTTTTGAAGTGGCTCAAGCCGCCTATTCCCTGCATAAATCCCAGCATAGGTACGAGCAGTTCAGCGTAGAGCCAAAGGACAGCAAATATTCCTGCTATAAATTTGGACTTCATATGCAGAGGGATTAGTAGCTGACATTCTGTCTGTGCTTATGTGAAAGACAGATAATGCTTTTTAAGCGAAGCGGATTTTCCTTATTTATTTAATTAAACTTGATACCACAAATTGTGATGTCAAGACAAAATCACTTAAAGTTGACATAATACATAAAAGGAGATGGCTAGTATATATGCTTATTAAAACTTTAGTGGAAAACACATCAGCAACACAGGACTTTGGCAATGAGCATGGTCTAAGCTTATATATAGAAACAAATAAGCACAAAATATTATTTGATGTGGGCGCCAGCGGGCTATTCCTTGAAAACGCAGAAAAAATGGATGTAAATATTGCCGATGTTGATTTTCTTGTGATTTCGCACGGACATAACGACCATGGCGGCGGATTAAAGCTGTTTTTACAGGAAAACAGCAAAGCAAAGGTATATATCCACCAAGAAGCCTTTCAAAAGCATTATGCATTGCGCCAAGCAGGAGAAACAGAGTTTATCGGCTTGGATGAGGATTTGAAAAACAATAGCCAAATTATATTCACTTCAGATTATCATGCTATAAACAAAGAAGTTTGCTTGTTCTCAAATGTCAGCCTTAAAGAGCCTCCACCAAAAACAAATAAGGGATTGCTTTTAGAGTACAATGGACAAATCAAAGAGGATTGCTTTACTCATGAACAAAACATCGCTATTGAGGAAGATGGAAAAACTCTACTAATAACAGGCTGCGCTCATAATGGCATAATAAATATAATTGAGCATTTTAATGTCCTCAAAGGACATATGCCGGACTATGTAATAGGCGGATTCCATCTTTCCAGCCGCTCATTTGGAAATGAGGACTTTGATACCATAGATAATATTGCTGAATATCTTATGGGTACAAAAGCAAAATTCTATACATGCCATTGTACAGGAATAGAACCATATAAAAGACTTAAATTTAATATGGGCGATAGTATAGACTATATATCTGCAGGCAGTGAGATAATAATTTAAATTGCTTTTAATATACCAGCACTGCACAAAAGAAAAAAATAAAGATATATTGATAATGTAAACTAAAACCCAGTACAGGTACAAGCAGTTTAGCGTAGAACCAAAGGACAGAAAATGTTCAAGCTATCAATTTTGACTTCATATGCATAGGGATTAGGGGTTTTCTATTAAGGCAGTAAGCTTTTTCTCCTATATCAATTTCTGTTTGATTTATCATCAGCGTTTTTTGAATTATCAGACGACATAACGAACTCTACGACTAAATACATAAAAAACTTTTAAAGCTAAAATTCCATGACCTTTTAAGAACTAGAAATTCCAATTAGCTAAATTGCTTAATAATCAATTGAGTTTTGGATACATATTATTATTCCCACGATATTTGATAACTTAAACCAACTGTGGGTCTTTTTATGTTCCACACCACATAATTATTTTTTCCTATTTTGACTGTTTTGTTTATTGGCTTATTTGGATAATCTTTGTATACTATTAATTTAGCTTCTTCGAAGTCTGTTTCAGTATACACAGCTAATTGCATTTTGCGTGTTGGACAAGTTATTTTTATACTCAAAAACTTTTCCATATCTGGATTGTTTGCTCTTACCCTATAATTGATAATATCTCCTCTTCTTAAAGGACTCAAATAACAAACATTATAAACCTTTTCAGCACCTACTTGTTCAACAACTTCCATGCGATGACCTCTATCACAATAAAGAAGTTCATGCGTTACCTTATCTGATTTACTTACAGATAAGTTTCGTATTGATGTAAGACCATTTTTCCTCGCTTTTGCTTTAATATTTTTAGTTAAACGTGGAGTAATCCCATCAAAAAACTCGAGAATTACATCCTGTTTCAACAAAGTATAACTATATTCACCATATTTTTTATACCAAATATAAAAAGAAAGAATTACAGAGAAAACGGTTATAGTAATAAGCATATTCTTTATCAAAGAATCTGAGATCTTTCCAAAACCTACCCCCAACGCAGAAATAGCTCCAGTAACACACAGAAAAATTATCTGATACACTGCACTAGCGCCTAAATTATCAATAAAGTTTTGAAATCTATCGTTCACTATGAATAATCTCCTGTTTTTGCACATTATCTCAAGTACAGCTAAATTCTAGCATAAACATAATCAATAATCAAATTTAAGTTACAATAACTATATACGATAATTATCATTATTATTACTCAGAGCTTTAAAAAAATATTCTTCTTTTTTTGCTTTGTTCTCTTTCACAAAACTGTTAAAAAACTTATTGTGTACTATACCTGATATTAGGGACTATTTCCCATATGTTTTTTTACTCAATAACTTGACATTCAAAGCTCCAATATATATAGTGCATATGGTTAGCTTACGCTAACAATAGTGTAATACAACGCGGCATTTCTGCATTTAATTATAAAGGAGTGTATGGAGTGATTGATAAAAAGCTAATAGCTTTGGTGCCAAGGAGCAAGGCTTATATATTTAAAAACATAGCCGCTCAATGGGTATCGCTTATAGCTAATATCGCCATTATGGCAACTATTGCTCGCCTTCTTTCCTTGCTATACCACGGCGATATAAAAGGCGGTATATTGCTAAAGGCGGCAATTATTATAGGCATAGCAATGCTTATGCGCTATGTATGTACAATAATCGCAAGCCGCATGAGCTATCTATCCTCCAAAGAAGTTAAACAGCGTTTGCGCACGCAGATATTTTCAAAGCTTTTGCGCCTTGGCAGCGCGTACACACAGCATGTTAAAACATCCGAAGTAGTGCAGGTTGCTGTTGAAGGCGTGGAACAGCTCGAAACATATTTCGGGCAGTATCTGCCGCAGTTTTTCTATGCAATGCTGGCTCCCATCACCTTATTTGCAGTGCTAAGTTTTGTAAACCTGCCTGCGGCGGCGGTACTGCTTATATGCGTGCCGCTTATACCCGTTACCATAGTTGCCGTGCAGCGCTGGGCTAAAAAACTGCTTTCAAAATACTGGGGAGCGTATACAGACCTTGGCGACACATTTTTAGAAAACCTGCAAGGGCTTACCACCACTAAAATTTATAAGACAGACGGCTTTAAGCATGAGGAGATGAACAGACAATCCGAAAGATTTAGGCGCATAACTATGAAGGTGCTTCTTATGCAGCTTAACTCCATTAGCATTATGGACCTTATCGCCTACGGCGGAGCGGCGCTTGGCGTGATACTTGCCGCATGGCAGTTTAAGGCAGGGCGGGTTGATATTGTAGGCAGCCTTTTGATACTGCTGCTGGCGGCGGATTTCTTTCTGCCTATGCGTCTGCTTGGCAGTTTCTTCCACATAGCGATGAACGGCATAGCGGCATCTGATAAAATTTTCCGTCTGCTTAACCTGCCGGAGCCTGAAACGCACTCTACGCCCGTGCCGGATAATAAAACCATATACTTCCAAAACCTTAGCTTTGCATATGAAAAAGACCGCCCCGTGCTTAAAGATATAGGTTTAATAATTCCGCAGGGTAGCTTTACAGCTATAGTCGGTGAGAGCGGCTCGGGTAAATCCACAATGGCGCATTTAATTATGGGAAAAGCTAAGGGTTACAGCGGCAAATTAACAGTAGGCGGCATACCTTTATCTACGCTTAGCGAAAAAAGCATTATGCAAAACTTCAGCTATATAGGGCATAGAAGCTATATATTTAAAGGCACTGTA
>JGI24710J26742_10005301_pt1 | contig 10233 bp, 10 predicted proteins | sample BioPla2DNA2_FD_26742 | JGI IMG/M metagenome (IMG submission 26742) | reverse complement strand
CGAAGTGCGATTCAAATCGTGAACAAGTAAAAACATGTATAAAGCGTTACATATTAATAAGTTATAAAAATTAAATACTAATTTATCGCATCACTAATAATACATTATATATAATTTTGTCAGTAATTGACTTTCGTTTTTCTACTATTTTTCGTCAGTTTTCATCTCTTCACACTCCGATGTCTGCTCACACGCCGGTATCTGCTCTTCGTGTTTCTTTGCAAGATATTCGGGAAGATTCAGTCCGGCCATATTGAAGAGATCGGCCAAAGGAGGAACAGACCTGAACAGTCCGCTCAGGAAATTGGCGGTTGAGCCTTTTCCGTCAGCATTATTACCTGAATCCCATACGGTTACATTATCAAACTTGATACCCTTGATAGCCTCTACCTGAGTCTTTACGAGTTCCGGCATCTTCTCTGACATGAGCAGCATGAATGCCTTTGCGGCATCACCGCCTGCAGCCTGTACCATCTTGTCATAACCGGCAGCCTGCTTGGTCAGGATCTCATAGTATCCCTTAGCCTCGGCCTCCATCTTGGCGAATATGGCATCGGCCTCACCCTTGGCGCTTACGCGGAGTTTCTCAGCCTCAGCCTCGGCGGCTATGATTATACGGTCCTTCTCAACCTGCTGGGCAACCAGGATGTTGGCCTGCTGGGTTGAACGCTCACGCTCGGCACGGGCATTCTCGGCATCACGCTCAGCGATGTAGGCATCCTGCAGAGCCTTGGCCTGCTGAACCTTCTCGGCTGTTACAGCCAGACGGTTGGCCTCGGCCTCCTTCTCGCGACGGAATGCGTCTGAGTTGGCTATCTCAACCTTGGCATTGTTCTCACCCTGTACGGCTACGGCGTTGGCCTGCGATGTACGGATACGTGTCTCCTTAACGGCCTCGGCCTTACCGATCTCACCGTTTCTGTCCTGCTCAGCCACGCTAACCTTAGCCTCGTTGATGGCCTTGGCGGCAGCCTCCTTACCCAGAGCCTGGATATATCCTGACTCATCCTTGATATCGGTTACGTTTACGTTGATAAGACGAAGACCTATCTTCTTGAGCTCAACCTCAACGTTCTTGGAGATATTCTCCAGGAATGTGTCGCGGTCGCTGTTGATCTCCTCAATGGTCATGGTAGCGATAACCAGACGCAACTGACCGAACAGGATATCACGTGCCAGCTCCTGAATTTCATCGGCTGTAAGCCCCAGCAGACGCTCGGCGGCGTTGTTCATGCTGTCGGGCTCGGTCGATATACCAACGGTGAATCGGCAGGGAACGTCAACGCGGATGTTCTGACGGCTCAGGGCGTTGGTCAGATTTGCATCTATTGAAATAGGTGTCAGGCTCAGGTATGCATAGTCCTGAATTACCGGCCAGACGAATTTACCGCCGCCGTGAATACACCTTGCCGACCCGCCGCCCGTCTTGCCATACACAACAAGGATCTTATCTGATGGACAGCGTCTGTACCTGCGAATGATGGTTGCAAACAGTACGAACAGGAGTATCACTCCAATTACAACCAGAATTGTTAAATTGTCATTAATCATAGGTTTAAATTGTGTTATTATTTAATAAATATAAAAATCACTCGACGAGCAGGAGGTCTTTAGCTAAAACCTTAATTATTTTTACATTATCACCGGTTTGTATCATCGATTCCCTGTCAGTAACGGCATCTATCTCATGTACCGACCCTTTGACGCTTACCTGAACCTTACCTTTGCCTGCGCGGGAGGCCGGAATACGCAAATAGACGTCGGCATTGAGCCCGACTGATTCCTCCAGCTTGAAACTGCCGTCATGTGAAAGTTTCATCAACTGCCGGAACATAAACACAAAAGCCAGCACGAAAATAAGACCTACCGTAACGGCAACAATCTGCAGCACCCATTTCTGAGAAATGTTGTCAAACAGCAGTACGCCTGTCCATCCGTAACCGAGAAGGAAATTGATAAGATTTCTGAAAGAGAAGAGACCGCTCATGCTGCCGTCATCAATCGTATCGACGCTATCAAATCCTGAATCCGTGTCGACATCCAGGTCTGTGCCAAGTCCCACAAACGTAATTATCGTCTGAATAATAAATACCAGCGATGCAGCCAACGCAATAATCCAGAAAGCTTTTAGCAGACCGTCCATATTCTCGAAGCTGATACCAAGAAATAACGTGTTAATCATATTGACATAATTAAACTAATAATTGTATAACTATTTCCACAAAGATAGTAAAACTATAAATATATTCAATATTATGAGTGAGGAAAAATATTACCTTTGCAGTATGAATTCACCAATGTTCGATACACTTAAGCAATTACCGCTCTTCCAAGGCATGGATACCAAAGACTTCAACAGTCTTCTGCAAAAGATACGGCTGGATTTTGTCAACTATCCGGCAGGAGAAGTGATCATTAAGGCAGACAGTGTTTGTTCCCACTTCGTATTCCTGATAAAAGGAAGTGTGGAGAGCTCGCGCGAAGGCAGCAGCGGCCGTTTTATTTTTCACGAAAAGATTGAATCGCCCCACCTTATTGAGCCCTATTCGATGTTCGGGGCCACAGGCTCCTACAACCGCGAATACAGAGCTCTTGAAGAGTGCAGTCTGCTGAATGTGGACAAACAGTACCTATATACCGAGTTAGGCAAATACAACATTTGCCGCATGAATCTGCTCAATATACTCAGCAGCCGCACGCAGCAGTCGGATAGGCACATTTGGAGTATTGATGAAATAACTTTGCGTGACAGAATAATAAGACTAATACAGGGGTTTTCCGACATACAGTATGGAATGAAACGCCTTATAATAACCATGGAAAATCTTGCCGTGCTGATGGATACGACCCGCCTGAATGTTTCCCGCGAACTTAACCTTATGGAAAAAGAGGGACTTATTGTTCTACGCAGAAAAGAGATAATCATAAACGCTTTGGAAAAATTTCAAGGCTAATACCAAAGGCAAACCAAAAGAGATGGATGATAATAAGCAGGCGGCACTTGACCGCAGATATGCCAGGATGGCTCTGATATGGGCTGAAAATTCATACTGCGAACGTAGAAAAGTGGGAGCTCTGGTGGTAAAAGATCAAATGATAATATCGGACGGGTATAACGGCACTCCGACCGGTTTTGAGAATGTATGCGAAGATGAAGACGGCAATTCCAAGCCGTATGTTCTGCATGCCGAAGCCAATGCCATCACCAAGCTTGCCCGTTCGTCGAACAGCAGTGACGGAGCCACCCTCTATGTAACCGCCTCGCCATGCATAGAGTGCGCCAAGCTGATAATCCAATCCGGAATAAAGAGAGTAATATATACCGAACAATACAGACTTACTGACGGGGTTGACCTGTTNAAACGTGCCGGGATAGAAGTTGTTTACCTTGAAATCAACAATTTAGAGGAGAAAAAATGAATAAGCTGAAGAAAATCCTTCTGGGACTGTTTATACTGATTTTAGGATTTTTTATAGGAAGTCAGGTAGTGATTTCCATATGGAAAAAACACAACACAACGTTGGAGAGTCTGCTCAGATTCCGTACAAATAACAAGATCAATGCACTTCTGCAGGCTGTTGAAACCAAATATGTCGATGTAATTGATGTAGATTCACTCATTGATGAGGCACTGCCCGTCATACTTAGAGAGCTTGACCCGCACTCGGCCTATTATCCTGCCGAGGAGACCCAGTACAGCAATGATGAACTGCACGGCAGCTTTTCGGGAATAGGAATACAGTTTTCGGTACAGGAAGACACTGTAAGGGTAAACAGTGTCATACGCGGCGGACCTTCCGAGAAAGTGGGCATCATGGCCGGAGACCGCATAATTACCATCAACGACTCGGTATTTGCAGGAAAAGGGATTCCCAGCAATGAGATAGTCAAAAACCTGAAAGGTATCAAAGGAACCACGGTCAAAGTGGGTGTAATGCGTACCGGCGAACCCGAATTGATAGATTTCAACATTGAACGCGGCGACATACCTGTAAAAAGCGTCGATGCATCCTATATCATTTCACCTGAAAACTCCATAGGCTACATTATGATCAACAAATTCGGCGAGACAACATACGCCGAAATGATGACCGGATTGGCCGAACTGAGCAGCAAAGGCATGAAAAAACTCATAATTGATCTGCGCAGCAATACCGGCGGATATCTTGGTGCAGCCATACAGATGGTAAACGAATTCCTGCCCAAAAACGACCTTATTGTATATACTAAAGGTGCACGCAGCAGCATTTCCAAACAGTTTGCCAACGGATACGGCCACTACACAACCACTCCGCTTGTGGTGCTGATTGACGAATCATCGGCATCGGCTTCCGAAATATTTGCCGGAGCCATTCAGGACAATGATCGCGGGACAATCGTGGGACGCCGTTCATTCGGAAAAGGTCTTGTTCAGGAACCCATAGAATTCAGTGACGGTTCAAGTATCAGAATAACGGTGGCGCGCTACTACACACCCTCGGGACGCTGCATCCAGAAGCCCTACGGCGAATCCGATGAGGACTATGCCATGGACCTTATAAAAAGATATGAACATGGCGAATTCTTTTCGGTTGACAGCGTGAAACAGGACGAAAGTGAAATATTCAAAACAAAAAGCGGACGCATTGTTTACGGCGGAGGCGGAATTATGCCCGATATATTCGTGGCGCATGACACTACCGGCTATTCGGACTATTATGCCGATATTGTAAGCAAAAATCTTATCAATAAGTTTTCTTTCAGGTTTGTTGACTCCCGGCGAAGCGAAATGTCAACCTTGGCAACTGCTGCTGAAATAGAGGCATACCTTGACAGAAGCAATGTCCTGAACCTGTTTTATGATTATGCCCAAAACAATGGCGTCAAACGTGACTATACATTAAACGAGCCGGCCCGCAAGCAGATAAAAAGTGTTCTTTACGGTACAATAATATACGATTCGCTTGACATGGAAGACTATGTGGCATTCTACAACCTTACAGATATCACTGTGCAGAGAGCCGTACAGGTCCTTTCCGAAAACTAAAGAATGCCGTTATATACACCCGGCTGTAAATTAGATTTTTGTCAGCGCAGAACTATATTGGTGATAACTTGTGCGCCTACGTGACCGTTCAACCGCTTTATCAAATCGGTACGCCGCATCATCAGTTCATTACGCACAACCGCCGATGATAAGGTGGCAAAAAGCACCTGGTTATATATCTTGAGGTCAACCGTATATTTCGATATGGCAGGACCCAATACCTCACTCCATGCCTTAATAATTCTGTATTCGTTAAGCGGAGTTTCGAGTCCGTTCTCACGCAGATATTGCCTGATCACATCAGAAAGGCTTTCGGTACTTCTCTTTTTCATAACACATTCCCGTTTTCGACTGTAAAAATCTTGTGATCAACCCCTAATCCCTCCAGAATACCGTCTATATGGTGACGGTCCACATCGGTTATGAAGACCTGTCCGAACCTTTCGTCGCCGGCCACCATACTCAATATCCTCTCTACACGTCCTGCATCAAGCTTATCAAAAATATCATCCAGCAACAGTATGGGCCTTCTGTTACATGCTTCGGACATAAGAAGGTATTGTGCCAGTTTAAGTGCGGTAAGATAACTCTTGTTCTGGCCCTGTGAACCCTCACGCCGTATCTGATAACCATTTAGGTCCATCTCCAATTCGTCCTTATGTATTCCGCGCAGGGTATAACCTACAATTCTCTCCTTTGCCCTGCTGCAAACCAGTTGCTCTTCAAAGTTACCTTGAGCTACGTGCGAACTATAAGACAGCGATACCTCCTCATGCTCAGCCCCTATTCCCGAATAGATCTTGTTAAACAGAGGGACCAACCGCTCTACCAGCTCCACCCGGCGCTGATAAATGCGCTCTCCCTTTTCGACCATTATGCGTTCCCACATAAGGAACAACTCCGGATCAGGTTCACGTTCGCTTTTAAGAAGCACGTTTCTCTGAGCCAGGGCTTTGTTATAGACTATCAGATTTTTCAAATATTCCGAATCATACTGTGAAATCACCATATCCATAAAACGGCGCCTTTCATCGCTGCCTCCCAATATCAATCCCGAATCCTGCGGTGAAAGCATAACGATGGGAACATATCCTATATGGTCCGAAAAACGGCTGTATTCTTTCCGGTCGCGTCTGAACTGTTTGCGTCCCTGCGGACGGTAGAGACAACCTATGACAGAGAGGTCACCCGACGGCATGGCATAGGTGCCCTGTATCTGGAAACATTCGGCTCCGTGTCTTACTGTCTGCATATCCGAGGCATTGATGGAGCTGCGACAGAAAGAAAGATAATAGATAGCGTCAAGCAGGTTTGTTTTACCCATACCGTTGTGGCCCACGAAACAGTTCAGCTTCGGGGAAAAGTCCAAATCCGCCTGGATAAGGTTGCGATAATCCTGCACAAACAGATGTTCAAGCCTCATAAATCAAGGTCTCACAAAATAATACAACCATTTGCTAAATTAGTCTCATTTTTTCATTTTACATGCACTATTGTCGTATAAAATAAAAATAATCTATTGTTAAACATTTTATTTTCATCCAAATTGTTCTCGATTAGCAAAAAATCACTAATTTTGCACCCGCAAATATTACGAAGATGGCAAAGAAAGTGACAAAACAGGTTACAAAACCGACAGCAAAATCGGCAAAAAAACCTACGGCGAAAAAAACCACAACAAAACAGGGACAGGGAAAAGAACAGGGCGGCCTTGAGGAGGCTCTAACCCGTTCTGAGCAGTTCTTTGAGAATTATAAAAAGACAATTTACACGATAGTCGCCCTTATAATTGTAATCATTGCCGGCGGCATGATTTACACCTATAAGATAGTACAGCCCCGTGAAGTCAGAGCATCCGANGCAATATTCCCCGGTGAAACCTATTTTATGAACGGCGATTTCAGGACTGCCCTTGAAGGTNATGCTTACGGATTTGAAGGGTTTGAAGCCCTGNCTGNCCAATATGGCAACACCAAAGCCGGCAANCTTGCCAAAGCATACGCAGGACTCTGCTGTGCACAGCTTGACAGCTTTGAAGTAGCCGCCAAATATCTTGCCAAATTCAAGGGTAAAGACCAGATGGCAAGTCCTTCAGTACTGGGAGCGCTTGCAAGCTGCTACGCCAACATGGACCAGCTTGACAAAGCCGTTTCTACATACAAAAAAGCAGCCAAAAAGGCCGGGAACAACCTTCTTTCACCCTATTACTATTTCCAGGCTGCACTCGTTTACGAAGCACTCGAAAAGCCCGAAGAGGCCCTCAAACTATACAAAAAGATAAAAGTCAAATATCCTGAGTCTGTTGAAGGTCAGAAGGCTGACAAATACATCGCCCGAATTTCAAGCAAATAAGGTCTTTAAATCTTACAGCAACGTCTTTCAGACAAATAGAATAGACTTGCACTGACTGAAGGGTGAATTCCAATTAACCGAACGAATCGGCATTAATCATCTATTTGGAACCAAAAACTTACGAACCGTTCCCCATCCTTACTATGTGAAGTCCGGGTGCATCTGCGGCTATCACACGGCCGTCTGTGCCGTAATGTATCGGTTCCGCAGTCTGACCGGCGGCAACCTCGCTGCTTATCCTAATAATACCCGTAGGATCATATTCAGCTATATGGCTGAACAGTCCCCATAATCCGGAACTCCTGTAACTCTCAAGCGTCTCCTGCGGAACCAGCAACTCTGCCTCAGAATAGACTCTGTCGGTAAAAACACTCGCATTATAGGCTGTCATGATACTGTCGTACAGACTCTGCTCAGACTCTATAGGTCGCAAGCCCTTATAAGGATCGCTTATACCGGAAGGGTCCGAAACACTTATAAGGTCTGTCATTATACAGTCTATACCGGCCCCGATGGAGTAAAGGTGTTTTGTACTTGAAGTCACTGCCGAAGCGACTCTGACCATTACCGTCAGGCCGGTACCATCCTTCCTGTCGTAATCGAAGTATAGACGGCCGACATTAATGGTGTCAACCGAATTTCCGTCAATAACATAGCGAAAATCTCTTCTGCTGACCTCCGGATCCTTTTTTGAGTATCTCTGTTCTGTTCCGTTGTGGTCAATATATGTTATATGCACATACAGCNCCGCCGGCTTGTCATCGGCTGCATTCGGGATTAAGGCATTCGGCACGACTGCAACTGACACATCATACCAACCCGGCAGGGCGCATTCCATCTCATAATCGATATACCAATTTAAAATATTCTCGCGCCAAAAATAGGAGGCTCTGTTTTCCGATGTACCGTCCATATCAAATATGTGGTTGAGATTGGCCAATCCCGATAAAGCCGATGTAGAGGCAGTACAATCCTCGGCTTCAACTTTTGATTTTGTGAATAGCGAGGTGTATAATTCCGGCGGAGTCGGAGAATCAAGTATTATCATTTCTATGCTGTCACAATCCGAAAAAGCATGTTTTCCTATATTGGCAGCTCCTTCAAACCTTATTGTAGAGAGCGAGTGACAACCGCTGAAAGCAAAATCACCTACATATTCGACACTTGCAGGTATTGTTAGCGAGACCATACCATCAAGTGAATTGTCCTGCCAAAAATAATTAGGAATCGTATCAACGTCGGCGGCAAAAGTAGATTCAAAACTTTTGTTCGTGTTGTCTTGAACCTCAATCGGCATGTATCGCATCACATCAAACCCTTTACGGTAATAGGTGCGCTTGTTGCCCTCCATACACAGATGATTCCTGTATTCAAAATAACACAGTTGATCCGCTCTTTCGGTAGAGTATCCATACTCGTTCGAATCGCTTAACTGTAATGTACCGTAATATAAACCTTTCAGATTTTCAGGTATTACCAACTCCTTAAGGCCGGTGCATCCAAAGATGAAATTTTCACCAAGATTGATTGCAGAATCAGGCAGGATCATTGATGTCAAAGAGGTGCAATGTGCAAATGCTTCTCTCCCTATACTTTTGACTGATCCGCCTATTTTCAGATTCTCCAGGTTAGAGCATTCCCTAAAAGCATAAGAATCGACCTTCTGCACCTTGTCAGGTATAACAAATGACCTCAGGCCCGAACATCCGCGAAAAGCGTCATACCCTATCTCTGTTACCGATGACGGTACTTGAAACGTTTCAAGGCTTGAACAGCCGTAGAACATTAGCTGCGGTAATAATGTCGGTTGTCCCATTAAAGAGACTGACCTTAAACTTGTGCAACCGTAAAAACAGGTTTCACCTAAATTCGAAACGGTTTCAGGTAAAAACACTGCCTTAAGCCCGGCACATTTGTAAAAAGCATATTTATCTACTCCGACAACCGTATAGACGGTGTCCGACACTGCCACTCTGCCAGGAACATAAATGGTGTCGCGATAAACAGTTTCAGCCTTAATAGTGTCTTCCCAAAATGTTATCCCATATGGAAGCTCAACACTCTGAGCCGACACATAGAGTCCGTCATCACGAATGGTATAGAATATGCTGTCCTGTTCAATATCACATATATAACCTCCGCATATCAAATCCTCTGCACCTGCATAAGAGCCGACAAAAACGGGCAAGAGCAACATAAGCAGAGCCAACAAAAACCTATCAATCCTCTCCATATATTTCATTTTTTATTAAAGGAACAGTAAAATTCTATTTTAATTTTAATGTTGTTAAAATTAAATCCCCTCCTATGTTAGGCGGCAAGCTCAAAAAACTTCCGGTTACATATAACTCCCCTTTATAATAAATTTGTTTACCTTCAACAGGTATTTTCCATTTTTTTGCAAAATCAGGAAAATTGCAAATCTTGCCATCATAAAGGGCATCTGCAGGATGTACGGCAGAAAAAGTCGCCAAATTGTCTTCTTGATTATAGACAATGAACATTACATCATTATCTTTTTGCAATTCAGCAGGAATAGAATTTACGAATAGATAACCAATACCTTCCATATTGATTGTATCAATATAATCACCTTCGTGTACACATTCCACACGAGGAACTTCACTCGTTTCAGGAGTGATTTCCAACTTATTGCAACATGAGGCAGCGAACAAAGCAACTGCAATTAAACAGAGTGTTGCTACAACCGTAAAACATAACGGTCCTTTTAATGTTGTCTTCATATTACTTAAAATGTATATCCGCAGTTATTCCTAAAGAATTTAGCGGAAAAATAGTTATAAATAAGTTCGCAAATGCTTACACAAATCACAGATATTCATTATATTTACAT
>JGI24710J26742_10005300_pt1 | contig 10234 bp, 12 predicted proteins | sample BioPla2DNA2_FD_26742 | JGI IMG/M metagenome (IMG submission 26742) | reverse complement strand
AAATATTAGGGTTTTTGTTTTTTTTGCGAAGCTATAGATCTTGGAAAAAGCGATTGAAAAAGAATCTATTGTCATAAATTATACTAGAAATTTTCAATTGTATTCTTTGAGTAGCTTCTATAGTGTAATGAAAGAGTGCCTAAGAGGTGCGAAATACCGTGAGAGCAATTGCGTTTAAATAAAAAAAAACAGCACAAAACATGCTGTTTAAACATTAAAAAAAATATTAAATGTAAAACTAAAATGCGTTGACGACTTTAGCTACTTTTGCTTTGTAGTTAGAAGCTGCATTTTTAGTAAAACCAGCACGACCTTTGGCAGCCGCTTTGTCTAACATACTAAAAAGCCTTGGCATTTCTTGGAGTGCTTCCTCTTTGGTACTGGCAGTACGAATGGTTTTTAAACTAGTGCGAATAGCAGATCGAACGGAACGATTCACTGCATTGGCTTTGGCTTCTTGGCGTAAACTTTTTTTATAAGATTTGTGATTAGGCACCTTAAAATCTCCGGGTGAAAATCTGACTTCAATTTTGTAATACAATTTTAGTTTTTATTCTAAAATTGGTCAAGTGTTTTTATAAGTAAAAGCTAGAATATTCTAGGATACGAATAAAAAACTGCATAAAAGGACCCAAAATAAAAGAAATAGGGCCTGGAATGGGTAAAAACCACTCCCAAAGTACAAAAAGAAGCAAAGGACGAGCCCCATGCTTGATAAAAAAGGAGTCCACCATTCGACTCCACTCGGCTGGAAGTAAAGAGGATAAAACTTTTGCACCATCTAAGGGGTAAATAGGCAACAAGTTAAAAGCACTGAGGGCTATATTCACTCGAATAAAAACATTTAGAAAGTCCACAATTAAAGCTTCTATGACAAAAGGAACGGAAAAATTTGAGAACAAAAAAGCTTGGACTAAGATTAAAACTTGAAAAGCTAGCAAGGCCATTAATAAATTAGATAAAGGGCCAGCCAAAGCCACAAGACCTATCATTCGATTTTTGCGAAGGGCATAAGTGTCCACCGAGACCGGCTTTGCCCAGCCAATCCCCATCCCTTGAAAAGCTAAAATAGCAAGCATCACAGTTCCAAAAGGATCTAAATGAGCTAAAGGATTCAAAGTCAATCGCCCCCTTTCTTTTGCCGTAGAGTCTCCGCAAAAGAGTGCCACCAAAGCGTGAAAAAACTCATGCACACTCAAAGACACCACTAAAGCCACAAAAAACAAGCTTCCCAAACGCAAGGGTTCGTTTTGACTCAACATAAAACCTCGATTATAAGACCTAATAAAGATAACCACATTAAAATTCAAATGCAACTCCAATAAAATAACAAGACACAATCTTTCTATAAAGAAAAATAAAACAGCACAAACTAGATTAATGGATGTTTTTTTTATAAATTACAAGTCTATGAAAGCCTTTATCGATTTAGCGAGTTCTTATCAAAAACACCAAAAAGAAATGGAAGAAAGCATCCAAAAAGTACTCCTATCTGGAGAATATATTGGGGGTTCTATGGTACAAAGTTTAGAAAAGGAACTTTCTAGTTACACTCAATCTCCTTATGTTGTCACTTGTGGCAGTGGAACAGACGCTCTAATGCTTGCCCTCAAGGCTTTTGGATTAAAACCAGGAGACCAAGTGATAGTGCCGGATTTTTCTTTTATTGCACCTGCCGAAACGGTCCGTTTTTTGGGGGGAGAACCCATTTTTTGTGATATTGACGAATACTTTTTAATAGACACTCACAGCCTTGAATCTTGGATTGGCCCCAAGACAAAAGGAATTATAGCGGTGAATCTATTTGGTCAGTGTGCTGACTACGAGGCTCTCTCTTTGATTGCAGAAAAACATGGACTTTGGATGATTGAAGATGCCGCTCAAAGTTTTGGAGCTCAACAAAGAAACATTTATTCTTGCAATTTAGCTTCTATCTCCATTACCAGTTTTTACCCAACCAAAACACTATCCATTTATGGCGATGGAGGTGCAGTTTTTTGTAAATCGAAGTTCCATGCTGATTTTATACGAGCTATGGCAAATCATGGTTCTACTGAACGCTACAAACACAAATACATTGGAATAAACAGTCGCCTAGATAGTTTACAAGCGGCTATTTTGCAAGTTAAACTTCAATACTTTCAAGAAGAACTTTTACTCAGAAAAAGCAAGGTCGAGCACTACAATCAATTTTTTAAAGACTATGATTTTATCACCGCTCCAGCGATCAAAGAATACAACACTTCTAGCTACGCTCAATACACACTACGAGTTTCTAGTCGAGATCAATTTATAAAAGTCCTAGAAAAAGCAGAAATCCCCTATCAAATTTATTACCCTATTGCTTTGAGTCATCAAGCTTGCTTTAGTGATCTCCTCCAAAATCCCGAAAACAAAAACACACTCCAAGCATGCCAAGAAGTCCTCAGTTTGCCATTGTGTGCTTATACTAATGTAGAAGCTATCACAGAAAAACTTAAAAAGGCATTAGCATAAAAGTTTATCGAGTTTCATTTGAAAAAGCCTCTAGATTTTTCAGAGGCAAAAGGGATTCGTAATCGTCTTTTAAAAGGTTCAAAACAGCCCCAACCAAATAAAGAGAACCCACCACTAAAATAGGTTTATCTTGTGACAAATTTTGACAATCTTCTAAAAACTCTTTAGAAAGCTCACCACTTAAAGAAGCTTTTAATTCTTGAGTTTCTAGAATATCTTTTAAATTTTCTATCTCAATGAATCGATTGTAATCTGTTTTTGTTAAAAACCAATCAGAAACAAAAGCCTTTAATTCCACAAACATGGATTGTACATCTTTATCTTGAACTGCAGCGAAAAGGCATGGAAATTTTTGATGGGGAAAATTCTCTTGAAGGCTTTGAATTAATCGATGGAGAGCCGCGGGATTATGGGCTCCATCTAAAATAAAACAGAGTTTTTTTTCTTTGTTTTTTAGCACTTGCATACGCCCCAGCCAAGCAGATTGAGATAAAGATTTTAAAGCCAGTGAATGTGAGTATTCATTTTCAAGTAAAATTTTTGCCATCGCCAAAGATAGACTTGCATTTTCTTGATAATGTTTGCCTAGATTTTCTAATTTCAGTGTAGTATCTGTCAAAACGATCTGAGTATTAAAACCAAAAGAAGTCTCTATAACTTTTGCATGGTTTTCTAATGAAGTCCCCAAATTGTGCCTCACTAGCACCGATCCCTTTTTGCCAATAGCGAGCTTTTCTTTGAGTATCTGCTCTTTAGAATTTCCTAGAATTTCTGTATGGTCTAGCCCCACACTCGTCAAAATCAAATGGGCCCCTTTGGCGATAGCAGTGCTATCCAAACGCCCTCCAAGCCCCGCCTCAAGCACGGCATACTCCACTTTTTGATCTCTAAAATACAGCAAAGTGAGCATGCTTAGAATCTCAAAAAAAGTAGGCGAAATCTTTTCTATTTTAGAAGCTTGCTGGATTTTTTTTAAATAAAACTCTAAATCTTCCTTTGAAATAAATACCCCACTCACTCGAATTCGTTCTTGCAAACTCACCAAATGAGGGCTAGAGAAAAAGCCCGTTTTTTTGCCATGCGCTTCTAAAACTTCACTCAAATAAAAAGCCGTAGAACCTTTGCCATTGGTGCCAATCACATGAATACTTTTAAAACTTTGCTCTGGATTTCCAAAGTGAGTGCACAATTTTTTCATGTTTTCTAGACCGGGTTTCATTCCAAAAACCAAAGCATCTTGTAAAAAACGAATTCCTTGCATAAATTCCTCGAGCTGAACCTTCAAAATTTAGCAATTAAACAAGTTCAAACACATCCATCGCTGGATATTTTTAATTTTTATGAAGTCTCACACACGCCTGGCTAAAATAAACTCAAAGATAAGTCCTTCGCTTGGCTTGAATTCTTTTATTTTTTAAATTCTTCTGCATCAATTTTATAAATTTATAAAAGCAAACCAAAGAGGCCCTGTGATTTATTCTCCAAACCCTGATCGATACAACACCATGCTCTACCGCCGAGTCGGAAACAGTGGGCTAAAACTCCCCGCCATCTCTCTTGGATTTTGGCATAATTTTGGTGCAAAAGAAAGCCTCGAAAGCTCNAAAGAAAAAACGCTCTATGCCTTTGATCATGGAATTTGCCATTTTGATTTAGCCAACAACTATGGGCCTCCTCCTGGCAGTGCCGAAAGTGTATTTGGAGAGATTTTAAAAAAAGACCTGCTCCCCTTTAGAGACGAAATCACCATCGCCACCAAAGCAGGCTGGCAAATGTGGCCTGGCCCTTATGGAGACTTTGGGAGTCGAAAGTATTTAATCGCTAGTCTGGACCAAAGTTTAAAGCGAATGGGTTTAGAATATGTGGATATTTTTTATCACCACCGCCGAGACCCAGAAACTCCATTAGAAGAAACTATGCAAGCTTTGGACTATATTGTCCGTAGTGGGCGTGCCCTGTATGTAGGGATTTCTAGCTATGACGCTCCTAGCACTCAACAAGCATATGACTTGTTAAAATCCATGGGGACTCCCTGCCTTATACACCAGCCGCAATACAACATGTTCAATCGATCCTTAGAAGGAGATTTACACCGTGTTTTAATCCAAAATAAAATAGGCTGTATCACATTTTCTCCTTTGGCACAGGGCTTGTTAACGGATCGTTATTTGAATGGAATCCCCAAAGATTCTCGAGTAAAAAAAAGCATCTTTTTAACAGAAAATCAAGTTGAAGAGTCCATGCAAAAAGTGACTCAACTCCATCAAATAGCCAAAAATCGAAATCAAAAACTCTCTCAAATGGCTCTCGCTTTTAATTTACGATTAGAAGCAGTCAGTTCTGTATTAATTGGAGCCAGCCATGTGTCTCAAATCCAAGACGCTATAGGGAGCCTTCAAAACCTAGACTTTTCTGCAGAAGAACTTCAAGCCATTGATCGTATTTTAAATCCATCATAAACAACTTGCCACCTTTCTAAACCATTCACTCTATTTTTCATTTTTACATTTTATAGATTCATATGATTAATAAATTTAAGACGATTGCATCAAAACGAATCACAGTCCTATTTCTCTTTATAGTCTTTGTGACGCTTTTACTTTTGAATAGTTCTATTTTGGCTCAAAACACAAAGCACTACAACTATAGAGGGGCATCTAGGCAAATGGAAAAAATATACCATGGAGAACTGAGAGAGACCATTTATTGTGGCTGCGAGTATTTCGACAAAAAACATATTAATTTTGAGTCCTGTGAATTTAAACCCAGAAACAACCCTCGTCGCAAAAGCTTTGTAAGAGCCAACCGTATTGAATGGGAGCATATCGTCACTGCTCATAATATGGGGCACTTCTTAGAGTGTTGGCGAGAAGGCGGGCGAAAAAACTGTTCTAATAAAGACGAAAAATTTGATCTAATGGAAGGAGACTTGCACAATTTATACCCTGCCATCGGTGAAATAAATGGCGATAGAGGGAACTTTATGTTTTCACAATGGAGCAATGAACCTACTCTAATGTATGGCTCTTGCGAAACGGTGGTTGATTTTAAATTAAAAAAAATACAACCCAGAAAAGAAGTTCGAGGCCTTATAGCTCGAGTGCACTTTTACATGGAAAAAACATATGGAATACGACTATCCAATCAAGACCGTCGATTGTTTGAAGCATGGGATAAAATGTACCCAGTCACAGCTAAAGAATGCCTTCGAGACGAACGAATTTTTCAAATCCAAGGGGATAGAAACCCTTTTGTAGAAAAACAATGTTTAGAAAATAATTTATATTGATATAGGATTTCAAATGCAAAACAAAGAAACTTATAGAGAATTAGAAATCGGTGAATTGCCTTGCCCAGTAGAAAACTGCAAAGGCATTCTAGTGGTCAATCCAGACAATAGCTATCGATGGACCTGCGAATTATGCGGTCACATAAAGGAGTCCTAATGGAAGATTCAAAACCTTTAAAAGACGCTTGGAGCGATCACTCCAGACTCTGGGAAAATAACATTTGGGTCTATCCAGTCATTAGCAGGCGAGCCGAAGGCTTATCTATTGGAATCAACCTGAATTTAGATAAGATATGCTCTTTTGATTGCGTCTATTGCCAAGTGGATAGAAAAATTCCTGGCCCTCCACAAAGAGTCGATATCGCCGCTATTCAAAAAGAACTGAAACTCATCATCGGTGAATATGAAAGCAATGGACTGGCTTCGTTCACAAACTTCTCTCAAATCGATGCCTCTAAAAGACAAATCAAAGATATAGCCCTCTCTGGTGACGGTGAACCTACCATGATAAAAGAGTTCACAGCCGTCTGTAAAATGCTTTTAGAAGTACAAGAAAACTATAGTCAATACAATCTAAAATTAACCCTCATCACAAACTCCACGCTTTTAAACCAAAAAAGAGTTCAAGAAGGGCTTCGCTATTTAACTCAAAAGAANAATGGAGAGATTTGGGCCAAATTAGATGCAGGATCAGAAGAATGGTTCCAAAAAATCAACATTAGCCCCTACCACTTAAAACACATACAAAAAAACATCGAAGAAGCTATCCTTCAATTTCCCATAAGAATACAAAGCATGTGGTGTTCTTACAACGGAGAGCTTCCATCTTCTACAGAAATCGATCTCTACATCAACAGAGTCCAAAACATTTACTTTAAAAACCCCAAAAACTTTTTAGGAGTGCAACTCTATACCGTCGTCAGGCAAACCGCAAGGCCCAATGTCTTATCTGTACCCAAAGAATTTATGGAGCACATAGCCCAACTCATCCAAAAAGAAATCCCTGTAAATGTAAAGATTTACGAATAAAATTCAATCCCGAGAGGTATAAAAAAAGATATAATAATTAAAAAATAAGTGAAATGTTTTGGAGCCATCATTTCGCAAAGCTTATACAGAGAATAAACGAAACATTGAAAGCTATTGTGTTCTATACATCATTGAGCTTTGAATGCTTCGTGAAATCTCATCTACAAGAGATTTCTTTTTTTAGTTTCTCCCAAGTGTCTTCTGAGATTTGTGGCCCCATCACTTGCACCACTTCTGCTGCCACTCGACTCCCCCATTCTCCGCAAGTCAGGAGAGGCTTTTCGCAAAGGTAAGCCAAAAGGAATCCAGCTGCCCAAAAATCCCCTGCTCCAGTGGTGTCTATGGCTTTGACTTGCAATGCACTGGCTTTTTGAAAATCTGTTTTTGAGGCAATGAGTGAGCCTTGACTACCAAGTTTCACCACCGCTATTTCATTGACTTTATCCCTTAAAACATGAAGTGCTTCTATTTCTTTTTTTTGAGTATAAGCATAGGCTTCTTCTTCATTTGCCAAGATAATATCAATTAAATTTTCAGAAAACAAATTATCAAATAAAGATCGACACGCATGGATGACTTCAAACGATCCAAAATCCACCACTGTTTTGAGTCCAGCATTTTTTGCTAAAAGCAAAGATTTTTTAAACACATCGGCATTAAAAGCCCTATAACCTTCTACATAAAACACCGAAAAACCCTTAAATAATTCGGGCTTTAAATCGGCTTTGTCTATTTCATCTGAAGCACCCAAATAAGTAAACATGGTGCGCTCTGCATCGGGACTCACCGCAACTACCACAGCACCTGTTGGAGTTTCTGAATTTAAAAGTTTAGATTCTACCCCTGATTTTTTTAAATGATCTTGAAACATTGTTCCTAAATCATCTTTGCCCACCTTAGAAAAAAAAGAAGACGAGACTCCCAACCTAGAAAGAGCAGCTATAGTATTACAAGCAGAACCTCCGGGCACATATTCTGGAGTGTCTAGCATAGCTTGTAAAGACTTGCTTTTTTCTGCGTCTACTAGCGTCATTCCCCCTTTGAGGCTTCCCGATTGTTCTACCCAGCTATCATCCACCAAAGAAAGGATGTCCACTAAAGCGGCTCCAAAACCTAAAACTTTTTTCATTTTTACCTCTTATAGTCCTCGACGACGACGAGCCCTTTTCCCTGCTTTTAGTAAGTATTCTTTTTCTGCTTCTGTCAAAGCATTCAAACCTTCTCTACTGACTTTAGATAAAATAGCATCCATTTGTTTATCGGCATCCATATAAGCCACTTCGCCTTCTAAAACTTTAGGCGAAGAACTTTTCGGAGAGCGGGGACGAAATTTCAAACCCAAACGAAAGTCCTTTTCATACAAATACATGTAAATAAANCCCGCTAAAACACCACCCAAATGAGTAAAATGAGCCACAGAGTCACCTGATCTTGAGAACAAAATATCAATAGCTACAAGCAACCAGATCGCATGTTTTATTTTGATAGGGATCACCATAAACAAAAAAATCGTCCTTTCGGGGAAAAATTTATAATAAGCCACAAAAATTCCCATTAAAGCACCAGACGCACCTATAATACTTGCATATGGCGATAGTGCCCCAGACAAATAAAAGGGCACACTAAAAACACCCGCAAAAACTCCTGAAAACAAATAAAGTTGTAAAAATCGTTTATTTCCCATTTGGGTGGCGACTTCATCTCCAAACATCCAAAGCATTAGCATATTAAACAAAAAGTGAAAAAACTGAATGTGGATAAAATTATAGGTCAAAAACCGCCAAGCCTGTTCAAAGTATAGCGGAACAAGCGCACCGTAACCTACGATAAGATTATTCAAAGGAATTCTAAATAGACTGGCAAACAAAACAAGACCAAAAACACCTGCATTGATTTGTATTAAGATTTGCACAGGCTTAGGGAGGTATCGAAATGGTTTTAAACCTAACATTTTAAAAGACTCCATTCTAAATCAAAAGCTTTTTGCATGGATTTAGGGATATAAGAATACACAGGGTGTCGATAAGAAAGCAGCTCTCGCACCAGGCTACTAGACACAGCTAAATGTTCGGGAGCACTCATCAAAAAAAATGTATCGATTTCTGGGTTTATACTTTTATTGTTCCAAGATAAATGCTGCTCTTTTTCTAAATCACCCACAGAACGAATCCCTCTCAATAAAAATTGAATTTGGTGATTTTTTAAGTAATCGACAGTAAGAGAATCATAAGTGTCTATACGAATATTGGTTTGCTGGCCAAAAACAGCTTGGAGCATACGAATACGAGCTTCTATAGAAAACAGCGATTTTTTAGAGTGATTTGGAAGGACTAAAAGTATCAGCTCATCAAACAAATGAAGAGCCCTTTTCACTATATCGTGATGCCCAACGGTAAAAGGGTCAAAAGAACCCGCATACACTGCTTTTTTAATCGATTTACTCATGCAATTACAAATTACAAAGTTTTACTTAAAAATAAAAGGGTGGATTCTCCATAACGCTTTTGTTTTAAGGATTTACCCCATGGTGGAATCGACCTCGATGGACATTCTAACACAAGGCTACCTCTGTCACTCAAGTGTTTTTGTAAAAAGCTCAAATCTGGATAATCTTTTGTAAAAGGCGGATCTGCATAAATTAAATCAAAGTTTTCTTTTAAGCTTTCTGTATAAACAAGCACATTAGACTTTAGGGCTTTGCAAGATTCGTGGATCCCTAAATTTTGATAAGCTTGAGAAATTAAAGAAATTTGTTTGGCATCATTTTCTATGGCCGTTAATTTGGTGGCACCTCGACTCACAGCCTCTATGCCTATAATACCACTGCCTGCATACAAATCTAAAACAGAAAAGCCTTCTACACTATACAGTATATTAAACAAAGCTTCTCGAAGCATAGACGAAGATGGTCTAGTGCTATTGTTAAAAGGAGACTCTATATAACGGCCTTTGAATCGACCGCCTGTAATTCGAATGGACATTAAGAGGCTACATACATCACTAATTGCATTTTAGCAACTAAATTTCTTTGACTCGCTTCTATTTTTAGTTTTTGAATACCTACACGAAGCTCTGATTTTTGAAGTTCGGCAATAAAACTCATAAAAGCAGCATAATCTGTATTTAATGTGACATCAAAGCTATGCTTTTTGTAAATTCCAAACTCTTCTATTATTCCCTTATCTAAACCTTTGAATTTTAAAGATTTTTGTTTGTCCAAAGCTAAAAAAGTTTTAAGCTCTTCTTGAACTTCTGTGGGCAATACAAATTTTTTCAAATGCTCTATATTAACATTGTTCACATTGTATTCTCCGAATATTGATATATCCGTAACAGGAGCATTTTCTGCATGAGGAGGAGTTTTAACTGCTTTACTTACAGATTTTAATCGATCCACAAAACTCCTTTGTGTAGCTGGTG
>JGI24710J26742_10005299_pt1 | contig 10234 bp, 7 predicted proteins | sample BioPla2DNA2_FD_26742 | JGI IMG/M metagenome (IMG submission 26742) | reverse complement strand
TTAAAGTTAATGAATATTTGGAAACGAATATTAAAGATATTTATGCCGTCGGCGACTGTGCAATGGTAACCAACATTCTTACTAAAGCTCCCTGTTGGTCCCCCATGGGTTCTACGGCCAACATAGCAGGCCGTATTGTTGCAAAAAACATTGCAGGCATAGAACCCAACTCGGAATATAAGGGCGTTGTCGGAACCGCAATTGTCAAACTGCCTGAACTCAATGCCGCAAGAACGGGTTTGACCGAAGCCGATGCCGCCAAGGCGGGTTACAAGCCTGTAAGTGTAATAACGGTTGTTGATGATAAAGCACATTATTATCCCGACGCTTCTAACTTCATTGTAAAAATGATTGCCGATAAGAATACAAAAAAATTACTGGGCTTGCAGGTAATGGGTCCGGGCGCGGTAGATAAAATGGTCGATATTGCCGTTACAGCAATGACAATGGGAGCGACGCTCAACGATATCGAAAATATGGATTTGTCATATGCTCCGCCGTTTTCGACAGCCATCCATCCGTTTACACACACGGTCAACGTACTGCTGAATAAACTGAGCGGTGCATTCGAAACCATCACTCCGGTCGCATATGCAAACGGCGAGGCGGAAGACTATAAAGTAATAGACGCCTCCATTAACCCGTCTATTGCAGGAGCTACATATGTGGACCTTGCAAAAGTCGATGGCGAGCTTCCCGAATATGCGAAGGATGAAAAACTTCTCCTGGTATGTACTAAAGGTAAAAGAGCCTATATGCTCCAAAACCGTCTGAAATATTTCGGATATACCGATACATTGGTACTTGAAGGTGGAGCCACCGTAAGTGATATAAAAATATAAAGTTGGTCCAAGTTTTATTTCGTGGAGGATATGAATTATGTCAACATTAACAGTCAGCGCTGAAGATGCAAAAAGGGTAAAGGCACTGGGCTTCTTGAGCAACAAGGGCACCGACAATTTTTCCGGAAGAATTATAACGGTCAACGGAAAAATAACCGCGGCCCAAAACAAATGCATCTCCGAAGCTGCCGAGATTTTCGGCAACGGGGATATTACCTTTACTTCCAGATTGACCATTGAAGTACCGGGAATTCCCTATCATAAGATTGAGGAGTTCAGAGCCTATGTCGCAAAGGAAGGTCTTATGACGGGCGGCACCGGTTCAAAGACGCGTCCTGTCGTGTCCTGTAAGGGTACAACATGTCAATTCGGGTTAATCGATACCTTTGCGGTTTCTGAAAAAATTCACGAACTTTTCTTCATGGGATATGCGGATGTGCGGCTTCCCCATAAATTTAAAATTGCCGTGGGAGGCTGTCCCAACAACTGCGTGAAGCCGGATCTCAACGACCTGGGTGTGGTAGGTCAACTGCGTCCGAATTTTGATGAAGACTTGTGTATGGGTTGTAAAAAATGTCCCGTCGTAGATGTCTGCCCGATGGATGCCGTTAAAGTTGAAGACGGTTCCCTTAAATTTGAAGACGGAAAATGCAACAACTGCGGCCTCTGTGTCGGCAAGTGCCACTTTGATTCCATTCCCGACGGCAACCGGGGCTATAAGATTACCATCGGCGGAATGTGGGGTAAGAAGGGTCATCCCGGAATTCCTCTTACAAAGATTTTTGATACCGAACAGGAAGTTTACGACGTTATTGAAAAGGCCATACTCTTGTATAGAGAGCAAGGCATTACCGGTGAAAGATTCGCAAAGACCATCGAAAGACTCGGCTTTGAAAATGTAGAGGCCCAGCTGTTGTCAAACGATCTGCTTGACAGAAAAGAAGAAATCCTGAGTGCCCAGCTTCACCTTGCAGGCGGAGCCACCTGCTAAAACAAGGCACCGGATAATTTATACAATCGTTTAAAACGAAAAAAGCAAAAATCAAAACAGAGAAAGGAAAATTTCCTTTCTCTGTTTTTTCGTACCACTTAATCTGCCGTTTAGGCGAAATATGATTTTCAGTTTACCGTTTCAAGCAAAACACATACTGATTTTGCTCTTCCGCATCCAATGCAATGCGTGTTGATTTAACATTAAACACTCTGTCTATCTCTTTGCTTTCAAATACCTTTTCCGGAGTATCGCAAATCACCACTTCCCCTTTTTCCAACAGGCATACTTTATCGGAATACGAGAGGGCGTTGCTTAAGTCATGGAGCACCATAACTATGGTCTTTCCCATCTCTTTCAATCTTTTTATAATCTCTAAAATTTCGAGCTTATGATTGATATCCAGATAAATAGTCGGCTCGTCCAAAAAAACAACATCGGTATTCTGGGCTAAGATCATTGCCAGATAAACCTTTTGACTCTGTCCCCCGGAAAGCCGTCGGACATTTTTGTTTATGTATTCTTCCATATTCAAAACTTCAACAGCCTTGCTGACAATTTCCCTGTCCTCTTCTTTCGGCGTGCGGGAAAATCCCAAATATGGATATCTGCCGTGCATTACCAGATTGTATGCCGTTATATTCGGCACATTTCTTGTCTGGGGCAAAAAAGAAAGCTTTTTTGCCAGTTCCTTTCCCTGAAAAGCCGAAATATCTTTGCCGTCTATTATAACTTCTCCGCTTAAAGGTTTAAGGATATTGGAGGCCGTTTTTAATAATGTGGTTTTTCCGCAACCGTTTTTGCCTATAATGGTTGTAATCGTACCCTTTTCAAAGGACAAATTAATATTATTCAGAACTTCTATTCTGTTGTAACCCGCAGTTATATTTTTTAATTCAATCATATAGCTGCCCCCTGTTGCCTTTCGTCAATAGCCAGATAAAGAAGGGACCTCCTAAAAAGGACATGATGATTCCGACGGGAAGCTCATAGGGTGCAAAAATTACTCTGGCGAGCAGGTCGCAGGACAAGGTAAAAATACCGCCTGATAATGCGGAGACGGGGATTAAAACTCTGTTGTCATATCCGACAAAAATCCTCGAAACATGCGGAACAATCAGTCCGACAAAACCCAATATTCCGGTAAAGCTTATTGAACTTCCCACCAAAACCGCAGCTAATATCAAATACAAAAACCGAAACTTTCCCACATTCAATCCCAGAGATTTTGCGGTTTCATCTCCGAGCGCAAGAACGTTCATATCATAGCTTCGAATAAGGCTGATAATAAAGGCGGCTAAAATAAGATATCCGGCAAATTTCAGTTTCTCCATCGTCACCGCGGAAAAGCCGCCGATAAGAAAGGATGCTCTATCGACAACTACATCGGGTCTCAGGATAACTACGGTATCTATCATAGCGCCTAAAAAGCTACCCACCGCAACTCCCGACAAAACAATGGTTATCCTCGAAGCGCCTGTCTTTTTCGCTACGAAATATACGAGAAGCGTTGTCACAATTGCACCGATAAATGCAGCAACCGTCTTCAGGTAATAGTTCATCGGGAAGAGCACCGCGGCCAACACGGCAAATAAACCCGCCCCTGAATTTATCCCGATGATATTGGGTCCCGCAAGAGAGTTGTTCAGCACCGACTGGAGTATTACGCCCGCAACCGACAAAGCGGCGCCTGCAAGTATTGCGGCTATAGTCCGGGGTATTCTCACATATTGAATGGTTTTATAAACGGTGGAAGTCGCATCGCCTTCTTTTATTGCATTAATAATGGCTGATAAGGATATTTTTGTGGATCCGAAACCGATGCTCATAAATACCGCTACTACAAGCAACAGCATAAGAATGCCTATAACGGTAAAGCTATGGGCTTTCCTGCTTTTTTCCGCCCCTTCGGCGCTATATATCTCAACTTTATTCGAATATTTCCGGGTAAAGAATTTTTGCAATATATTCATAGCTTTCACCCCATCTTGCGTTGGGCTTATAGTGGAACAATTCCTTGGGAAGAACATAATATCTATTGTTCTCTACAGCAGATAAAGTGCTCCATGCGGGGTTTTTCTGTATTCCGTCCTCCAACGCCTGTAAAGATTTTTCGGTGTCCGCCATAGGAACCACAAATATATAGTCAGGGTCTTCCAAAATAATTATTTCCATGCTCAGTTCTTCTAAAAGCGACTCATGCTTTGCGGCAATATTAACGGTTTTGAAATCATCCAATATTTTACATGTCATGTTATCATCGCTTTTTGCTTTTGCGCCGCTTGAAAAAGCGCGAATAAACAGGACCTCGGATCTGTCATCTTCATCTATGTCCGGAACCTTTGCCAATATATCATCGATTTGCTTTTTAACCTCAAGTCCGTTTTTCTCATATAACTCTGAATTTCCGGTAATATCCGTACAGATTTTGAGCATATTCAGATAATCCTCGAAGTGTTCCACTTTAAAGAAGGCATGAACTATATCCATTTGCTTAAAGGTTTCCGCCACATCAACATGACCTGACATGTCGGGAGAGAGTATTACGAAATCGGGGGAAAGAGCTATTATTTCTTCCAGGTTCGGCTCTTTTACCGTACCGATTATCTGAGTGTCGGCGGGCAATCCTAAGTCTCTGTCGGTCATTGCATCTTCCGTAACACCTATAAGATCTCCGCCTGCCAAAATCCAGGTTTCCGCATATGAACCCATGAGCGAAACTACTCTCTGAGGCTTTTCGGTAAATTCAACCTCGTTGCCGTTGGCATCGGTAAAGCTGTAATAGACATCACTTGCAACTTCGTCCAAAACTTCATCTTTTATAGTCTCGGTATTTGTATCCTCATCCGGATACTCCTTCTGATTGCATCCGGCAAACATCAGTGTAAGCAAAGCAAAAATAACAAGAATATAAATTATTCTTGTCGCTGTCGAGTGATTCCCTATTCTATTATTTTTTCTGCGAACATTCATGGTTTATAAGTCCTTTTGCACAATATAATATGCGACGCAATTTGAAACGCATATTATTGCGCCTCTTTGGTCGCTTATACATTATAATATTTAAGCTGTTTATTGTAAAATAACGAACAGAGAGTTTGAACAATATAAAATTGTTCCCTGTTTCCCTCCTTGTCAGCATTAATCTGTCAAAGTTTTATGAGGTCAAAGATATGCAAAAGCAGGAAAGATCGTCCGGCAAGCAAAAAAACAATAACCGTTGGGCCTTCGGTATGGGTACTATCGGCCGCGATGCGCTTTTTACCATGGTCAGCATGTATCTTATCTATTATCTGACCGACGTGTTAAACGTTTCCGTTGAGACAATGTGGAGCATCAATTTTGTCTATATGGGGCTTCGAATATTCGATGCTTTGAACGACCCGTTTATGGGTCTCATTGTGGATAACACCAAGACCCGTTGGGGAAAATTTCGCCCCTGGATTGTAATCGGCGCCTTCTTTTCCGGCATATTTATGGTTCTGCTCTTCACCGATGTCGGATTGAAAGGTTGGCGGTACATCCTATACTTCACTGTTGTCTATGTTCTTTTTGAAGTCAGCTACACAATGAATGACCTTGCCTATTGGTCGATGTTGCCTGCACTCACCGAAAATCAGAAAGAACGTGAACGAATCGGGGCAATAGCCCGTATCTGTGCAAACGTCGGCCTTTTTGCTATTGTCGTGGGTATCGTGCCCATTACCAAGGCATTGTCTGTTTACACCGGCAGTCTGCTCAAAGCCTATCAAATACTGGCAATAGCTCTTGTCCTCATTATGTGGATTTTTCAAATGATTCCCGTACTTTTCTGCAAGGAGCAGGTAGAGGGTTTAGGCAGCGATACAACGGATTTGCGAGATCTCTTTCGCGTTATTATAGGCAACGACCAACTTCTCTGGGTTACTTTAGGTCTCCTTCTCTTCATGATCGGCTACACGGCTACAACCAGTTTCGGCATCTATTACTTTAAGTACATTTACGGCGATGAAGATATGTACTCTATATTCGCCTTGGTATTAGGCGTCTCTCAAATCATAGCGCTGATTGTCTTTCCGCTTCTCAGCAAACGCTGGAACCGCAGTCGGCTCTACAGTTTTGATACCGCTTTAATTGTTATCGGCTACCTGCTCTTTTTTCTCGCACCGGCAGGGAATTTTGTCATAATCGGGGTTGCGGGCATTTTAATTTTTATCGGTCAGGCAATGATTCAGCTTCTCATGCTTATGTTCATAACCGATTCCGTGGAATACGGAGAGTGGAAATTCGGCAGGCGCAACGATTCCGTGACTTTTTCTCTCCAGCCGTTTATCTACAAGATGTCCGGCGCATTGGCAAGCGGCGTGGTGGGCGTTACCCTGGTACTTTCAGGCATAAAGACGGACAGCGGAGTACCTGAGCTCTCCGCACCTCGTATATTCTTTTTCAAGGCGATGATGATGCTCTTTCCGCTCGCTCTGATTGTTTTGGGCTTTTTTATCTGGAAGAAAAAGTATACTTTGGATGAAGTGCGTTATGCAAAGATTCTTGAAGATTTACGGGTTCGTCGTGAAGCCGCGAAAACCGAGATGCGGGAAGAACCCTAAAAATACCGTCTCCTCGGTGACGGTGTAATTTGGTGAACATCATCGTTTGTTGTGTGATGGGAGGTTCAAAAATGATTAGTATGCAAAGTCGGGTGCGCGATATCTATGCCCATCCGATCGGACGCGATATTTTGGATAAAATCCTGATGCAGATGGGCCGTTCCTCCAAGTGGATTACAAATCCTATTGCGGCTTCACTGCGTCTTTCGACATTGCGGGCGCTATTGGGTTCAAGGTTGGGCGATGATTTATTTGACACATTGATAGAGCTGCTTAACAGCGAGCCTGACAAACCGCGTACCGATAAGGTTTCGGACACGCCCCGCTGGTGGAAGGAGGCGGTTTTTTATCAGATTTACCCCATTTCTTTCCAGGACAGCAACGGTGACGGTTTGGGCGATTTGCAGGGCATTATTCAACGATTGGACATTTTGCGGGATTTGGGTATTGATGCGCTCTGGCTCTGTCCCGTCTATGATTCGCCCTGCGATGACAACGGCTACGATATCAGCGACTATCGCGCGATTCTCAGTCAATTCGGCACGCTTGAAGACATGGATGAACTCATTGCCGCCGTCCATTCACGAGGTATGCGCATCATTATGGATCTGGTGGTTAATCACAGCTCGGATGAACACCCTTTCTTTTTGGAAGCTGTGCAAGATGAAAACTCGCCCAAGCGCGAATACTATTTCTTTCGCGAGGGCAAAGACGGGGGTCCGCCAAATAACTGGAAGTCTTTTTTCAGCGGTTCGGCTTGGAAGAAGATGCCGGATAACAGTTATGCCCTCCACCTTTTTTCTTCTAAACAGATGGATTTTAACTGGGATTCACCCGCTTTGCGCGACGAGGTCGCAGATATTGTGCGATGGTGGCTCGAGCGCGGTATTGACGGTTTTCGCCTTGATGTCATCAACTATATCTCCAAACGTCCGGGCCTGCCGGACGGCAATCGGTTTATAGGCGACTTGATGGAATTCACCGGCATTGAGCACTATTTTTACGGTCCCAAACTTCACAGTTATCTGCATGAATTGAGACAAAAAGCCTTTGAACCTTACGGGGCGTTTTCCGTGGGGGAAACTCCCGGCATTGGTCGTGAAACGGGCAAACTCCTCACCCAGCAGGACCGCGCCGAATTGGATTTGATTTTTAATTTTGATCATTTGGAAACACCCGGACATGTCCGCTTTGAAGATTACCGCTATGATTTAAATTTTCTTAAACGCTATTATATTGATTATTCGCATTCCCTGACAGGACATGAGTGGCTGAGCCTTTTCTTTGAAAACCACGATAACCCGCGCATGGCATCAAAAGTCAATCCCGACCCCTCCTTGCGCGAGCCTTTATCAAAGCTCTTGCTCAGCATCCTGCTCCTGCTTAAGGGCACCCCCTTTATTTTTCAGGGCCAGGAGTTGGGCCGGGGAAATCAGGATTTTTCTTCTTTGGAAGAATTCCGTGACGTGGAAAGTCTCAACAGGTATCAATCTCTGCTGGATGAGGGAAAGTCGGAAGAAGAGGCTTTTGCCGTATTGTTGGCGGGTTCACGCGATCACAGCCGCATTGTCATGGCCTGGGATAACAGCCTGCACGGCGGTTTTTCAACTGCCGAACCCTGGATTCGGCAGGATGCACTTTGTCGCGAGGTCAATGTCGCCGTCCAGCGCGAAGATGCCGATTCCGTCTGGCGGTTTACTCAGGATTTGATTCGTTTAAGAAAGAGCATTGACGGCTTTGTTTATTCGGATATACGCTTTTTTGAAGAGAAGCGGAAGGACTACTTCTGCTGGGAGCGTGTAGTGAATAGTGCTAACCAAAATGCCGATGCTTCCGCCCGCACCGTTCGTGTCGAAATGAATCTCTCCGCCGAACGCAAAAAACTTCCCACGCTGAATAACACTGACGCCCGGCTTGCACTCTGCAACTATCCTCATAAATCGGAGCTGAATATGTTTGAGCCCTATGAAGTGCGAATCTGGCGTTATTAAAGAAATTATTAATAAGCTCGCCATCATCTTCATTTTTCGGTATAATAGGTAAACTGTTGTTTAAGGAGGAGAGAATTTGGATAGTTTTCTAGTACCGTTAGCCATGATCTGTTATATGGCTGTAATTATCGGCATTGGTTTCTATTATGCAAAAAAATCCCATGAAAGCACGGCACATTATTTCTTAGGGGGACGTTCTTTAGGTCCCTACGTTACAGCAATGAGTGCGGAAGCTTCCGACATGAGCGGATGGCTTCTTATGGGTCTGCCCGGAGTCGCTTATTTTACCGGAATAACCGATGCTTTCTGGACTGCCATAGGACTGGGAATAGGCACCTATGTGAACTGGCTTATTGTGGCAAAAAGACTTCGCATCTATTCCCATATTGCCGGGGACAGCATCACTATTCCCGACTTTTTCTCAAACCGGTTCCGGGAAAAGAACAGAACTATCATGGGAATAGCAGCTATATTTATTTTGATCTTCTTTACCGTCTATGCCTCCAGTTGTTTTGTTACCGTTGGCAAGCTGTTCCATGCTTTATTCGGACTCGACTATATTTACATGATGATAGCGGGAGCCGTCTTTGTCGTTGTCTATACTTTTGTCGGCGGTTTTCTTGCCGAATCCGTATCGGACTTTATGCAGTCCGTTGTCATGATTATTTCTTTAGTCGCCGTATTCGGTGTGGGCATAAATGCCGCAGGAGGACTGGGGAACGTAGTCGCTAATTTGAGGCAATTCCCGGGTTTCCTGGAATTCGTAGGAATCTCACAACCTGTTATGGTTGACGGAGTTCAGCAAGTATCCAACAACCTGCCCGTGTTCGCCGAAGAAATCGGCAGCTATGGTTTCCTTACCATCCTGTCCACGCTATCATGGGGTTTAGGCTACTTCGGCGTACCCCAGGTACTCCTTCGCTTCATGGCAATCCGTGACCCCAAAGAAATCAAAGTTTCAAGAAGAGCCGCAACTGTTTGGGTGTTCATTTCCCTGTCGGCAGCCGTTCTCATCGGAATGATAGGTCGCGCATTGTATCCGACAGCATTGTTGACGGTTTCAGATTCGGAAAGCATCTTTATTCACATGGCAAGCAATTTAATGCCTCCGTTTTTAGCAGGCATCATGATGGCGGGAATTTTAGCAGCCACCATCAGTTCATCCGACTCCTATCTTTTGATTGCTTCTTCCGCCGTTGCAAAAAATCTTTATCAGGGAATATTTAAAAAAGAGGCAACCGATCGTCAGGTTATGAAAGCATCTAAGATTACCCTGCTTCTCATATCCCTTGTGGCTATGCTATTGGCTATAGACGATCAATCTGTAATTTTCCAAATCGTATCCTTTGCATGGGCAGGTTTCGGAGCAACCTTCGGTCCTTTAATGCTTTTCTCCCTGTTTTGGAAAAACGCCACCAAAGAAGGAGCTGTCGCCGGCATGCTGACGGGAGGAATAATGGTTTTCGTATGGAAATTGCTCCTTAAGCCTATGGGAGGGGTATTCGGCATCTATGAACTGCTTCCCGCATTCATACTCTCCTCATTGGCAATTATCATAGTTTCAAATCTTACAAAGAAAGACCCCAAGGTTTTGGCAGACTATGATCAGGCAATGAAAGAGCTCAATAAGTAACTAGGATTTCAATTATATGAAAAACGGGATAGAAACTATGCGTTTCTATCCCGCGATTTTTGTTATCTTCCCTAAATTTTAATTTACTAGCCTCATATTATTCTACCAAAACCAGCACCTATTTAACAGCAGTGTCGATTTAGTATAATCATGTACTTCTTCATCCTATATAGTATTTTCCTGCGAATCTT
>JGI24710J26742_10005297_pt1 | contig 10235 bp, 8 predicted proteins | sample BioPla2DNA2_FD_26742 | JGI IMG/M metagenome (IMG submission 26742) | reverse complement strand
CCCACGCTGCCACCTCATCGGCGGTTCGGCACCGCCGATCAATCAGTTCCTGCCGCAGTGGATGCTCCCGCTGCCACTGCGCTGCATTCCGCTGACGCAAAAAATCCTCGTAGTCAAGCTTCAGTTCTTCCAAGCTAGCACGAGCCACCTGGGTCAGCTTGAGTTCCGTCTTCTTCGAAGTGGCCGATGCCTGGGAACCCTCGGCGATATTCTGCACGCCGGAACGGGCCGCCTGCACCATCTGGTCGTGGGTGCGGCTGCGCCGGTCTATGTAACGGTCGCAAAAACGCACCGTCACATCATAGACCAGTTGCGCGACCTGAAAACTTTTCAGCTTGCGGTAGCCGCCATGCTTAGGAATCAAAGGCTCCTGCCCAGCCATAAAGCACCCTCTACGTCTACTCTGTCCACTACGTCCACCAAGTCCACTGTTCCCCAGCGTAACCCAAACACCAACGGCGGGCAAGGAAAGAAAGCCAAGCCTGCAAAACCAAGTTTTTCCCCCGCGTCCTAAACCATGCTGAGTTCGAGTTTCTGCTTCATCCTTTCCCAGCCTGGAACGAGCGATTCGAGGAGCTTGTAAAACTCTGGACTGTGATCGCGATGTTTCAGATGGCACAACTCATGGGTCACAACATAGTCAATGCACTCTTTGGGTGCCCTGATCAGATCCACATTGAGGGTTAATGTGCCCTTCTCTGAAAGGCTTCCCCACCTTTTTCGCATTCGCCTGATGGCAAGCTTGGGGCGACAGACATCGAGACCATTCAGTTTTTGCCAACAGCGTTCCATGCTTTCGGCAAATTGAACCTGCGCCTTTTTTGAATACCAGTCGCTCAGCAGTTTTTTGGCAACGGTGGGAGTCGGCGCGTCTCGGCAGGTGATGCGGAAAAATCCGCGAGATAATTTAACAGCGTTTTCTCCGCCTTTTTCCAGCCTCAAGCGGTATTGCTTTCCAAGATACAGGTGGGTCTCGCCATTCACATAACAACGCTTTGGCGTCCTGGGGTCAAACTGCTTGAAATAGTTCAGTTGCTTGAAAACCCAGCGTGCTCGCTTGATGATTTTCTTTTCTACCACCGCAATATCGGTGCGCAAAGGCACTTTGACCACAACCGAAGCATCAGGACAAACCGCAATTTCCATCGTCTTTCGGTCACAGTACAGCAAACTGAAATCGATGGTCTTCCGTCCATAAACAACCGAGTGCTGGCTACTAGGGATTGACGCGCCCATTACTTGTAATCCCTGTGCTTGGCCACCTGCAATACTTTCTTGATGATGTCATCCATCTGCTCAAGCGATAATTCGATGCCTCTCCCTGCCCCGAGTTCATCGTAGAGATAATCGTCAATGTCGTTGATCACCTGTTTCTGCGCGTCTTCGTCATCCCAGAAGTGAACCTTCCGGTGTTTTTCCAAGATGCCATGAAGAGCGATGGCTGTGTCAGCCGCAGCCGCTTCAACATCTTCTTCGGTCAACCCATGGGCGGTAAGGAACGGTTTGACCACGCCAAAATACGCCATGGCATCTTCATTGCCGGAAAGGATGTCCGGCACATCATCGTGGACTTTGTCGACGACCTTGTTGCGGATTTCAACGACCTTTTTCAAGTAGTCCATGTCGGATAGCCGTTTGACCCTGAAATCTTCAATCGCCTGCTGGATCAGTTTTGAAAACTTCTCGTAAAACGCAGGGTCTTCGCCCATCTTTTCGGCGATGACCTTTTTCGTGGCGTAAGCAATCGCGTCAGCCTTTGAAGCCGTTGTTTTTCCGGTCTGGTAAACGCCCTGCTCCTCCTTGACCGTCATAAAGGCGTCGTCGTCAAAGATATTGACCGGCTCATTGAGCCGCAAAACTTCGTTGGCCTGGATATGCGTGTCCAACAGCTTTTTGATCTTAGGCTCATAATCCCTGTAATCGACGGCCTCTGCATAACGGAGCCTGACGGATGCCTTGAGTGACTGGAACTTTCGGAGGTCGGCCTTGTATCTGGACAGGGTGTTTTCATCGGTTTCGGTCAGGAATTTCTCTGAAGAAAGCGCGATGCTCAGAGTTTTTCCGAACTCCAAAAGACGGCTGTAAAACTCTTCTCGGAGTTCATCGTCAGCCAGCAGTACTTCGTATGCCTCTTCGTCGTAAGAGTGCTTCACCGTTTTGAAGAGATCCCAAAGATCGGAATAACGTCCCGGCAGTTTTTCGATTTCTCTATGGATGGATGTCAGAATGCCGACCAGATCAGACTCGTCGAAACGTTCAAATGCGTTATACATGGTCAACGCTTTGTCCAATTCACCGAGAACGCTCACGTAATCGATAATAAAGCCGAACTCTTTGCCCTCGTGCAACCGATTGACCCGCGCAATGGCCTGAAGCAACCTATGCTCTTTGAGAACCCGGCATAAATAGAGAACCGTATTGCGCGGCGCATCAAAACCTGTGAGCAGCTTGTCAACGACAATCAGGATTTCAGGCTCATCGCCGTGTTTAAACTGGTTGATGAGCTGCTTGGTATACTCCTCTTCGCTACCATAGCGCCTCATCATTTTTTCCCAGAACTTGACCACCTCATCTGTAGGCTCGTCATCGGTCTCCTCGTGGCCTTCGCGCGTGTCCGGTGCTGAGATAACCACCTCGGAGCTGACCATGCCGATCTCGTTCAGGTACGCGTTGTACTTGAGTGCGGTTGCCTTGCCCGGTGCCACCAGTTGCGCTTTGAAGCCAGTGCCCTGCCAGTTTGCACGGAAGTGCTCGCTGATATCAAAAGCCCTCATGTAAACGACTTGATCGGCTTTATTCAACATCTCCGCCCGCGCATATTTTCGCTTCAGATCCGCCTGCTGCTCTGTGGTCAGCCCCTGCGTGTACCGTCCAAACCATAGATCGACAGCCTCTTTGTTTTGCGTCATCTCCACATGCCGCCCCTCGTACAGAAGCGGAACCACCGCACTGTCTTCAACGGCCTGCTTGATGGAGTAGTGGGGCTCCACCAACTTGCCGAACTTGGCGAAGCTGTTCTTTTCCTTCCTTAGCAACGGCGTGCCGGTAAAGCCCAAGTAGCAGGCGCGGGGCAACATCCGTCTCATTTGGGCGGCGAAAGAGCCGAATTGGGTACGGTGCCCCTCATCCACCAGCATGAAAATGTCAGGCGAGTCATCCTGATATTTTTTTACTGCATAGGCCTTGTCGAACTTGTGAATGAGGGTTGTGATAATCCCCGCTTCCTTTCTTTCGATCAGCTCCAGCAGGTTCCGCCCCGACGTGGCGCTGTTTGCCGCAAGACCGCAAGCGGCGAAGGTGTTCCCCAGTTGCTTGTCGAGATCGTCACGGTCGGTCACCAGAATAATTCGCGGTGCCGGAATTTCCGAGTCCAAGACCAGATTGCGAACCAGCATCACCATGGTCAGGGATTTGCCTGAACCCTGCGTGTGCCAGATCACACCGCCCTTGCGCACGCCGTTGTCATCGAACTGCTTGACCCGGCTCAATATGGACTTGACGACAAAATACTGCTGATAACGGGCAATCTTTTTGAGACCGCCGTCGAACACCGTGAACTTCCACGCCAGTTCCAGAAGCCGATCCGGACGGCAGAGCGAGAAAAGGGTTTTGTCCTGTTCGGTCACCAGCCTGTTGCCGGTGAAACACTCCGGCCTGACGCCAAAGGTCGTTGCGATATTGGCGACATCTTCCACGCTCAAGGGCTGATTGACGCAAGCCGCGAGTTTTTCATATTCGCACTCGCCGCATTTCATCTGGGGCTCTTTCCAGACGCTCCAGAATTTTGCGGCGCTACCCGTTGTGGCGTACATCGCGCTGTTTTTGTTCAACGCCAAGACCATCTGGCTGTAGATGAAAAGTTTCGGAATGTAGTCGTCGCTCTGATTTCTGATCGACTGTGAAACAGCTTGCTCTATCTCAATCTGCGGTGCCTTGCACTCAATTACGCAGAACGGAATGCCGTTGACAAAGAGAACGATGTCCGGCCTGGCGGTTTCCGTTGAACGGGAACGTTCGACGCCGTACTCCACCACGACATGAAACGCATTGCGGTCGGGATTGCGCCAGTCGACATAGTTCATGGTAAAGCTTTTAGAGTCGCCTTCGATGGTCTGCTCCAAGGCTGTTCCCAGCGTGATCAGGTCGTAAATGGCCTCGTTGGTTTTCAAGAGCCCATCGTACTTGATGTTCTTCAGTTTTTGGATGGCGGACTGCACATTCTCCTCGCTGAAGAGATACTCGCCGCCTTTGTAGCGGATGCGGTTGATTTCTTTGAGCTGCTTGCGCAGGATATTTTCCAGTAGGACGTTGGAGTAGCGCCCCTGCCGCTCGCTGAGTGCCTTGGCGGGAGTCAAAAACTCAAAGCCCAGGTTGATCAGAAGCTGTAACGCCGGGATTTGAGAGAGGTGTTTTTCGTTGGTCGCAAAGTCACACATAACGCTTCCTTCTACTTACCATTTTGAACCACGGAATACACTGAATACACGGAAAGAGAGAAGCGCGGCGGCGGGCACTTTCTGTGTGGTCTGTGTGTTCTGTAGTCTTGTTTGGAACCACTGAATACACGGAAAGGGAGAAGCGCGGCGGCGGGTGTTTTCTGTGTGATCCGTGTGGTCTGTGGTTTTTGTTGGAACCACGGAATACACTGAACACACGGAAAGGGATAGTGCGCGGCGGCGGGAGCTTTCTGTGTGGTCTGTGTGGTCTGTGGTTTTTGCTGGAACCACGGAATACACGAAATACACGGAAAGGGAGCTTGCCGGGATTTGAGAGGGGCGCTTTTCGGTAGTGTGGAAGCTGGTCATCATGTCTCTCCGTTTTCCGTCTCTTCTTTGGTGTTTTCGGGCAGTCTTGCAGCATTCCAGAACACATTAAAAACAAGTCTCAAGATGAGCCACCACGTATAAACGCCATGCAGTGAGTTGCAGCTATTATATTCAAGCAATCCATGAGCAAGTTTATTTCGGAAGTTTGCTCCAATGGGATCGCAAAACAAAGCCTTGATCTCGAAGGTCAGATCGTCCCTAAAAACAGCCTTCATTTCAGGAAGGCCAACAAGCGTACTGAGTCCATTCTCGGTTTCGATACCACGGTCATCTAAAGTTGTTGTTTTTGCCCCCACATTTTTAAGGTGGTAGCGAACCATGTTCTCGACTTGGGGTACTAGAAGATGAAGAGCCGTAACGTAGTCATAGTCATATCCAGAATAAAGTCCTTTAGCAAAGAAGACTTCGCGCCCCGGCGGAACAATTGGGGACTGTTTGACAATGCTGAGAAAATCGATTTCGCGTATTCGATGTTCTAAGTGAAGGATTTCCAACGCCGGCAAAATATTTCCCTGAACTATCAAGGTGAGATAGAGGCCATGATTTCGCATGACCGTCGCTTGGACATTGGGGTGATTCCCGTCCAGAGTTTCGTCAAAGTTGATGCCATTTATTTTGGCGATCACGCGACCATCACGACTCATGTAGGTGCCACCGAACAATGATGATAACGGATGTTGCTTCAATTGCTTTATTGCCGAATCCTGCATTTCGGAGATACGCATACCTTGGGAAAGATTGACGAATGCCTTTAGTGCGTCAATTGGTGTCTTCCCAGAGACTTCAGATCTGGAAGCCTCCACTATCTGAGTGATATCTATTCCATCGGATGAGAAAACTTTTATTTCATCAAGGGCCAATTGACCAGCCTCATTCAGAAGTTGATGTAACTCCGCAATACGTTCATCCACCTTTAAGGCAAGACGATCTGCTTTGGGGATCGTCCTGAGAATCTGAATGGCGTTTTCATAAAAACTTGCGGCAGCCATGTTACTTGAGTGTTCTGTGGCTGTACGAGCCTTCGCTTCTTTTACAAAAGCTTCAGCGTGGCAGATGGTCATTTTCGCCGACTTTGTTTTATCCCCTGCGGATGCATACCATTTTGAAGAGTTGTCGAAACAATCCCGTGCCCTATCTAAATCACCGCCAGCATCAAAAGTTCTCGCCAATGATTCCAGTTTTCCACCGATATCATACGCATTGCTTTTACCGAGACCGAATTTGGCCATAAGTTCGGCTAACCACAAGGCAAGGTAGCCGTCAGATTCCTTGCAGGAGTCAAATGCTTGCTGAATATCACGTTCCATCTCTTGAATACGGCTGCCTGCCCCAGTTCGAAGCATGGCGGCTAAACCAAGCGCCCGGCACCAACATTCGCGTCCATCAAGGATCCACGTTTTGGCATCAAGAGGTATCTGGCGGTATGCATCAATTGCGACAAGGGCATTGTTCAAATCTCGCTTCGACGCCTTTAGCCAAGCGAGATCGGCTAAACGGGCCTTCAATCGGACATTTGTTATTTCTGGCACGATGTCAGAAAAGAAAGAGATGGCCTCCGAAGAAAAGTCATCCACTACGGCAGAACGCCAGCCATGAAAAACGGCTAATGGCTTGAATGGCTCGCTCTTATCGTTAGACGACAGCCTCATTGAGCAGGCATCAGAAAGCAGTCCATAAATTTTGGCCTGTTTCAGATTGCCTTCATCACACGATTTACGAGCCGCATCTGAAAAAGCATTGTGGATAGAGTAGTAGTCATCTCTGGTTGAGCTATCCAGAATCCTCTGGCAATCCTCTTTATCGAAATCACTTTTATCGACAACCGTATCCGCCAGATCCTTTTCGTCAGTCATAGTGGCCATGATTACACCTCCTTGTGTTGGTTGATGATTTCGGGTTTGATTCGCCATTCGCCGGTGAGCAGTTTCTGCATCAGCCCGCGTTTCTGGGTTTTGAACTTGTCTGCAAGCTGTTTCAGAAGGTCAATTTCGTCCATAGCAATATTTAGCAAAAATTGGATTTTTTCTTGTTCTTCGCGGCTTGGCAGCCAGAATGTGATTCCAAAGAAATCAGATTTCGTGATGTTCAGGTCCATGACTTCTCGCGCCTTCTTGACAGACTGCGCGCAATTCACGGTTGACCGCCCCAGATTCAAACAGGTGAAGAAGAAAATCGGATTCGCATGGAGAACTCGGTTTTAATGCGAAACAGAGGTACAATGTCGATAAAACGCCTTTGTCATATCTATCCAAACGCTTTGTCGCGCCATAGGGATACCCCTTGGCGGCACTTCGGTTGTAGGCGAACTCTCCTTTTTTCAGAAGGTAGTAACCGGTCACATTATCAGCCGACACACTTTTATTGTAAAATTCAAGCTGGTTGATTAATCCGGTTTCGGCTGATGAAGTCAGTACGTTCGTATTATTTTCGCTGTTCTTGCGAGTTACCGGACTGCATATCTCCCCCAACCGCACCTTTTTCCACGCTGTGCCTTTCCGTGTGTTCTGTGTATTCTGTGGTTCTGAAATTAGCTTCCGTAACAGCCATTGGAACCTTTTCTCCTTCGCCTGAATCAGCCGTTCGGTTTTCTCGATGGCCTCGTCCCAAGTGGACAACAGGTCAGCAATGGCCTTTTGTTCGGGAAGCGAGGGAAGCGTGATAGGCATTTTTGATATTATTTCGGTATTCAGATTCAGCATTGTCTGACCGAGAGCGTTTCTCTCAAGCCATTTACCAACAGAATCCAATTGCAAATACTGATGTAAATAACCTGGGAAGACATCGTTTTTCACCCTGGCTCTAAGACAGCCACTGCCGCATATCCAGCCATTGTTTTCATCACGAGCAACACCAATCCGCCGTAAATCCCCCCTCCTTGGAAAGATTATATCGCCGGAAATTATTTTATGTTTTTTTAGCTTCCGTGCTTTGGTTTCAGAAATTCTAGCNACAGTNTCGCTTGAAAGAAATCCTCCAAGAATATCTTTCGGCATAACGACAGGAATACCGACATCCACATATTCCTCGGCTTTCAGTTGGCTCCCAAATGGACCTGTTTGAATTCCTTTGGGGATAGCAATATCCTCAAGAAGAATTTGATTGTATGGTCTGCTCATCGCTGAACCTCCCCGGGTTCGCCGACCCTTTCGTTGGCATCGACAAACATGCATTCAACCACTGAATACACTGAACACACTGAAGGCTCCTTTGCGGATCGGCTTTCCGTGTATTCCGTGTGTTCCGTGGTTCCTTTCATGATGTCGGCTCCACTGGGTCTATTTCTTAGAGTCGTCATTTCGCTTTGTTTCCGTGGCCGATTCGACCTGGATGGATTCATCGGTTTTCGATTCACGAGGCAGATTGACAAACAGCTCCACCAGAGGTGTGTTGATGTAGTAGTTTGTACGACCGTGGCGGTGCTTCTCAAGAAATCCGGCATCCACAAGTTTTTCCAGGTAGCGCGTGGCGGTCAGGCGAGAGACGTCTAGATCCCGTTGCAGGAAGCTGATCTTGGTGTAGGGGTGGCGGAAGAGGTTGTTGAGCAGATCCTGGCTGTAGAAACTGGGGAACTGTTCGCGGATGCGGTGCTTGTAGTCCAGCATGATGTCGCGGATGCGGGTGATGAGCTGGATTGTTTGCCGCGAGGTTGTCGCGATGCCTTCGAGCATGAACAACACCCATTGTTCCCAGGCCTGTTTGGTGCGAACCTCCTGAAGTAACCGATAGTAGTCGCCTTTGTTCTGAATGATGTACCGGCTCAGATAGAGTACCGGCAGGTTGAGCAGGCCGTTTGCCACGAGATACAGGATGTTGATGATGCGGCCTGTGCGCCCATTGCCGTCGTAGAACGGGTGGATGCTCTCAAACTGGTAATGGATGATCGCCATCTTGACGAGTGGGTCTACGTCAAGGCGTCCCGGATCGTTGATAAATAATTCGAGATCGCTCATCAGCTCGGCGATTTGCGCAGGATGCTGGGGGGGCGTATAGACCACTTCGCCTGTCGCTTTGTTTCGCAGCGCCGTTCCCGGCAGTTTGCGGAACCCAGCGGTGTTTTGCTCAAGCTCGCGCTGGATGTCGAGTATCTGATTGAGCGTGATCAAGCCTGTTTTCCGTACGGAAACAAATCCCACCCGGAGTGCGTTGACATAACGCGAGACCTCTTTTGCCGCAGGGCTGGCGGACTCGTCGGCCAATTCTGCCTTGAACAGATCGTCATGCGTGGTGACAATGTTCTCGATTTCCGAACTGTCTTTCGCTTCCTGAAGCGCAAGGGTTTGGATCAGGATGTTTTCGTTGGGGATCGTGGCCGCAACGCCCTTAAGTTCAGCAAGATGCCGATTCGCTTCGACCAGCTTTTTCAGTATGGCCTTGGTTTCGAAGTCGACGGAAGGGGGCAGCAGGGGAAGATTGAAACCATCCACATCCTGTGTCATATCGAACCTCCTGTTCTTCTTTTTTGGAAAAGTATACACGTCATCCTTGAAGTGTTCAAGAAACAGCAGAAAGTATACACGTCATCCTCGATGTGTTCAAAAAACGGCAAAAAGTATACACGTCGCAAGCGACCTGTGTACGTTCAACCACTGAATACACTGAAGGCTCCTTTGCGGACCGGCTTTCCGTGTATTCCGTGTGTTCTGTGGTTCCTTTCTCCAACCACTGAATACACTGGACACACTGAAGGCTCCTTTGCGGACCGGCTTTCCGTGTATTCCGTGTGTTCCGTGGTTCCTTTCTCCACCACTGAATACACTGGACACACTGAAGGCTCCTTTGCGGACCGGCTTCCCGTGTATTCCGTGTGTTCCGTGGTTCCTTCTCCAACCACTGAATACACTGAACACACCGAAGGTTCCTTTGCGGACCGGCTTTCCGTGTATTCCGTGTGTTCCGTGGTTCCTTTCACTTTCCAACTCCCAGCTCCTCCAGCTTTTCCGCCATCTTCGCCCGTACCGCGACCAACTCTTTTTCCAGCGCGTCGATTTCGGCCTGCACGGCGTCGATATCGATTTCCTCCTCCTCTTCAAAGGTGTCCACATAGCGGGGGATGTTGAGGTTGAAGTCGTTTTCCTTGATCTCGGCGAACTCGGCCAAATGGGCGTATTTTTCTTCTTCGGCCCTGGCGGTGTAAGTCGCCATAATCTTGTCAATGTGCGCTTCGGAGAGAGTGTTTTGATTCTTGCCCGAGACAAACTCACGGCTGGCATCGACAAACAAGACGTTTTTACAATCTTCCCGAACGCCGCCTTTTTCGCGGGAGCGGTCAAAGACAAGAATCGCCACCGGAATATTGGTGGTCGGGAACAGATTGCCGGGCAGACCGATCACGGCATCCAGCAGATTTTCCTCGATCATTTTCTGTCGGATACGGCCTTCGGCCGCGCCACGGAACAGCACGCCGTGGGG
>JGI24710J26742_10005290_pt1 | contig 10241 bp, 4 predicted proteins | sample BioPla2DNA2_FD_26742 | JGI IMG/M metagenome (IMG submission 26742) | reverse complement strand
GGTATGCTCCAATTAAGCGTTTTGTGTACATCATGTCGCCGATTATGTTTGCTGTCTTTGGGTATATGGTCATCAAATGTACGCTTTTGCAGGTGTTGATTTTCTGGCTGCCAATGTATGTGACGAGTAATATTGCATTGCGGATGTTAAGTAACAATATCCGTACTACGAAATGGACTTCTGTTTATGAGGTGGTATTGTTCCCGTTTATGCTCATTCCGATCATTGCAGAGACCTTTGGAATCAGCCTGAAGAAGTTCAAAGTGACGCAGAAAGACGGACCGGAAGATGAAAGAGGAAAGAATGGCATCTATATGATACCGTTTCTTTTGCTGATTGTTTTGTCTGTTATCGGAATCTGTAATTGTGTAAGGATGATGTTCCAATCCGGTTCCCTGGATCCGATCGTTGTATTGTTCTGGCTTTTGAATAACCTGTTCGGACTGGTAATGGCTATCTTCTTTGTTTCCGGTCGTACCCTGTACCGTAAGACGGAAAGAGTGTTCGCGTCAGTGGATTGTACGATACGCTACCGGGGCGATGTGTACCATGGGATGACGAAAGATCTGTCAGAGGGAGGAGTTTCGGTCATATTTGAAGCGCCGATGGATCTGGATGATCAGGATACGGTTGATATACAGTTGAAAACAGACCGTTATGAAGCGACTGTAAAAGGGGCAGTTACCAATGTATCGGGCGGAAAAAACCAGTGGAAATATGCGTTTGTGATTCAGGATATGGCAGAAGGCCATGATGATTATTTGGGAATTTTGTATGACAGAGAACCAACACTGCCAACCAATCTGGATGAGTCCAGCGGATTTTTTGACGATCTTAAGACAAACATTGAGAGAAGAGCGGCCAAGACTTTTTATGAAAAGCGTAAGATGGCCCGTATTCCGATGGAGGCCTCTGTTCAGGTAGAAGGCGGCGGAAAGACACAGATCGCAAACTTTAATTATAAATTCGTAGCGATACGTATGGAAAAGGCACCGGAACAGATGGTTTTGCGTCTGGCTGAGGGACTCAAACTGGTATGCAGAAAGGAACGTGTGCTTCCGAATGGTTTAAAATTGTATTCGGTTGTAAACTATAAGGAAAACAATGAAAACAGAGTGAAACGTATCCAGCTGCAGAAGTGGATTGAGCAGAACAGGGAAAAGACAGATGGAAGTAATCGTCTGGGAAGCGGGCAGAGTGATGAAAAGAAACCAAATGACAAGGCAAAAGAATTTTCGGAAATGCAATGGCTGTAAGCTTGCCGTCGGGATTATCCTGGCGGTTGTGGCAGGGGTGGCATTGTTACGGTGGTATGAGCAGGGAGAGGCATTACGCTTTGTAAAGAAAATGGGTAATGGGTGGAACCTGGGCAATGCGCTGGACTGCTATGGAAGCCAGGAAAAGATTGGAACCGTGACGGATTACGAGACCAGATGGGGGAATCCTGTGATAGAACCTGAATTGTTTCAGACAGTAAAGGGGGCTGGTTTTGATACGGTCAGGATTCCGGTTACATGGTATGAGCATATGGACGCGGCAGGACAGATTGATCCGGCATGGCTGAACCGGGTCCGGCAGGTGGTGGATGATGCGAGAGCCGCGGATCTGTATGTTATTATCAATATGCACCATGAGGAGTGGATCGAGCTGACAGATGAGAAGGTGGATGAGACAGAAGTAAGACTGTGCGGGGCATGGAGGCAGATTGCAGAATATTTTGCGGATTATGAAGAAGAGCTGCTGTTTGAGGGAATGAATGAACCGCGGCTGACGGATAGTGAATATGAATGGAACGGCGGAACACGCGAGGCAAGGGCAAATGTGAACCGTTTAAATGCCGCTTTTGTGAATACGGTCAGAAGCTGCGGTGGAAATAATGCAAAGAGGTATCTTCTGCTGCCTACCTATGCGGATGCGGCACAGGAAGAAGTGCTTCGGGAGATGGAATTACCGCAGGATGGCCATTTAATTGTAACAGTACACAGATATATTCCTTATTCATTTGCACAAAAAGAGGATGGAACAGCGAAATGGTCTTTGGAACAAAAGGAGGATACGGCTGAAATTGATGAATTGATGGAACAACTGGAAACGTATTTCCTGGACAGGCGGATTCCGGTCATTATTGGTGAGTTTGGATGCAGAAATCGTGGAAATACTGCAGAACGGGTGGAATGGACCAGATATTATGTCCGGAAAGCAAAAGAGAGCGGTATTATGTGTATATGGTGGGATAACGGTGGGAAACCAGAAGAACCGGGGAAATATGGATTAATGGACCGGGAAAAGAACAGATGGATCTATCCGGAAATCGTAAAGGAACTGACAGAAGTTGAAAAATAGCGCTTGACAGATTAATAGAGCTATGCTATTCTATTCAAGGTTTTAGAACCATGCCGAAGACAGCAGGTGCAGAGGTTTTCCTATTGGGAACTGATGCGTAAGAAGAAAACGCCTGCCGAGGAGAAAAGAGTTTTTGCAATGATTTTTACCTCCCTGTCTTTTGGCAATGCCTGAAGACGGGGAGGTTTTTGGTTCTTATTTTGAAGAATTCATAAAACTCCTGATCGGCAATACCGGCGTATGCCGGACAAAATCTATAAGGAGGTAAAAAAATGGCAAAAGTTGAATTGAAACAGCCTATCGTGGAAGAGATTTCCGCAAGCATCAAGGATGCACAGTCTGTTGTACTGGTTGACTACCGTGGACTTACCGTAGCACAGGATACAGATCTTCGTAAGCAGCTTCGTGAAGCAGGAATCACTTACAAGGTTTACAAGAACACAATGATGAACTTCGCATTCAAGGGAACTGATTTCGAAGCGCTTGCTCCGTATCTGGAAGGACCTAGCGCAATCGCTATTTCCACTACAGACGCAACTGCTCCGGCCAGAGTACTTGCTAAGTTTGCGAAGGACGCAGACAAGCTTGAAATCAAAGCAGGTGTGGTAGAAGGAACTGTATATGATGCAGCAGGAATGGCTGAGATCGCTAAGATTCCTTCCAGAGAAGAATTACTTTCCAAGTTACTGGGAAGCATTCAGTCTCCGATTGCAAACTTTGCACGTGTGATGAATCAGCTGGCAGAAAAAGGCGGAGCATCTGCATGCGAAGCACNGGCGGCAGAGGAAGCAGCAGGCGAGGCTCCGGCAGAAGAAGCACCGGCAGCAGAGTAATTCTGTCAGACCGGAAACAAGTAATATAGAAACAAGACAATTTGAAAATTAAAAATGGAGGTAAATTATAATGGCAAAATTATCCACTCAGGAAATTATCGACGCTATCAAAGAGCTTACAGTATTAGAGTTAAATGACTTAGTAAAAGCATGTGAAGAAGAATTTGGTGTATCCGCAGCAGCAGGTGTTGTAGTTGCAGCAGCAGGCGGAGACGGCGCAGCAGCAGCTGACGAGAAGACAGAGTTCGACGTAGAACTTACAGAAGTAGGACCGAACAAGGTTAAGGTTATCAAGGTTGTTCGTGAAGCTACAGGACTTGGCTTAAAGGAAGCTAAGGACGTTGTAGACGGCGCTCCGAAGGTAGTAAAAGAAGGCGCTTCTAAGGAAGAAGCTGAAGACATCAAGGCAAAACTTGAGGCAGAAGGCGCTAAGGTTACTCTTAAATAATTTAAGAAGACTGAGATTGAGAGGATGCAGCTTTATACTGGCTGCATCCTTTTTTGTGATAAAAAGGCCTTTGAAAAACTGGAAATAACTGCTTGACATATCTTTGGGTCTTGTAGTAGAATGGATAGTGCACTATTGTGGTGTGGTATACATTTTGCAAGGTAAATAGTGCTGATTAAGGCTTAAAATCATAAAGAACGGGGTGAAATGTCAATGGAAAAGAACAGAATACGTCCTGTTGTCAACAATCATGGCAAGAGCATGCGTATGAGTTATTCACGACAAAAAGAGGTTTTGGAGATGCCGAACCTGATCGAGGTTCAGAAGGATTCCTATAAGTGGTTTCTGGAAGAAGGCTTAAAAGAAGTCTTTGATGATATCTCTCCAATCGCAGACTATAGCGGACACCTGAGTCTTGAGTTCGTGGACTTCGAATTATGCGAAGACGAGATGCCTGTCAACAAGAACACGATTGAAAAGTGTAAGGAAAGAGATGCCACCTATGCGGCTCCTTTAAAGGTCAGGGTACGTCTGTATAATAAAGAAAAGGAAGAAATCAGCGAACATGAGATTTTTATGGGAGATCTTCCGTTAATGACTGAGACCGGAACATTCGTAATCAATGGTGCGGAACGTGTAATCGTCAGCCAGCTGGTACGTTCTCCGGGTATTTATTATGCGATTGACCATGATAAAATAGGAAAAAGACTGTTTTCCTGTACCGTTATTCCGAACCGTGGCGCATGGCTGGAATACGAAACAGATTCCAATGATGTTTTCTATGTACGTGTAGATAGAACGAGAAAGGTACCGATCACTGTGCTGATCCGTGCACTGGGCGTTGGTACAAATGATGAAATCAGAGAGCTGTTCGGTGATGAGCCGAAGATTGAAGCCAGCTTTGCAAAAGACGTTGCTGAGAATTATCAGGAAGGTCTTTTAGAGTTGTATAAAAAAATCCGTCCGGGTGAGCCGCTCAGCGTGGAAAGTGCAGAGAGTCTTATTACGGCAATGTTCTTTGACCCCAGAAGATATGACCTGGCTAAAGTCGGAAGATATAAGTTTAACAAGAAATTAGCCTTAAGGAACCGTATCAGACATCAGATCCTTGCAGAAGATGTTGTAGATACCATGACAGGAGAAATTCTTGCTACAGCAGGAACTAAGGTAACACTGGAGCTTGCAGATGCAATTCAGAATGCAGCCGTTCCGTTCGTATATATCCAGACAGAGGAGAGAAATGTCAAGGTTCTTTCCAACCTGATGGTGGATATTACAAACTTTGTGGACTGTGACCCGAAGGAACTGGGGGTAACAGAAGCCGTTTATTATCCGGTGCTTGCGCAGATTCTGGAAGAACATGCAGGAGATCCGGAGGAACTTGCGGATGCGATCAAGAAGAACATCCATGAACTGATTCCGAAACATATTACAAAAGAAGATATTTTAGCTTCCATTAACTATAACATTCATCTGGAGTATGGTCTTGGAAATGATGACGATATCGATCACCTTGGCAACAGACGTATCCGTGCAGTAGGAGAGCTGTTACAGAACCAGTACCGTATCGGTCTGTCCAGACTGGAAAGAGTTGTCCGTGAAAGAATGACCACACATGATGCAGAGGAAATCTCCCCGCAGGTACTGATTAATATTAAACCGGTACAGGCTGCCGTGAAGGAATTTTTCGGTTCCTCCCAGCTGTCCCAGTTTATGGATCAGAATAACCCGCTTGGCGAGCTGACCCACAAGAGACGTTTATCCGCACTTGGACCGGGTGGTCTGTCCAGAGACCGTGCGGGATTTGAGGTCCGTGACGTACATTATTCCCACTATGGAAGAATGTGTCCGATTGAGACCCCGGAAGGTCCGAACACCGGTCTGATCAACTCTCTGGCATCCTATGCAAGAATCAATGAGTACGGTTTTGTTGAGGCGCCGTACCGTAAAATTGATAAATCCGATCCGCAGAACCCGCGTGTAACCGATGAGGTTGTATACATGACGGCGGATGAAGAAGATAATTATCATGTAGCACAGGCGAATGAAGCGCTGGATGCGGAAGGTCACTTTGTAAAGAGTTCCGTTTCCGGTCGTTACCGTGAGGAGACGCAGGAGTATCCGAAGTCTATGTTCGATTACATGGACGTGTCTCCGAAGATGGTATTCTCCGTAGCAACAGCATTGATTCCGTTCCTGGAAAATGACGATGCAAACCGTGCGCTGATGGGATCCAACATGCAGCGTCAGGCGGTACCGCTTTTAATCACAGAGGCTCCAGCAGTCGGAACCGGTATGGAGCCGAAGGCAGCCGTTGACTCCGGTGTCTGCGTGGTGGCAAAGAAGTCTGGTACGATTGATCATGTATCTTCCAATACAATCCGTATGACTTATGATGACGGAGAAAGGGAAGAATACCATTTGACGAAGTTCTCCCGAAGCAACCAGTCCAACTGCTACAACCAGAAGCCAATCGTATTCAAGAGCGATCATGTGGAAGCAGGACAGGTAATCGCAGACGGACCGTCCACACAGAACGGCGAGCTGGCACTGGGTAAGAACCCGTTAATCGGATTCATGACCTGGGAAGGCTACAATTACGAAGATGCCGTACTATTAAGTGAAAGACTGGTACAGGATGACGTTTACACATCCGTACACATTGAAGAATATGAAGCAGAGTCCCGTGATACGAAGCTGGGACCGGAAGAAATCACAAGAGATGTACCGGGTGTCGGTGACGATGCGTTAAAGGATCTGGATGACAGAGGAATCATCCGCATCGGTGCCGAAGTACGTGCCGGTGATATTCTGGTCGGAAAGGTAACGCCGAAGGGAGAGACCGAGCTTACCGCAGAAGAAAGACTGCTTCGTGCTATCTTTGGTGAGAAAGCAAGAGAGGTGCGTGATACTTCCTTAAAGGTACCGCACGGTGAGTATGGTATTGTTGTGGATGCCAAGGTGTTCACAAGAGAAAACGGCGACGAGCTGCCGCCGGGAGTCAATCAGGCAGTGCGTATTTATATTGCACAGAAGAGAAAGATTTCCATTGGTGATAAGATGGCCGGTCGTCACGGTAACAAGGGTGTCGTTTCCTGTGTGCTTCCGGTAGAGGATATGCCGTATCTGCCAAACGGACGTCCGCTTGACATCGTGTTGAATCCGCTTGGTGTGCCGTCCCGTATGAACATCGGACAGGTACTTGAGATCCACCTTTCCCTGGCAGCCAAGGCACTTGGCTTCAATGTAGCCACACCGGTATTTGATGGTGCAAACGAGGTGGACATTATGGATACCCTCGATCTGGCGAATGATTATGTTAACCTTGAATGGGAAGAGTTTGAGAAGAAGCATAAGGAAGAACTGCTCCCGGAGGTTATGGAATATTTATATAAGAACAGAGATCACAGAAAGCTCTGGAAGGGTGTTCCGATTTCCAGAGACGGTAAGGTAAGACTGCGCGATGGACGTACCGGTGAGTATTTTGACAGCCCGGTAACAATCGGACACATGCATTACTTAAAGCTGCATCATCTGGTAGATGATAAGATCCATGCACGTTCCACTGGTCCTTACTCTCTTGTAACACAGCAGCCGTTAGGCGGTAAGGCACAGTTCGGTGGACAGCGTTTCGGAGAAATGGAGGTTTGGGCACTGGAAGCATACGGTGCATCCTATACCTTACAGGAAATCCTGACTGTGAAGTCCGATGACGTGGTAGGACGTGTCAAGACCTACGAAGCAATTATCAAGGGCGACAATATACCGGAGCCGGGTATTCCGGAATCCTTCAAGGTACTCCTGAAGGAATTACAGTCCCTTGGACTCGATGTCAGAGTGCTTCGTGAGGACAATACCGAAGTGGAAATCATGGAAACCATTGATTATGGAGAGGCAGATTACCGTTACGAAATCGAAGGCGATTCCCGTGATTACAATAATTACGAGAACGAATCACTCGGCTCTTTTGGCTATCAGAAGCAGGAGTTTGACGAAAACAGCGGTGAGCTGGTAAGCAGTGAAGACGAAGTGGAAGAGGATTTTGCCGATGATATGGCAGATGCAGACTTCGAAGAGTCCTTTGATGAAGTGTAACAGAAACGTAATTTGGAAGGAGTGCCATAAATGTCAGAAAATAAAAACGAAACCTATCAGCCGATGACATTTGATGCCATCAAGATTGGATTGGCATCCCCGGAGAAGATCCGGGAATGGTCCAGAGGCGAGGTGTTAAAGCCGGAGACGATCAACTACAGAACCTTAAAGCCGGAAAAGGACGGTCTGTTCTGTGAGAAGATCTTCGGACCAAGCAAGGACTGGGAATGTCATTGCGGTAAATACAAAAAAATCAGATATAAGGGTGTTGTCTGTGACCGGTGCGGTGTCGAGGTTACAAAGGCAAGCGTGCGCCGTGAGCGTATGGGTCATATCGAGCTGGCGGCTCCGGTATCCCATATCTGGTATTTTAAAGGTATTCCGTCCCGTATGGGTCTGATCCTGGATCTCTCCCCAAGGGTATTGGAAAAGGTACTTTATTTTGCTTCCTACATCGTACTGGATGCCGGAGAGACAGATCTTCAGTATAAGCAGGTACTGTCTGAGAAGGAATATCAGGATGCAAGAGAGAACTGGGGAAGCAAGTTCCGTGTCGGTATGGGTGCCGAGGCGATCAAGGAACTGCTTCAGGCAATCGATCTGGAGGCGGAAGCAGTTGAGTTAAAGACCGGATTAAAGGATTCCTCCGGACAGAAGCGTGCCAGAATCATCAAGAGACTGGAGGTTGTAGAAGCCTTTCGTGAGTCCGGAAACAAACCGGAATGGATGATCATGGATGTGGTTCCGGTCATTCCGCCGGATTTAAGACCGATGGTACAGTTAGACGGTGGACGCTTTGCTACGTCTGACCTGAATGACTTATATAGAAGAATCATCAACCGCAACAACCGTCTGAAGAGACTGTTGGAGCTGGGTGCACCTGACATTATTGTCAGAAATGAAAAGAGAATGCTGCAGGAAGCAGTGGATGCCCTGATTGACAACGGAAGAAGAGGAAGACCGGTTACAGGACCGGGCAACCGGGCACTGAAATCCCTGTCTGATATGTTAAAGGGTAAATCCGGACGTTTCCGTCAGAACTTACTTGGTAAGCGTGTTGACTACTCCGGACGTTCCGTTATCGTCGTGGGACCGGAACTGAAGATTTACCAGTGTGGTCTTCCGAAGGAAATGGCGATCGAGCTGTTTAAGCCTTTTGTGATGAAGGAATTAGTCAGCCGCGGCATTTCCCAGAATATTAAAAATGCAAAGAAATTAGTGGAGAGACTGGATACTCAGGTATGGGATGTGCTTGAGGAAGTTATTAAGGAGCATCCGGTTATGTTAAACCGTGCCCCCACACTGCACAGACTTGGTATTCAGGCATTCGAGCCGATTCTGGTAGAGGGTAAGGCAATCAAGCTTCATCCGCTTGTATGTACTGCGTTTAATGCCGATTTCGATGGTGACCAGATGGCTGTACACCTTCCGCTTTCTGTAGAGGCGCAGGCAGAGTGCCGTTTCTTACTGCTCTCTCCGAACAATCTCTTAAAGCCGTCCGACGGTGGACCGGTTGCCGTTCCTTCACAGGATATGGTACTTGGTATTTACTATCTGACACAGGAAAGACCGGGAGCAAAGGGCGAAGGAAAGTTCTTTAAGAGTGTGAATGAAGCCATTCTTGCTTATGAAAATAAGGTGATTACCCTGCATTCCAGAATCACCGTCAGAATGACGAAGAAGAATGCAGACGGTGAGGAGATCACAGGCAATGTGGAATCCACACTGGGACGTTTCCTGTTCAATGAGATTCTGCCGCAGGATCTTGGCTTTGTAGACCGCAGCAATCCAGAAAACTTCTTAAAGCTGGAAGTAGACTTCCATGTCGGAAAGAAGCAGTTAAAGCAGATTCTGGAAAAGGTCATCAATACACACGGTGCTTCCACAACAGCGGAGGTACTTGACCTGATCAAAGCGACCGGATACAAGTACTCTACAAGAGCAGCCATGACCGTATCCATTTCCGATATGACCGTGCCGGAACAGAAGCAGCAGATGCTTGACGAGGCACAGGCTACGGTAGATAAGATTTCCCAGAACTTCAGACGTGGTCTGATTACGGAGGAAGAACGTTACCGTGCAGTTGTAGAGACATGGAATGAGACTGATAAGGAACTGACAGATGTGCTGCTTGCAGGTCTGGATAAATACAACAACATCTTCATGATGGCGGATTCCGGTGCCCGTGGTAGTAACCAGCAGATTAAGCAGTTAGCCGGTATGCGTGGTCTGATGGCGGACACAACCGGACGTACCATCGAGCTGCCGATCAAGTCCAACTTCCGTGAAGGTCTGGACGTACTGGAATACTTCATGTCTGCACATGGTGCACGTAAAGGTCTGTCCGACACGGCTCTGCGTACAGCGGACTCCGGTTACCTGACCAGACGTATGGTTGACGTATCGCAGGAATTGATTATCCGTGAAGTGGACTGTTCCGAAGGAAGAGATGAAATTCCGGGTATGGTAGTTAAGGCATTCATGGACGGAAAAGAGACCATTGAAAGCCTGCATGACAGAAT
>JGI24710J26742_10005284_pt1 | contig 10242 bp, 5 predicted proteins | sample BioPla2DNA2_FD_26742 | JGI IMG/M metagenome (IMG submission 26742) | reverse complement strand
AGCTCTTTTTGCCGCCTTGCGTCCCCACGGCTTGTGCCCGCGGACTTGGAACCGGGCGCCGACCCCCGAGCGTAGCGAGGGGGCACGCCCTAATTAAAAATAAAATAAAAAATTAAAGATTGAAAATTAAATAAATGAACTAAAAATGGGGAATAATAAATAGTGATGAATTTTGAAAATATTCTTTGTTGCATGAATAAAAAATAAAAATATTGATGTATCTTTGCAGAGATAAAAAGAGGGTTTTACTTCTATTTTATCCTAATTTCAATCTCAATCTATACAATATAATATGGAGAATTTCATTGTATCGGCACGGAAATATCGTCCTATGACTTTTAAGTCCGTAGTAGGGCAAGATGCGATTGTAGCTACGTTAAAAAATTCTATTAAGACCAAGCAGATAGCTCAGGCATTTCTCTTTTGTGGACCGCGTGGTGTGGGGAAAACGACTTGCGCACGAATTTTTGCTAAAGCTTTAAACTGCTTGAACTTAACGGAAGATTTTGAACCTTGTAATGAGTGTGAATCTTGTCGTTCTTTTAATGAATCTGCCTCCTTTAACGTTTATGAACTTGACGCCGCTTCTAACAATTCCGTTGAGGATATTCGTTCTTTAATCGAACAGGTGCGTATTAATCCGCAGGGTGCGAAATATAAAGTGTATATTATTGATGAGGTGCACATGCTCTCCTCTACGGCTTTTAATGCTTTTTTAAAAACATTGGAAGAGCCGCCGGCATACGTGAAATTTATTTTGGCAACGACTGAAAAACATAAAATTATTCCTACGATACTTTCACGTTGTCAACTTTATGATTTTAAAAGAATTTCTGACCATAACATAGTTAAACATTTACAATTTGTCGCCGAGAACGAAAATATTACCGCTGATGAAGAGGCACTTCGAGTGATTGCCCATAAGGCTGACGGTGCCTTACGCGATGCACTTTCTATCTTCGACCAATTAGTAAGTTTTTCGGGAAACCACCTTACCTATCAAGCTGCAATTGAAAACTTGAACGTGCTTGACGTTGAAAACTATTTTAATATAACCGATTATCTCTTTAGCGATAATATCGCAGACGCATTGTTGCTTTTTGATGATATTTTAAATAGAGGATTTGACGGACAACATTTTATAATGGGCTTGGCAGGACATTTTAGAAATCTACTTATTGCTCAAAATCCAAATACGGCACATCTGTTGGAGACTTCAAATACAATGCAAGTTAGATTTGTTGAGCAAGCAAAGAAAATTGATTCTTTATTGCTACTTCGAGCACTCGAATTAGCCAATAATTGTGATTTTAACTACAAACTGTCTAATAATAAACGATTTTCTATCGAAATTACTCTTATGCAGATTAATGCAAATTATATGCATACGCAAAGACAACAAGCGGTCAGGCAATCACGGGAGGGAAAATAATTTAGAAGAAAACGGGAAACAACCGACCAACGGGAATAGAGTTTCCATGAAACCGCAAATTACTCAAAGCGGTTTTGTGAATCCTAATACGCTGACTTCCAAAAAGACAATTCCGATTAAAGATGTCGTGAAAGATAGTCCTACCGACCAAGTAAAACCTGCTGCTAAAAACGAAGAAAAAGAGTGTAACGAAGAAACGGAAGTAGTAGACGTTGTTGAAAAAATTGCTGAGAAAACTACCGGATCGTTTGACAAAGAAACTACTGAAAAAGTTGACGGAGAAGTTAACGGAGAGGTTAGCGTTAGCGAAGATGTTGGTAGAGAGATTGGTGGAGAGATTGGTGGAGAGGTTGATAGAGAGGTTGATAGAGAGGTTGATAGAGAGGTTGATAGAGAGGTTGTTAAAGAGGTTCGCAGCGAAGCCGGCGGAGCAACTACTGAGAGTCAATCGCTTAGCGATGTTTCGGAAGAAGAAGATAGCGATTTGGAGGAAAGTGAAGTTTTGAGCACAGATGAGCAAATTCCCGACCATACGACTACGCCACAAACTCTTTCGACTGACGTATGGAATGAGATGTTGAGTGTCGTTTTTGAAAAGTTTCCTACGATTCATCACCCCTTAAAAGACATTCCCCCTGATTTTCAGGATAATAAAATCGTTGTTAAAGTTAAAAGCAATATTCAATTTGAGCATTTTAAAGGTAAGAAAAATGAAGTATTAGCCTATTTGAGAGAACATGTAAAGTTTCCTATAGATGATATTTCTATCCTTGTAGACGCTAATTTGGAAACCAAAAAAATAATTTACGATAACAAAGAGAAACTCGACTATTTACGTGAAGAGAATGCTGACATTTCTAACTTTATGGAAATATTAAAATTAACCATTAAAGAATAAATACGGTATGAAATTTTATTCACCTCTTATTTTAATTTTTTTAATAGTAATTCTTTTTTATGGAACAGCATTTGCACAGCCTGCGGATAAAGAATCGTACTTAATTAAAATAAACGAACATTTTGACAAGTCTGCTTTTGAGAAGCAAAAAGGGGAAATTCGTTCACAAACGGGGAATATCATATCGGTTTGGCTTCCCAAAGAAAATGTCGATTCGGTTAAAGCTATGAAGGGNGTGGAAGTAGTATCNCCTGCTCGCAAAATACAGCCGTTACTGAATAAAGCCGTGCGAAATGGGAATGTTGACAAAGTTTGGNANGGTACGGATTTGCCGCAAGGCTATTCCGGAAAAAACGTNATTATCGGTTTTACCGATTGGGGTTTCGATTATACTCANCCCTCTTTTTACGACACTAATTTATTAGATTACAGGGTTTTGCGAGCATGGGACCAGTTTCGNCAAGCGGGACCGCCGCCGACTGATTTCACTTATGGGACTGAACTTATAGGAAAAGAGGCGTTGTTAGAAGCACAATGTGATACAAGCAATATTTACGGTCATCATTATCATGGCACGCACGTTGCCTCTATTGCCGGTGGAAGCGGTGCTCACACCGTATATCGCGGAGTTGCTTACGATGCGAACTTGCTTTTTGCTACGTTTTTAGTTGATGAGGCTTCCGTTATGGATGCCTTTAATTGGATGAAACGAGTTGCTGAAGAGGAAGAGAAGAGGCTTGTTATCAATATGAGTTGGGGACTCTATTATATGGATAATCCCGATGGAAAAGGACCTCTCAATGATGTGATTGAGACCTTATCAGACGAAGGGATTGTTTTTGTATCGAGTGCGGGTAATAATGGAGATGTCAATTTTCATGTTGATTACGATTTTCAAAATTCTACCGACACGCTGAAAACTAAGATTGAGTTTTTTAATTATCCGACTGAAAATTATTGGGGGCAATGTATTAGCATGATAAGTTGTCCGAATCATAGTTTCAATTTTAATCTTTCAGTTTTAAACAGCGGATACCAAAAAATAGCAGATTCTCCAATTTTTAACACTTGCGATGGAGATTCCGAAATTGACACTTTTTTTCTAATAGCTAACGACACCATCTTTTATAGAGTTTCTTTAGAAAAGAGAAATCCTTACAATGATAGACCGAAGGCTTATTTACATATTAAGAAGCCCACACCTACCAATTATAAATTTGCGTTAGTTGCTTTCGCGGATAGCGGGCATTTTCACGCTTGGAATGTGGTAGAGTTAACGAGTAGAGTCGGTAATTGGGGGACTGATTTTTCCGCTCCTTTAACGGGTTGGAAGGCGGGTGATAACAAGTGCGGCGTGAGCACTCCCGGAACGCAAGAACGCTCTATTACAGTTGCCGCACACTCTTCCGGCGTATATAATTCCGATTATAATTGGCAAAACAGTTATATCGCCTATTTTTCAAGTTCCGGTCCTACGATTGACGGACGAATGAAACCGGAAATATCAGCTCCCGGCAGCAATGTCATTTCTGCGATTTCAAGTTTTACAGACCATGATGTCGGCTCTCCTTGGGCGACTGTTACCTTTGAAGGTCGGGAATATGAGTATGTTCCGTTATCAGGGACTTCAATGTCTTCTCCTTACGTAGCGGGCGTTGTTGCTTTACTTCTTCAAGCCAATCCTCTGCTTTCGGCTTTGCAAGTTCAGCAAATTCTCCATGAAACTGCTTATCAAGACAGATATACGACAGAAGCCGGAATTGACCGATTCGGATACGGCAAGGTTGACGCCTTCGCTGCCGTATTGAAAGCATTGAACACTGTCGGGATAGATGATTTCACAACTTCTCAACTTTCTTGCTCTATCTTTCCAAATCCGACAACGGACAAGTTTTATCTAACTTTATTATCGGACTGTAACTATAATTCTGTTGAAATTTTTGATTTCAGCGGACGGCTGGTAAATAAAAAGATAGTACCGTCAGGTGTTCATGAATTTAATATGGGAAATTGTGCTTCCGGTTATTATTTTATAAAAATCAGCAATAAAAATAGTATTATCACCAAAAAATTGATTAAAGAGTAATTTTTTAAAAATGTCAATAAGCAAACTATAACAAGGGGAGAAAATAATCCAACTTACTATGGCAACAAAGAGCACGAAATATATTCCGGACGAAAAAAAAGAACGGAAAGAGATTCTTAAAAAATACAAAGAGATTCTATCGTATCTTTACGATAAGACGAACAAAGAGCAACGATTGTTAATTCGCAAGGCTTTTCATTTAGCGGTCAATGCACACAAGGACATGAGNCGCCGAACGGGCGAACCTTACATTTATCATCCTCTCGAAGTTGCTAAAATTGTTTCTCAGGAGATTAATTTAGGAACGACTTCTGTTGTTTGTGCTTTATTACACGACGTAGTTGAAGATACCGATTATACGTTGGAAGATATTCAAGATATTTTCGGAGAAAAGGTAGCTAAAATTATAGATGGCTTGACAAAGATTGAGGATATTGTCATTAATGACGAAGATATTTCCATTCAAGCAGAAAATTTCAAAAAGATATTTTTGTCTATGTCGGAGGATGTCCGTGTAATTTTAATTAAATTAGCGGACAGGCTACATAATATGCGAACTTTAGACGCCATGCCGCTTGAAAAGCAGTGGAAAATAGCTTCGGAAACGGCATATTTTTACGCTCCCATAGCACATCGTTTGGGGTTATACAGTATAAAAAGCGAGTTAGAGGATTATGCAATGCAATATACCGACCCCATTGCATACAACACGATTTCCAATAAATTAAAGAAAAGTGAACCTGAACGTGAAACATTAATTGAAGATTTTGTCCGACCTATTAAAGAAAAATTGAAAGAGAAAGGGATTGATGCCGAAGTGTCAAGTCGTACAAAGTCTATTTTTTCTATTTATCAAAAGATGAAGAGGAAAAAAATAGATTTTGAAGACATTTACGACATTTTCGCCGTTCGTTTTGTTTTTGATAGTGACGTAGAGAATGAAAAGCCAATTTGTTGGGCAATTTACACTATTGTTACGGANCTTTATAAGACCAATGCTTCACGTGAAAGGAACTTTCTAACGAATCCGAAACCGAACGGCTATCAAGCATTACATGTTACGGCGATGAGCAATAGCGGGAAATGGGTAGAGGTTCAGATTCGTTCTAAGCGAATGGACGAAATAGCGGAGAAGGGGTTTGCCGCTCACTATAAATACAAAGAGGAGAATAAAACGCCTAAAGATTACGAAAATAGAGTTGAAGATTGGTTAGCGAAAATTAGAGATATTCTAAAAAGCGAAGATACGTCNGCACTCGATTTTCTTAATGAAATTAAACTGAATTTAGATTTAAAAGAGGTTATCATTTTNACTCCGAAAGGAGATATGAAAGTTTTACCTGCCGGCTCGACCATTTTAGATTTTGCCTACGAACTGCACACACAACTCGGAGACACTTGCATCGGTGGAAAGGTAAATTATAACATTGTTCCCGTGAATCATGTTCTGAAAAATGGAGATCAGGTAGAGATTATTACCTCAAAAAAACAGACTCCCAAAGCAGATTGGTTAGATTTTGTTAAAACTTCAAAAGCGAAAGAGGCTATTAAGAGTCAAATTCGTGCGGAACAAAAAAAATATTATGATAAAGGGGTAAATCTGTTAAAAATGTTTTTTGAAGAATTAAAAATTAAATATTCTTCGGCAAATATTAGAAAATTACAAGATGCACTCGAAATAAAATCACCCATCGAGTTTTGGAACTACATTGCCATAGGGAAATTATCAAAAAATAGAATAAGAAAAATATTTTTTAACGAAGAAAATGCGGATTTAGAGGAATTTCAAAAGAAGTTTACAGAAAAAAAACATGAAACCTCGCTGGAACAACTTATAGACGAAGAGTTGAAAATAAATCCGGAAATTTTCATGTTGGATGAGTCTTTTGATAATATAGAACAAGTGCAAATTGCAGATTGTTGTAAACCTATTCCCGGNGACCAAGTCGTGGGGTTTCAAAGTTCTAAAAAAACGTTGNTAGTACACCGTATTAATTGNAATAATGCCATTGAGCAGATGTCTAAATATGGAAACCGTATTATTAAGGCAAGGTGGCGAAAAGAACAAAATATCGCATTTTTATCAGGAATAAGAATTGTCGGTTTTGACAAAAAGGGAATATTAAAGGATATTATTGATATCGTCAGCTCAGATTTTGAACTGAATATTAAATCTATTAATATTGAAACAAAACGAAATGTTTTTACCGGTGTAATGATGCTCTATATCGAAAATGTAAATACACTAAATAATCTTATCGAAAATTTGTCAAAAATTGATAATATTGAACAAGTAACACGTATCGGTTTCTAAACCCGTGTTTTTATCATAAAATAAAAAACTTATTATAATCTTTTTTCAAGTTCTTGATAATTTAAAAAATATTGCTATTTTTGCAATAATAATTAAATTATGGAATATTATATATTATTATCAATAGCCTCATTATCAATGGTTTAAAAATTAAAATACAAAATGATATGAGAAAAATCTTTTCTTTCTTTTTCACAGTGATTTTTCTAAGTTTAACATCTTTTTCGCAAGTAGCTATAGTTCCCTGTGGCGGAGATATTATACACACCACAGGCTCTGTTAGTTATACTGTCGGTCAGATAGATTATGTTTACAAAAATACCGATTCGTCAGGAGTGATTCAGACTCATTCTATGTGGGAAGGAGTGCAACAGGTTTATCCTGTTTTGCAGTTAGTTTATGACACTATCTGTCCGGGTTCATCTTACGCAGACAATGGGTTCAACGTAGGACCTTTTCTTACTCCGGGGTTATATGTAGACACTATTTTTGTAGCAAGTGTCGTAAATGCGATGGTTGACACAACCATTAGATCTATACCGCCTGATACTGTTAAAGTGTTGTATTTAACCGTACGGACTTTACATACTTTAACACCTTCGGGATATAATATTACAATCATTGCAGGTAATTCCATTCCCGGGCAATATTCACACACTTTAGGAAACGGAGCAACCAGCTATAACATGCAAGTTCGCCCGGATAATTCTGTCGGAATAACTACTATTACGGTTGCTAATTCTTTCATCTATGGGTTAAATCCTTTAACACAATCCGGAACATATTATGTTGATTTTACAACTATTGGACCGGGGTGTCCTACTACTTATACTGATACAATCATTGTTCTTGACTCTCTTCTTTGTGAAATTGTTGACGTTAGAAAAGACAATTCTTGCGGACAAGGACGTGGGGCTGCAACGGTTGTACCTTCGGGGGGAAGCGGTGTTTATACTTATCTTTGGGAGCCTTCGGGACAACGAACAGCACGCGCAACGGGGCTTACCGCAGGAACCTATGTAGTTACGGTAACTGATCATTTATTAGGACAAACCGCTACTGATACCGTTATTATTGAAAACGATCTTTTTATAATAACCATAACGGCAGATGATACCACCCTATGCGGAGGCGAAAGCACACGACTATATACGCAAATCACAGGGGATCTCCACCAATATGTGAGTTATTCTTGGACAACAGTCGGTTATTCAGGACCTGGAATGATCAGCGGAGCACGTACCGGTAGCCCTACGATTACTGTAATTGGGGATACGGGACAAATTCGCGTTTATCAAGTTGTGGGCACCGACTATGATGGTTGCACAACAACAGCCACAATCACCGTTCACATCCAGTGTGAAACAGCTCCTAGTATAACGTGGAATATACTGCCAAACGGAGGCACTGCTCCCGTACCCTATGATGAGAATTTAGCCATTGAAATTTCCAACCCTCAACCCGGAAATAATATTGACGCAGATTGCGGTTATCTTTATCGAATTAATGGAGGTCCTTGGCTCCCTTGGACTAACACCTCAACTCCTATTATGATAGAAGATAATGATATCTTTGAAGGAGAAGTAACTTTTGAAATTAAACATAGCGATACATGTTCGGCAGGAATGATTGCCTCTTATTCTTGGGAGATTACAGCTCCACTTGGTTCTATTAGTTATGTCCGCGACTCGTGGTGGGGCACCGTCTGTATCTCTTACGATTCACTACGACTAACAAATATCGTCCTACAGGGCTTTGACTCAAGTACTTACATCTATGAATGGATGTACGCATATCACTTCCTAAATGGAACACAAGAAAATAGCACTTGGATGAGTTTAACACAATTAAATGATTATGTTGTTAATGTTAATACTCCTTATATCCCTGTTGACATAAGCATTTTACAAACTCCCACACAAGCCGGTGACACGATTTTCATTTTTGTGAGAGCTCAAAATACACCGGATGGCGGAACTACATGGGTAACCGTACAGACAAACCAAGCTAGATGGATAATCCAAGCTGACCCATCTTTTGACGTATTGCCACTACTTTCCGGAACAATATGTGAAAGTCAAACCCATGATTTTAGTATTGAAAGTACAACAGCAGGAGCATATACATGGGCTTACGGAGTAGCACCGCTATATAATCAAAATCCTATTACCGGTACTATTACGGAATTTGATTATCAAATTACCAGCAACTCAACCGCTTCACAACTCTATTTGTACGATTTTAATAATGTCAATAGCATAGAGATTATAGCACTCTTAACTCCAACAAACGGTTCTTGTCCTCCATATATTGACACGGCACTATTAACTATCTATCCCGAAGAAACTTTAACATTATTAACAGATAGTTCAACGATAACACAAGAATTTTGCTTAGGTAATAGTATTGATGAAATTAGATATATTTGGGGGGGCGGCTCCGATAGCGCAGTACTAACGTGGTATAATACTCCCCAGGAGTTCAAGTAACTACTAGTGGCGATACTCTTATTATTCAGGGACTCCCACTACTATAGGTACATTTTTATATTCTGTAGCTACAGTAGGTAATTGTACTCCTGCTACAGCAACCGGTTCGATTAAGGTTAATAATTTACCCAACTTCACTATTAATGCTTCAAATATTGCTTGCCATGGGGACTCAACCGGAAACGCAGGAGTGAACCTTTATACTTTAACGGGTTATGAAGCTGATTATACGTTTGTTTGGAAAGATGCGGCTTCCAATATTGTTTCTAACTCAAGCCAAGCACAAAATTTATATGCGGGAACATATACTATCGAAGTTACACATAATTTAACACAGTGTTCTACTACAGACGTTATTACAATTACAGAACCGGCTTCAAGCGTTTCTCCTACAATAACGTATACCGATGCAAGCTGCTATGGAGGTAACGATGGTACAATATCTACTATAGTCAACGGAGGTACACCTCCCTACAATATTTACATATACGATACTAATGATTTAGGTTCTGTTATTAGAGGTTTTAATAATGTACCGGCTGGAGTTAGTAAAACTTCAAATAATATGACAGCAGGAACTTATGCCGTTTATGTTTATGATGCGCACAATTGCTTATTCATTGAAGAAGTAACTATCGCCTCTCCCTCAGAGCTTAATGTAGACATAATTCAACAAGTTGATGTTACATGTTATGATTCGGAAGATGGAATTATTGAAATTTCCGTAACCGGCGGCACTGCTCCTTATCAATATTTTTGGTCTAATTTAGAAAGAACAGCTCTAATTACAGATTTAGCACCCGGCAACTATAACGCAAATATTACAGATAATAATGGTTGTGAAACAAATATTACCGTATTTATAAATAGACATCCTAGAATTGTAACAAAAGACACGGTAATTTCATGTGGAACTTATACTTGGAACTCCGTTTCTTATAATAATTCAGGTAGATATACACAAACCTTTACCGCTTCTAACGGATGTGATAGTACCGTTACACTCTATTTGACTATTATCCC
>JGI24710J26742_10005276_pt1 | contig 10253 bp, 8 predicted proteins | sample BioPla2DNA2_FD_26742 | JGI IMG/M metagenome (IMG submission 26742) | reverse complement strand
TAGCACCGGAACGAACAGATACTAATAACGGATTTTCTGTATCTCCAAATTTTTTACCCTGTTCTTCCTCAAGTTTTTTCAATGCATCAAAAATCTGATCTTTAATTTCGTCTCTAATTTGTTTGCCACTATTATAATAGTCAGTACAAGCTTCCGTCGTAACAGTAAAGCCTTGGGGAATTGGTAGACCCAAATTGGTCATTTCTGCCAAGTTTGCGCCTTTGCCACCAAGAAGGTTTTTCATATCAGCTTTACCCTCTTTAAACAAATAAACCCATTTTGCCATTTTAGTGCCCTCCTAAATATTGATATTCATACTTTGACTTGATATATATTATATCAAGTCGGGTAAGCGAAACTATAAAGTTTTGCTTCGTCAAATTATTACACACCACTGGTATTTTTAGTCACCAATGTGCATTATAGCATAAATTATTAAAAATAGGAAATAGTTTTTTTCTAAAATTTAAATTTATTATCAAAATATGTCTTTAAATCTTCGATTTTTATTCTTTCTTGCTGCATCGTATCCCTATCACGTACTGTTACGGCACCATCATTTTCAGATTCAAAATCATAAGTGATACAATATGGAGTTCCTATTTCGTCCTGTCTACGATAACGTTTCCCAATATTACCGCGATCATCAAACTCACAATTATACTCCTTGATCAGATCCAAATAAATCTGTTCCGCTTGCTTGCTTAGCTTCTTTGATAAAGGTAGAACTCCGATCTTTACTGGTGCTAGCGCTGGATGGAAACGTAGAACCGTACGCATATCACCTTCTGGAGTTTCTTCTTCATCATAAGCAGCACATAAAAATGCCAAGGTTACACGATCAGCACCTAACGATGGCTCCACTACGTAAGGAATATATTTTTCCTTTTTCTCATCATCGTAGTAGCTCATATCTTCCTTAGATACATTCTGATGTTGGGTTAAATCATAATCGGTTCTGTCTGCAATTCCCCACAACTCACCCCAACCAAAGGGGAATAAATATTCAATATCTGTAGTAGCCTTTGAATAGAAGGATAACTCTGCTGCATCATGATCTCTTACTCTTAATTCTTCATCCTTGAGTCCTAGGCTCTTTAGCCAGTCAATACAAAATTGTTTCCAATAAGCAAACCATTCTAAATCAGTACCAGGTTCACAGAAGAATTCCAATTCCATTTGCTCAAATTCTCTAGTACGGAAGGTGAAATTTCCTGGTGTAATTTCATTACGAAATGATTTTCCTATCTGTCCAATCCCAAAAGGAATTTTCTTACGAGAAGTTCTTTGTACGTTTTTAAAGTTAACAAAGATACCCTGAGCCGTTTCTGGTCTTAAGTACACAACATTCTTAGCATCCTCAGTAACCCCTTGGAAAGTCTTAAACATCAGGTTGAATTGACGGATGTCAGTAAAATTATGTTTCCCACAGCTAGGACAGTTAATATTATGTTCGTCAATATACTTTTTCATTTCCTCATGGACCCAAGAATCAACAGAACCTTCTATATTAATTCCTTGCTCCATATGATAATCTTCAATAAGCTTGTCCGCACGGAAACGCTCATGACACTCTTTACAATCCATCAAAGGATCAGAGAAACCGCCCAGATGACCAGAAGCCACCCAAGTCTGAGTATTCATAAGAATGGCACAGTCCACACCCACATTTAAGGGATGTTCCTGAATGAATTTTTGCCACCAAGCTTTTTTAACATTGTTCTTTAATTCCACACCTAAGTTTCCGTAATCCCAGGTATTCGCTAGTCCACCATATATTTCGGANCCTGGATATACGAAACCCCTTGCTTTGGCTAAAGCAACTATTTTTTCCATTGTTTTTTCCATATGTTCATCCTCGCATCTATTTAATATTCTAAGCATTTGCGTAACTCAAAATGGTTGCAAACGTCTATATTATATTTTATATATTTCCCATACTTATGGTTTGAATACAATCACTGTCATATCTTCTCCCATACTTTTCACTTTGTTTTCTTCAAGTAATTGGGCATTATCAGAATAAAACATTATTTTACCATTAACAAGAATATCAAATGGTTCTTGAATCACCAAAATTTTGTACTTTTTATTTCGAAGCACTTCGGCGGTATCCGTTCTTTCTCCATCCTTGGCACGAACTAAGGTAGTAGGCAAGTCAATGGGAATATTTTCGGCTCCACCATTGAAATAGGCAGCAGAAGTTTCATTAAAATTACAATATTGATCCATCCCAGAAAAGGATAAGACTAAAATTGCCTTTCCCTCCCTAAGCTCTAAGCTATCAATAGTAATTTTATCGCCACCTGCTTTTTTATTATAAGTGTCAACTTCTTTTTTTACAAATTCTGATAACTCTGAATAATTATAATATGTTTTATCGAAATCTTCAACGGTAGCCACTTGAAGTCCACCATTGTTTTTCGCTAGTAAGGTATTCGTTCTTATATCTTCCGCAGTAATTACAATTTCTTCTTTCTTCCTACATGCTGTGATACTGATGAATGACAAAAGGAATAGAATGCATAATATCAGTTTTTTCATTAACTGTTTCCCTCCGTTATGTTTTGGATTATGGATGCATATAATTTTAACCTTAAAGCGTTATAATTTCAACTCCAAAATCGAATCTAATCACTATTTCCGTATTTTATAATGTTTTTAACATTTCTGCTGATTTAAATTCATGATCAATATAACATTGTAAGTAATGCTTCATACAAATTTCCAATTCATTTAATACTTGACTTGTTACTTTAAAAGTATATAATTTTTCTATTTCCCTGGATATTATGTATTGCATTGTGTATAGAGTAGAAGTATTGATACGAATGGAGCTCTTATCATTTATTCTACATCCACTACACAAAATCCCCCCACTTTTGGTACTAAAATAAATTGGGGAACTTAAACCACTGGCCGAAGCAAATTCACTTGCTTTTTGGTATGAATTGTTCTCACATTTGACACAATGAAATACCTGTGGAGCCATTCCATTGTAAGTCATCATCTTTAGTTCAAACACTACTTTTATTAAAGGAAATTCAATTGTTTTCTTGGTCAGAGCTCGAAGAGTCTGATAGAGTAGCTTTAAGATATCTTTTTCGTCGTTGTTCTCCTTGGACATATAATCACAAATTTCGCAAAAATACATTGCATAGCAAAAACCCTCAAAGTCCCCTCTAAGTTCTGAAAAGTAGTTTTTTATATCCGCTGAGATTACACTATAAGAACGTCTTCCCACATATAAAGTAAATTCACCAAAAGCAAGCGGTGAACTACATGCCAATAAGGCGCTATTGGGTTTTCTGGCGCCTTTGGCAAATGCAGTTATTCTACCATATTCCAATGTTAATATTACTAATCGCTTATCATACTCACCAACCGGCATGGCTGATAGTACTATTCCCCTCACTGTAGTCGACGCCGGCATTGATACCACCTTCTTCTTTACTTACCACAGCCTGAGGGTCACCATCGTATTCTTCCCTCGCGCATGCAATATAATTTAAGTAATCATCAATTTTACCTGACTTAAAAAATCGTTTCCAATACTCAAGATTCTTCATAAATGAGCCCCCTAACTTGATATTACCTTATGTTTTTTCCTTAAGTAGTTAATACTTATATCATTAGGTTTCCCATTTTATGTTCTTCTAAACTGGTTAGATAAACCAGGGCATAATTTTATTTCACTTTTCTAATAATCCTTATCATGAAATCCATAATTTTTCAGTAGAAAATCACTATCTCTCCAGTCCTTTTTTACCTTTACCCAAAGTTGGAGATTCACCTTACAGTCCAATAAGTTTTCAATTTCTAATCTGGCCTGGGATCCTATTTTTTTTAACATTCCTCCACCCTTGCCGATAATAATTCCCTTGTGGGAATCTCTCTCACAAACAATGGTAGCATGGATGTCAATGATTGAACCATTACTTCTCTCTTTCATCTGTTCAATGCTGACTGCAATCCCATGAGGTATCTCCTCATCCAGCAAACGCAATGCTTTTTCTCGAACCAGTTCCGCCACAATTTGTCGCTCTGGTTGATCGGTAATGGTATCCTCATCAAAAAACATAGGTCCTTCGGGTAAATATTGATAAATCGTGGAAAGGAGGTCACCGGTGTTTTCTCCCTTCAATGCGGACACCGGTATAATCTCTGCAAAATCTAAAATGTCCTTATAGGTAGCAATGATATTTAGTAGCTCTTCCTTTTTCACCGTATCAATTTTATTAATGACCAAGATGATTGGTGTTTTTATCTTTTGTAATTGCTCGCAAATATATTGCTCTCCAGCACCTATAAAGGTGCTTGGTTCCACAAGCCATAGAATTAAATCCACTTCTCTGAGGGTTCTTTCTGCCACACTGACCATATATTCACCCAATCGATTCTTTGCTTTATGAATTCCAGGGGTATCAAGGAAAATAATCTGCCCCCGTTCATCCGTAAAAACGGTTTGTATTCGATTTCTTGTGGTTTGTGGTTTATTTGATGTGATTGCTATTTTTTGTCCAATCAAATGATTCATTAAAGTGGATTTTCCCACATTCGGCCTCCCAATCAATGTTACAAAGCCGGATTTCTTATTCATTGCTTTCATCATGTACCTATGCCTTTCCTTCTCATCCTAATATGCTTTTTATTTTTTCTTATAATAATGTTTTTACTTCTTTAAATAAATCCTTACTTTCTAAAATCTTGCTTTCATTACCAATCACACAGATATGATCTGCATCCAGTACCGCTTTCACTGTATTGGCTAGACCTCTGATATCTTCTATGGTTACATCCAAAATTTCTGCTCTCTCCCGATTTAAGTCTTCCTCTGTAATACCAGCCAAGTACATACTTAAAGATCTTCTTCCCTTGGACTGCGGTGTTAAGGGGGCATCCAAGCTGCTGAAGGTACCAATAATATATTTGGTTATATCCCGTTCGTCTGCATCAAAGTTTTTCACATAATCTACAATTCCCTCATAAATCTCATTGGTTTCTTTTAATCCCGGATCCCGATAGGAGGTAAAATAGGCATCTCCATCCACTCCGGAGAAACCACACATGCAGCCGTAAGCTCCTCCCTTTACCCGGACATTGACCCAAAGATAATCATAACTTAAAATTACCTTTAAAACTTTTAGAGCCCCTGTATAAGGATATCCTGCCGAAAGAAAATTACCAGCTCTAGCCACATACTGTACTTGCATGGCTGTCTTAAAGCCTTCGTTATAAGATACCGGTGTTAACTCCTTCTTTTCATAGGTTTCTAGTAATTTTCTATCCATTTGTCCCTTTAATCTCTCTGTCAAAAGAGAAAATGATTGTTTCAATACCTCAATTCCTTCTTCATCGGATGTGAAACTTACAAATAAATTCTCCCTAGTAAAAATCAGTTCTATTAGTTGCTTCATTCTTTCAATGGCCGTATCTGCTTTTTCATCAAAATGATCCGATAACTCTTCAAGGAATTTATAAAAAGAGATTCCTGTCGTAATATCTTTGAATAAACCATGCTTGGAATAATAGGACATTGCCCGATCTACGGCTACGGAATGTCCGGATGAGGTAAATCGCATCTGCATCTTAGACGTCATCTCATCCACGATTTCCTTTAATCTCTTCTTATCATCCAAAATCGTCTCATAGAGCATTTCGTTTATAATCCGGAAAGCATCTTCCATCTTGTCATAAAGAACCTTGGCACTAAACTCAAATACCGGAAGGTATTGATCGGTGCTACCTTTGATGGAAAAGCTTCTTACATTAGTAAAAATACCACCAGTATGGATATTAATTTCATTGGACAATTCCAGATAACTATAATTCTTTGTATTCACATAGCCTAGAACTAAGGATAATAAAGAGGTATAGGGAAGTAATTCCTGAGGAAGCTCTTTCAGGTTAAATAATAATCTGAGATAGGCAATTCCATTGGTATATAAATTATGATGAATTAACTTCACATCATTCATCTGTAATTCCCTATTAAAAAGTGGTTGGGTCTGCCTACTGATATCTTCTCTCCTCAGTAAAGGAATTCTCTCCAAATCTTCCTTACTCGATGGTGTCTCTTGGAACAGCTTAAGCCTTTTTTTCTCATCAAGTATTTTTCTAATTTCTTCTTCTGATAAACGAGCCTTATATTCTGCCAGCTCCTTGCTTAATTTCTCTTCCTTCAAGACATTAAGTCCCGGCTGAGGCTTTAATACCACTAGGGATGAATGTGGATTATACAATAGATAATCCCCAATTAATTTTTCAAAATATCCAGTTCCTATTTTCTCTTTTAAAAATGCATAGCCAGCATTATCTTTTAAATGTAAAAATGGTTTCCCATCATCATAAAGCCAGCTCGCTAAAATTCTAAGGCCATACATAAGCCCTTTGGGAAATGCTCCAAAATCCGCCTCTCTGTATCTGAACTCATAGAAATTAATTGCNGCCCGNAGAGATTTTTCATCAATTCCTTTGGCAACTAATTCTGACAAGGTATCACGGATAATCGCCATGAATTGATTCTTTTTTTCCGCTTCCGTATTTTTGGCTATAATAGTAAAAATAGGTTGCCTAATTTCATCTTCAAAACTTCCAAGGATATCTTTGCCGATTCCTGCATCTAAGAGAGCCTGTTTCACAGGTGCCCCCGGTGTCTGAAGAAGAAGATAATCTAATATCTGGAAGGAAAGTGTTAATTCTTTATTGAAAGAATCTCCAATTACCATATTGTAACTTAGATAGGTTTTATCTTCTGTTTTCTCTCCTTCTCCAACAGAATAATAAACCTCTAGTTCCCTTGTACTGGAAAATTCCTGCTGTTTTTTAATCTCTGAATTTACCTGTAATCGGTCAAAATGACTTAAATACTCCTGATCCAACCATGCTAACCTCTCGGCAAAATCCATTTTGCCATACAGATAGATATAACTATTGGAGGGATGGTAATAGGTTTTATGAAAGTCGATAAATTCCTCGTAGGATAATTTAGGAATATCCTCCGGATCACCACCAGATTCTACCCCATAGGTAGTATCAGGAAACAGAGAATTCTGAATGGTTCGAAATAACATGGATTCAGGGGAAGAAAAAGCCCCCTTCATTTCATTATAAACAACACCGTTATACTTTAGTTCAGCATTTTCATCCTCTAAATCATAATGCCAACCCTCTTGCATGAAAATTTCTTTTTTCTNATAAATGTTGGGATAAAGAACAGCATCCATATAAACATGCATTAGATTCTTAAAATCCTGTTCATTCACACTAGCCACTGGATAGACTGTCTTATCTGGATAGGTCATAGCATTTAAAAATGTATTCAAGGATCCTTTTGCCAACTCAACAAAGGGATCCTTAGCCGGAAAATTCTTAGAACCACATAAAACAGAATGTTCAATAATATGGGCTACTCCCGTACTATTCTTAGGGGGAGTTCGAAAACCGATGTAAAATACTTTATTATCATCTTCATTGGAAATCAAAGCCACCTTGGCTCCCGTCTTTTTATGAGTAAGAACCATGCCCAGTCCATTTAGATCTTCCAATTGTTCCTCAAACACAAGGTCATATCCAATAGGAACCTCAAATTTCATTGTATTTACCTCCATATTTTATCATCTTTACTCTTTAAAAGGTTGCAAAAGCAAAATTTCTCACAATCTTGGGATGAGAGAATCGTTTTTATCTATGTTATATATAAGTATGTTTATTAATCCTTAGTGCTTATTCATAATAACATAATTTTATTATTTTGTCATTTCTTTCATTATTAATATAGCCATTGGATAACTACAAAATATTATAAATATAGACGTTTGATAACTACAAAATATTACAAAATATAACAAAGATAAATTGACTTTTTTTATAATTTATGTTAAATTTAGACTATCATTACTATTTTATTGTAATGAATTTATTTGTTTTGTAGGAGGCTATTTTTATGAAAATCGGAACAGTAAAATGGTTCAATGCAAAAAAGGGATATGGATTTTTATCCGATGATGAGGGAAATGATATCTTTGTACATTTCTCAGCACTTCAAATGGAGGGCTTCAAATTTTTAGAAGAAGGCGACAAAGTTGAGTATGAGGTTGTAGATGGAGATAAGGGTCCTCAGGCAGCAAATGTCGTTAAGTTATAATCATTAGACTTATTGGAATTATATATGATCTTTCATATTTTAATTATAAATAAAGTTGGGTTATAACAGCAAAGGCTCTAATTCCCTATAGAATGGATTGTAAAAATCTATTTCTATACTGGACTTAGAGCCTTATCATGTTCCCATGTTTTTATTTACCTTAGTTTTAAATATTAATCCATCGGATTTTACTCGGTGCAACTATATTTTAATGTCTGAAATGTCTCATACCAGTAAAGACCATGGCAATCCCATATTCATTACATTTCTTTATAGAATCAGCGTCTCTTAAGGATCCACCTGGCTGAATAATTGCAGTGATTCCCGCCTGATGGGCAGCTTCTACACAGTCATCAAATGGAAAGAATGCATCGGAAGCTAATACCGCTCCCTGGGTTACCCCTTCTCCTATGAGTTCCTCTGCATGCTCCACTGCTTGCTTGGTCGCCCATATTCGGTTTACTTGACCAGGTCCAATCCCAAGACTTTGCTTATCCTTTGCAATCGCAATTCCGTTTGACTTCACATATTTTACAACACGCCAAGCAAACTTCAAATCTTCCATCTCTTTATCGGAAGGAGCACGGTCAGTTACCACCTGTAAGTCTTCTTCATGATACAACTTACTATCAACAGTTTGGACAATTAAACCACCATTCACCTTCTTAAGGTCGTAGGCATCCTCCTCTTGTGGTTGACTAATATTGTCTAATTGAAGGATACGAATGTTTTTCTTTATGGTTAGGATCTCTAAAGCTTCCTCTTCATAGGAAGGTGCTACGATGACTTCAAGGAAAATATTCTTCATATCCTCCGCAATTGCTTTGGTTATCTCGCGATTTGCAACCACGATTCCTCCAAAGATTGAGGTTTTATCTGCTTCATATGCCTTCTTCCAAGCCTGGTCGATATGGTCTGCACTTCCGACACCACAGGGATTACCATGTTTACAGGCAACAACTGTGGGCTCTGTAAATTCCTTTAGAAGCTCTAAGGCTCCATTGGTATCATTGATATTATTAAAGGAAAGTTCTTTACCGTTTAGCTGAACCGCCTGGGTAAGTGAACCCGGTCTCTTACCAATCTCACGATAGAAGGCGGCTTTTTGGTGAGGATTTTCCCCATAACGCATATCCTGAACTTTCTCAAAAGTCATGGTTAAAGTCTCTGGTAATTCCTTATCTTCTCTTTCTCTTCTTAGATAATCAGCAATCATAGTATCATAGGATGATGTATGCATGAAAACCTTTTGCATCAAATAAAACTTAGTGTCCAAGGAGACTTCTCCCTTCTCCTTTAATTCACTTAGAATTTTATCATAGTCTCTTGGATCCACTACAACAGCTACATCCTGATAGTTTTTTGCTGCAGAACGTAACATGGTTGGACCGCCGATATCTATGTTTTCCACAGCTTCGGCTCTGGTTACCCCTTCCTTTAAGATCGTAGATTTAAATGGATAGAGATTTACTATGACCAAATCAATTGGTTTAATATTTAAATCCGCAATCTGTTCCATATGAGAAGGATTGCTTCTCATGGCAAGTAAACCTGCATGAACAGCGGGATGAAGTGTTTTTACTCTCCCATCCAAACACTCTGGAAATCCAGTAATGTCTGAGATTTCTGTGGCTGGTATTCCGGCATCCTTTAGTATCTTAAAGGTACCACCTGTCGAAATAATTTCAATCCCCAATGAAACCAACTCTTTAGAAAGTTCCACAATCCCTATTTTGTCCGATACACTGACCAAAGCTCTCATACTATTTCTCCTTTTCTAAACTAATTCATACCAATGGGCAAGCCAAGTTCTATCCCAGTACTTCTATAAACTCACCTTGTGGCAAAATTCATTATCATTGCCCAAAATCACTTGGCTTACCTTCCCTATTAAAATATTACACCTGAGCTATTGCGATTTCAATGAATAAATACTAATAAGATTTATTGATGCTACTAATATATCTTTTTCTTGCAATCAATATTAAATTATACTATAATGCGAAGTAGACTTTAAAATTAAAATGCTATCATAGGGCAATTTTTGTTTAATATAGAATTCAATATTTTAAGGAGTTGTGATATAATGAAAAGGTTCAAGATTACT
>JGI24710J26742_10005271_pt1 | contig 10259 bp, 7 predicted proteins | sample BioPla2DNA2_FD_26742 | JGI IMG/M metagenome (IMG submission 26742) | reverse complement strand
TTGCGGAGGGTGAATGATACATCACGGAGGAGATCGGGGCAGGTAAGGCCTTCCACTTCCAGAAGCGGCGGTTTTCCCGTCGAATCGATCTTGTCGGGAAACACCTGACTGAAATCACGGCCGACCATCTTTCGGGCGATGATCGTGGTATCAAGATCTTTTATCTCGTCGACGGAAACAAGATGTCCGTCGCGCAGGATAGTGACGCGATCACAGATTGTCATCACTTCACCAAGCTTGTGACTGACGAAGATCATCGTGACCCCTTGCTCCTTGAGCTTGCGCATCAAAGCGAAGAGGTGTTGCACTTCAACGCCGGTGAGGGCGGTCGTCGGCTCGTCGAAGATGAGAATCCGAGCATCAAGCACCATCGCTTTTGCGATTTCAACCATCTGCTTTTCGGCAACTGAAAGGTCGCTCACCGTTCGATGGACGTCGATCGGCATCTTCAGCGATTCAAGCTGGGCTTTCGCCTCTTCCCGCATCTTGGGCCTATCGAGGAACACTCCCTTCTTTCGCTCATTGCCAAGGAAGATGTTCTCATAGACCGTGAGATAGTTGATCAGGTTGAACTCTTGGGGAACCAGGCCGATCCCCAGNCTTTTCGCGGTGATGTAGTCGGGAATGCGGATATCTTTTCCGTCAAGACGGATCGTTCCGCTTGTTTCCTGATAAATCCCGCAGATGATCTTTATCAGGGTGGACTTGCCGGCTCCGTTTTCACCGACAAGCCCCATGATTTCACCCGGATAGATCGACACATTCACCTGATCAAGGACCCGAACCGTTGAGAACTCTTTAACGATCCCTTCCAACTCCAAAATTGGTGGACGCTTTGTCATTAATTCTCCATTGCTCCATCAAAATCAATTGTGGAAGGGGCAAAATCGATTCGTCGGACCAACTCCAACGCCTCCCGGGCGCCAAAGAGCCGATCCATCCCGTTGTCTTCCCATTCAACGGAAAGCGGGCCCTGATATCCGGCGGCGTTTGCTTCCCGGATGATCATATCGAAGTTGACGTCCCCATGCCCNGGCGAGACGAAGTTCCATCCCCGGCGCAGATCGCCGAACATCAGATGGGATCCGAGAATACCGCTTCGTCCATCCAGCTTCACCACGGAATCCTTGATGTGGATGTGGTAGATCGAGTCGGCAAAATCCCTGAAGAAAAGCGCCGGATCGACCCCCTGCCACTGGAGGTGGCTCGGGTCGAAGTTGATTCCCAACGTTTTTCTTCCGCCGAACACCTCGAACAGCTTTTTCGTCGAATAGTAGTCGTAGGCGATCTCCGAGGGGTGAACCTCGAGGGCGAACTTGACGCCCTGCTTGTCAAACTCATCAAGAATCGGGGTCCACAGCCTGAGAATCTCCTGATATCCCTCCTCGATCAGCTCGGGAGTATTTGCCGGGAAGGAATAGAAGTATTTCCAGATCGGCGAGCCCATGAAACCGGTTACCACATAGCAGCCCATGTTTTTCGCCGCCTGAGCGGTGTACTTCATCTGCTCGATACCCCAGGCGCGGATCGCTTCGTCGTCTCCCGCCAACGCTTTCGGTGCGAATCCTGCAAGACGGGGGTCTCCGAACGCATCACCGACGCACTGGCCGGCAAGGTGGTTGCCGAGGGCCCAGCAGCCAAGATTGTATTTCTTCAGCGTCGCCAGCCTGTCTTTCACGTATGCGGGATCGGTGGCCGCTTTCTTGACGTCCATGTGGTCGCCCCAACAGGCGATCTCAAGTCCGTCGTACCCCATTTCACTGATGATCTTACACACTTCCTCAAAGGGAAGATCGGCCCATTGACCGGTAAATATCGTTACGTTCCTAGCCATTGTATCTCTCCTTTTTACATTTCAACCCAGAGCGCGCCCTGCTTGCTGCTTTGGACGCATCGATTGATGAAGCGAACTCCATCAAGGCCTTGATCCACTGATGGGAAATCCAGATCGGAAGCTTCCAGTTTTTCTCCTCTCAGATGTTTTGCCAATGCGGTAACAAAGGGAAGGTAAATATTGGCAAATGCTTCATAGACCCCTTCAGGGTGACCGGAAGGAATTCGGCTGTATCGTTGAGCCTCTTCGGCAAACGGGTCGCGGCCGCGGCTGAACACCTGCTTTGGAGCATCGCTTGGAGTAAAGATGAAATGGTCGGGATCCTCCTGAGCCCACTCCAATCCGCCCTTTTCACCGAAGACTCGGATCCGAAGGGCGTTGTCATAGCCGAAGGCGACCTGGCTGGACCAATACATCCCTTTTGCCCCACCTTCATACTCCACAAGAACCGTAGCGTTATCATCCAGCGTCCGCCCCTCGACAAGGGAATCAAGGCGCGCACAGACCCGTTTGATCTTCAGGCCGGTGACGGTGGAAACGAGATTTTCGATGTGACTGCCGATATCGCCGAGACAATTGGAAATGCCGGAGACTTCGGGATCCATCCGCCAGGGGGCGATCGGACTTGACTCATCGACGGGATTGGCGAGCCAATCCTGCGGGTACTCGGCGTTCACAAACCGAATCTTTCCCAAAAGACCGTCGCGGACCATTTTCCGCATCTGCTTCACCGCAGGATATCCGGTATACGTGTACGTAACCGCAAAGAGAAGATTCTTCTTTTCGGCCAAGCGCTGAAGCTCTTCACTCTCTTCGATTTTCCACGTCAACGGCTTGTCGCAGACTACATGGATGCCCTGTTCCAGAAAGGCTTTACATACTTCAAAGTGGGTGCTGTTCGGAGTCACGACGACGACGAACTTGATTCCGTCCTCGCGTGAGCCCTCCTTCCTGGCCATCTCGCGGTAATCGTCGTACAGTCGGTCTTCGCTCACTCCAAGGGTCTTGCCATGAGCTTTTGACTTGGCTGCATCCCGACTGAATGAACCCGCTTTCAAAACGGCGAGTCCATCCATCCTGATCGCTTTGCGGTGGACATCACCGATGAACGCACCGGGACCTCCCCCTACCATTCCATAGGCAATTTGTTTCATAACCCCTCCATTTGTTATCTAAAGCGTATCACACTGAAAAGAGATTTCCATAAGCAAGATTGATGATTCATATGTAATATTGACATATGGAGAGCAAAAAAAATGCATTCGCACTCCAATTGCATAAGAAAAGGAAACCGCTTGCCGCAAACTTAAGTCATCACTTTCAAATTTACTCTTACAAGAACCATTTCAGCAAAGTTTTATTTTGAATAACAGCAGGAATCATATTCATAATATCATGTGTTGTTGGAATTATTAAGGATATTAATTGCTTTATATATAACTATATATAATATTTTTAATATTCTTATCCTGTTTTATACTTCTATTTGAATAACCATAGTAACATACGTCAGATGTTTCCATATCATACAGATGAGCCTCAGGAAAAGGGCTCATCGAATACTTGCACAGGAGTCCGGATCCTTCATCCTCGCAGCTTCCTGACCAAAATGACCGCCGCTTCCGGCAAGATCGCCTTGAGCGTCGACCCCAACTCCTTCAATTCTGCAGTGGAAGGAATCCATACCGGAACGGTTACCTTCACCTATACCGCAAACCGACCATACCCGCCTTGTTGTTTCTTTCAGGAAAAGAGCGTATGCAAGGCAAGCTCGATCATTGCGTCAAAGGTGTTCTGCCGCTCCTTTGGAGGAACCTGCTCCCCGGTAAGGATCGAGTCGCTGACGGTCAGCAGCGTAAGGGCTTGGATCCGCTTCAACCGGGCCAGCGTATAGAGCTCGGCGCTCTCCATCTCGACTGCGAGCGCCCCCGCTTTCATCGCAAGCGCGTTCTTTTCTTCCGCCTTCTCATCATAGAACTGATCACTGGTGAACACCGTTCCCACCACCGCGTTCAGGTTGAGCTTCTTTGCCGTTTGGACCGCTTTTTCCAAAAGCGCNTACGTGGCGGTCGGGGCGAACTGATATAANCCGAAGCGGCTGGGATTCATCCCGCTGTCGCAGTCGGAGGCCTGAGCGATCAGGANGTCGCGAAGGTTCAGCTCTTCGCTCATCGTACCGCAGGTTCCCACCCGGATCAGGCGTTTCGCTCCATAGGCATCGATCAGCTCATGGGCATAGATCGAAAAGGAAGGCATCCCCATCCCGGTCCCCTGGACACTGATGCGGTGTCCGTTCCAAAACCCGGTATAGCCGTTCATTCCCCGAATCGTGTTNTAGTGGACGAGATCCGTCAGAAACGTTTTGGCGATATGTTCCGCCCGCAAGGGNTCTCCCGGCAACAAGACATCGGAAGCGACTAACTGTTTCTCGGTTACAATGTGAATACTCATATCGGCATTCTCTCCGAGCCGAACCCTTTTTGCAAGCTATGCACGCTTCGGCCCCTTATGATATACTCCGCACCATATGAATACACCTACTGCTTTGATACTACACGGTCACTTCTATCAACCACCAAGAGAAAACCCCTATACGGGACGCATTGAAACACAACCTTCCGCCGAACCGTTCAACGATTGGAATGAGTACATCACGGCGGATTGCTACCAGGCGAACACCCACTCCCGCTACCTCAACGGCTACGGGCAAGTGCTCAGCATGACCAATAATTANAAATATCTTTCCTTCAACTTCGGTCCCACCCTCCTTTCGTGGCTGAGAACCAACCATCCCTGCACCTANGAAGCGATCCTNCAGGCGGACAGGGAGAGCCTCGCTCGCTTAGGTCACGGCAATGCGATCGCACAAGCGTACAACCACCCCATTCTGCCCTTGCAGAAGAGGCACGACATTCAGACTCAGGTGATGTGGGCGCTGGAGGACTTCCATACCCGGTTCGGACGGGAATCGGAGGGACTTTGGCTCAGTGAAACGGCGATCAACCCCGTGACGATCGACGTCCTCGCCGAAAACGGAGTGAAATTCGTCATTCTCAGCCCCTGGCAGGCGAAAGAGACGGAAAAGGAGGGACTTCTCAACGGCAAACCGGCTCCCTATGGAAAACCGTTTTTGCTTACCGGTGAAAAGGGCGGAACGATCACCGCGTTCTTCTACAACCACACCCTCGCCGAAGGGATCAGCTTCGGGCACTATCTCAGGGATGCGGACGTGCTGTATAAACTCCTGCTGGAGATTAAAAAGAAAGAGAAATCCCCATTGATCCACACCGCCACCGATGGTGAAGTCTACGGCCATCACGAACCCTACGGGGATATGGCGTTCGCCGCCCTGATCAAAAAATGTGAAGCGGGCGGGGAATTGACGTTTACCAACTACGGCGCCTACCTGGCCGCCAATCCGGCGAAGGAGTGGGCGGTCCTGCATGATGGTGAAGAGAAAAAAGGATCTTCCTGGTCGTGCTCCCACGGTGTTTCCCGATGGTACAAGGATTGCGGGTGTTATACCGGGGGAAACGATTCGTGGAACCAAAAATGGCGGACCCCCCTGCGCGCCTCGTTTGATGCGCTTGCCAAACGAATCGATGAGATCTACATCAGTGAAGCAAGCAAGATGCTTGGCAGTGAAGAAACCGCCCGGAAGGTTCTGAACAGCTTTGCTCCGGTCGCTTCCCATCTCGTGCCCTTGCATGAATTCCTTGCACCGTATACCACCGACGAAGAGGAGATCACGGCCCTTGGGTGCCTGCTTCAAGGGCAAAAGTATAAACACTACAGCTATACCAGCTGCGGATGGTTTTTCAACGACCTGGCGGGCATTGAACCAAAGCAAAACATCATCTATGCCCTGATGGCGGCGAAACTCTACGAATCGTATGATCCGCTGCTCACCTCCACCCTCTTGAAAAACCTTGAGAAGGCGAAGGCGAACGAAAAAGAGGATGGCAACGGAAAAACCATCGCCCTTGAACTGATGAAGCTTCTGCCCGGCAAAGTTGAGGCGGCATTGTATTATATTCTGAACCGAACCCTCGCCCTGCCGAGCGATCAGCAGGATCACTATGGGTTCTTCCGCCTCGACCGGTTCAAGGAGGAAGAAGGGCTCTTCGCCTTGTCGATCACCAATGAACAGTGTCTGCAAAAACATCAGATCACCGCTCGGATGGGGCAAGGCAAGTATTCGCTGACGGTTGATTCCAACCCCTACTCGCTTACCGCCTCGGAGATTCCTCACCGAATGCGCCGCGAGCTTTTGGAGCAGATCGACAAGCGGATCTGTACCGTCGATGAAGATCAGATCATCCGCCTCGACCAAAGCCTGATTCATTACAGCCTTCTGGCTCAAAGCGCCCCCGAGGTGCTTGAGCCGGTGTATCAACAGCTTGTCGGATGGGCGATCAGCATGATCAAGGGACTCTTCCTCTTTGAGCGAATCCGCTTCTGGGAACATTACAGGGAGCGCTTTTTACGGGTCTTGGATTTCTTCACCGTCTATGGAAAAGCCGAAGAGATTCAACTGCTTGGAGAACTGTTCGATCAAGTACTCTTTAACGTCGCTGAAAAGATTCAGCGCAATGGACTCTTCGAACAGTCGATCCGCTTCGTTTCCGAATTTCTCGAAGAGGTGCGCAAGCGGGGCTTCCAACCGGATCTCACCAAGGTCCAAGACGCCCTCTATCCCTACATCGTCGGCGAACGGCTCTTGGAGGTCGAAGAGGATGTCGAGCGGGTCAGCGCCCTCGCCCGCGATCTGAACTTCGATATCTCGGCTATCGATCACCTAACAGCAATCGAGCGTGAGTGAGGGATTCCTCACGTGCGCTGTCGCCGCTGAGCATTCGTGCTATCTCACGGACTCGTTCCTCGCCTTCCACCCGCTTGATGCGGGAGTGGCTCATTCCCGCCTCGACGACCTTGCTCACCGTCAGGTGGACATCCGCCTTGCCGGCAATCGAGGCGAGGTGGGTGATCACGATCACCTGATGGGTTTTGCCCAGCTCGGCAAGCTCCTTCGCCACGCTTACCGCCACCGCCCCTCCGATTCCCGCATCAACTTCATCGAAGATCAGAGTCGGCAGCTCCCCCTGCCGGGCGAGCGTCACCTTGAGGGCCAGCATGATNCGTGAAAGCTCCCCTCCGGAGGCGACTTCATCGATCGGGTGAAGATCCAAACCCGGGTTGGCGCAGATCATGAATGAGATCTCATCAAGCCCATGGGGGGCGGGAGGAATCTCCCTGAAGCGGATTTCGAAGACCGCCTCCTTCATCCCGAGCGTTCGAAGCCTACTCTCCACGTTCTTCGCAAGACGCGTTGCCGCCGTCTTGCGTTTGGTCCGCAACGCTTTTCCGGCTTCAAGCAGGAGATGCTCCTGCTCGACGATCTTCTTTTCCAGTCTGCTGAGGTGGATTTCTCCGTCCTCGCGCATCGAGAGCTTCTCGGCGATCTCTTCTCTGAACTCCAATACCCGTTCCAAAGAAGGACCGTACTTCTTCTTCAGCCGCTGGATCTGCGCAAGCCGTCCCTGAAGGCGGTCGAGTTCCTCCTCGCTGAAGGTTAATGAAGAAAGATGATCGCGCAGGCTCTCATAGATATCCTGAACTTCAATCGCGCTCTCTTCCAGNCGATTGGCGAAGTCTTCCAAGCTGCGATCCGCTTTGATCGCCGGNTCCAGCTCATGTTTTGCCTCTCTCAGCGCGGCAAGAACGCTTGAGGCTTCAAAGGAGTGGAGCAACGAACTGCTTCTCGTCAATGATTCATAGATCTGTTCAAAGGAAGAGAGCCGATGAATCTCCCCCTTAAGGAGCTCATCCTCCCCTTCTTTCGGATCGATCGCACTGAGCTCCTCCTCGGCGAAGCGAAGAAACTCCTCCTCGCGCATGGCGGCTTCAAAGAGGGCTCTCCGCTCGGCAAGCTCTTTTTTAAGGAGCTGGAGCCGGCTCCACTCTTCCTGATAGCTCGCCCGTTCCCCCTGACACTCCCCGCTCCGATCCAGAGCATTGCGCTGGGCTTCGCTTTTCAGGAGACTTTGATGGTCCCGTTGGGCGCTGATTTCAAAAAGCTGGGCAGCAAGTTCACCCAAATCGGTCCGGGGGACCATCCTCCCCTGAATCAGGGCGGAGGAACGGCCGTTGCTCCTGATCGTCCTAGAGAGCAGAAGCTCGTCATCCCCAAGGTCGATATCCCGCTCGGAGAGAAAGCGCCGGACCTCTTCATCGAGTCCTTCTTCAAAGCTGAATGAAGCGTTCACCGTGGCGCTCTCCGAACCGCTGCGGATGACGTGGCTTTCCACCTTGTCCCCCATCAGCATCGACAAGGCGCCGAGAATAATCGATTTTCCGGCGCCGGTCTCCCCGGTGATGACGGTAAATCCCTCTTCAAATTCAATCTGCCGATCCTCGATAAGCGCGTAATTATGGATCTGCAATCGCTCAAGCATGCGCAGCTCCTCCCGCCCAGTTAAGCTTCTCTCGGAGTACTTCGATGTAATTGCGCTTTTCGCTTGTGACGAGGAGGGTTCTGCTCCGCGATTTTTCGACAATCAGCTCATCACCCTCTTGGAGAGGAAAGTTTTGCTGGCCGTCAACGGACAGGACGATCCCGGTCCGCTGGTTCGGTGCGATGGTGAGGGTGATCAGGGAATCGCCGCTGAGCACCAAGGGCCGATTGGAGAGGGTGAACGGGCAGATCGGAGTGATGAGCAGCGTTGAGAGCTCCGCATCAAGAATCGGTCCGCCCGCTGCAAGGCTGTAGGCGGTCGAGCCGGTCGGAGTGGCGATGATCATTCCGTCCGCCCTGAAGTANCCGGCAGGAGTCTCCCCCACCTTGAGGCTCATCCCGATCACCTTGCTGATTCCCGAGGAGGAGACGACGATCTCATTGAGGCCATGGGCGGTGAAGACCCGTTCTCCCTTCCGATAGACTCCGACGCGGATCATCAGTCGGCGGCTGAGGGTGTAGGAGCCCTCCAGGAAGCGATCGACCGCTTCCTTCCATTCATTGACCGAGATTTCAGTGATGTAGCCGAAGGTACCCAAGTTGATCGCCAAAATCGGAATACCAAGGGTTTGCAGGTGGCGGGCGCAATAGAGAACCGTTCCATCCCCGCCGAGGCAGATCACCAGATCGGTGTCCTCCGCCACGATCGGCTTGTCCTGCTCGACGGTGGTCCGCCATATCGTGCATTCGATTCCTTTCTCTTCGATATAGGATTTGATCGTCGCGCTGAGGGAATGAGCTTCCTCTTTTCCCCAGTTTGCTACGATCAACACCTTTTGTACTTGTTTCGAACTCATCAAAACCTCCTTACGGCAGGTGGGCAATTACTTTCAAAATCACTTGCAGATCACTTTGACTCAAAAACGGGTAGATGGGAAGGGAGATGCTCCGATGAAATGCCGGCAGAGCCACCGGATACGTTTCAAACGCCTCTTGATGATGTGAGGCCAACGAGTCGGCAAAGGTTCGTTTTGCCGAGACTTCGTATTTTTTTGCGAAGGCGATGACATCCTCCGCTTTCGAATCCAAGGTGGTGCAGAACCCGTATCCATTGGGTTCAAAGTCGATGTGCCCGATTCCGAAGAGCCGGTGATGGGTTTTCATCAGGGATTTGGTGTAGAGCGAATACAGCTCCCTTCGGCGATAAAGGTGTTCATCAAGGGCGGCGAGCTGAATCAAGCCGAGAGCCGCATTCATGTCCGGCAGCTCGACATGGCTCCCCGTATTGGACAACAGCTCGGTAGCCGCGGTTTTATGCTCCTTTTCGTTGAACACCAAGGCGGCTCCTCCCCCGCAGGAAACCACACCATCCTCCTCAAAGGAACAGACCACCAGATCTCCCCACGATCCCGCGTTCCGTTCTTCGAATGAGGATCCGATGCTTTGGCTGATATCTTCCATCACGGGAACACCAAGCTCTTTATAGTCGACTCCAAAGGGAATTTGACAGACCGGCTCGTGGAGCAGAAGAGCCTTGCACCCCTCTTGGACGAGCCGCTGTGCCTCCGCTTGGCTGAGGCAGCCGTGCTCTTTGTCGATATCTCCAAGGAGGAGCTCATATCCCAGCGATCGAACGACATCCTCATAGTACGAAGGAGCCAGCACACCGGTTCCGATTCGGCTTCCTTCAGGAAGGTTCAAGATCTTCAAACCGCAGATCATGGCATCGATGACCGTGCGCAGCGCAACACCATGGGCAAAGCCGATCCGATCGCAGAATTCTTTCAGAAAGAGATTTTTTCGCTCCCCGGGACCGATCCGTTCATCGACCATCGTCTGAAGCACGGCATCCATGTCTTTTCGGCGAAGCGTTGGTTTATAGAAGGGAATGATTGCCACGAAAGCCTCCAGAGCCAAGTATAGCGAGTCTGAAGGGTAAAAAAAAGCCCTTCCGAAGGAAGGACCGCATAG
>JGI24710J26742_10005270_pt1 | contig 10260 bp, 12 predicted proteins | sample BioPla2DNA2_FD_26742 | JGI IMG/M metagenome (IMG submission 26742) | reverse complement strand
CCCGCCGGAGCAGGCGGTTTGCGATCCGGGGCGTTCCGCGACTCCTTCTCGCTACCTCAAGAGCACCTTCGGGGGTGATCGGGGTCTGCATGATCCCGGCGCTCCGCCGGATGATCGCCGCCAGGTCCCCGACATCGTAGAGGTTGAGNCGGAATATGAAACCAAACCTATCCCTGAGCGGGGAGGCGAGCANTCCGACCTTCGTCGTCGCGCCGACCAGGGTAAACTCCTCAAGCGGGAGCTGGACAGACCGCGCCCCGGGCCCCTCACCGATCATCACGTCGATGCAGGAGTCCTCCATCGCCGGGTAGAGGATCTCCTCGACCACCGGGTTTAAGCGGTGGATCTCGTCGATGAAGAGGACGTCGCCCCGGGAGAGCGCCGTCAACTGGGCGGCAAGGTCGCCCGGCCGGTCAAGCACCGGGCCGGAGGTGGTCCTGATAGCCGCCCCCATCTCGCGGGCGATGATCCGGGCAAGCGTCGTCTTCCCGAGCCCCGGCGGCCCGGAGAAGAGGATATGGTCCAGGGGCTCGTCACGTTTCTTCGCGGCCTCTATGGCGATCGCGAGCGTCTCCTTCACCTGTTGCTGACCCACGAACTCATCGAACCGTGCCGGCCTGATCGTGGCGTCATCGCCCTCTTCCGGCAGGGCGTCGGGGGAGGTGATCCGTCTCATGACTGCTCCCTCAGGCGGGCGAGAGAGGCCCGGATCAGATCCTGCACCGTCGGTGCGGACAGGGTGGGCAGGACTGCGCTGACCGCCTCCTCTGCCTCGCGCTCAGAAAACCCGAGCGAGATCAGGGCGCTCACTGCATCGCCGATCTCTCTTTGACCTCTCCCGGCGGGGAGCATCGCCGCGCGTTTCTTCATCTTGTCCTTCAACTCCAGGATCAGTCGTTTGGCACTCTTCTGCCCGATCCCCGGGATCCGGGTGAGGGTTCTCTCGTCGTCGTTTACGATCGCGATCGCGAACTCCTCAAACGATATCCGTGAGAGGATGTTCATCGCGGTCTGGGGACCGATCCCGGTGACACCTATCAGGATCGTGAAGAGCTCGCGTTCCTGCGGGTGGGCAAACCCGTAGAGCTGGATGCCGTCGTCGCGGACCACCATATAGGTGTGGACCGTGACCCGGCCTCCCGTCGCCGCAAGATCCTGAAGTGCGGGCTCGGTGACCTGCACCCGGTAGCCGACGCCGCCGATATCTATCACCACCCACCGATCCCCGGTGGATGCCAGTTCTCCTGAGAGATGATCTATCATGGTTATCGCATCATGTTGATGTGGCAGAGTGCGATGGCGAGGCCATCCGCGGCATCGTCCGGGCGGGGGAGTTCCTGCAGGCGGAGGAGCCGCTTCATCATCTCCTGCACCTGGTGCTTGCCGGCACGCCCCGATCCGGTCACCGCCAGTTTGACCTGGTTCGGGGTGTACTCGGTGATCGGTATCCCCCTCTGTTCCGCGGCGAGGAGGATGACACCCCGTGCTTCACTGACATGCATGGCGGATGTGACGTTCTTTGAGAAGAAGAGCGCTTCTATGGCGAGGCACCCCGGGGTGTACTCGTCGAGGAGCTCTGATACCTTCTCGTAGATCGCAAGCAGTCGCCGGGCGGGGTGGTGGTTGCCGGGTGTCTCTATGCAACCGAAGGCGATGAGGGCTGGATAGGGGTCGCACTTCTGGAGAATGCCGTACCCGGTTCTCGCCATGCCGGGGTCTATCCCGATCGCGATGCCTTCGTCCGGGTGTGCACTCCTCATACATAGGTACTCGGTTCTCCTGCTAAATACCTATTTCGCGGGTTCTGTGGTGATACCGGGGATCCTGACCGGCACAGGTGGTGGGCTTTTCATCCCGGTCAACCATCAGGTGATAATCCAGTCCTGTTCCGGTCTGTTGTTTCTCCTGCGGGGCTATAGCGAATTGNGGTGTTCTGGTGGCAGAGAAGTCCTGTGGTACTCTCCTCTGCTGCGGATTTTGCGGGAGCATGGATGCGGTGCCCCTCTCACGCCGCTCGTGAGACTGGAGACGCCGCTCACCCTCAGGGCGACCGCACGCATGGCCGGATGTGTGGTGTACCGGAGAGCCTGATGGAAAATTATATATACTCAATTACCGTAATCCATCTTCGATGGCAGAGTTGTATAAACCGCTTTCTATAATAATAGTACTTGTCCTGACTCTCGCGTCTGCCGGATGTGCAGAATTACCACCTGGAGGTGGATTCGAGTGGCCTGGTTCCTCTTCCCCTCCTGCTGAGGTGCCGATAGAGGATGAACCCGATCCCGGGTACCTGACGCCGGTAACTCCTTATGCCACCGCAACGAGCGATATGGCCACACCCACGCTCAGCAGGCCCCCGAATGTCTCTCCGACGCCTGATGCATATGTGACCCTCTATGATCAGACGATTCAGTACCCCCAGGCGGCGAAAGCCTACACATTTGACCTGACCAGGCCTCCCTTCATCATCGAGTTTGAGGTAGAACCGAAGATGATCACAAGGATCAAGCATGCAAAGAGTGACTACGGAAGCAGGAAGTACAAAGACTTCACACAGGTCTTCCCGAGCGAGGATGCGTGGTTCCGGGTGACGGTCAGGGATCGGGAGTCGGGGGTGATTGTGGCGGAGGAAGGTTTTGGAAGAACATATAGCGCGAACACCAGAAACAGGATCTTCATCGGCCGAACCGGGAANTACCAGATCGATCTCGCNGGAAATGAAGCGAAGGTGCATATANTGATACGCGCCGGGGGCGTATAACTCCAGCCCGCCTCCTCAAAACTCTCTTCTTCCGGTGAGCAATCCTTTTTAACCAGAACAACCAACGTAGTAGGAGAACGGTACCTTTTCCTGTGTCCCGGTAGGGTAGAGGATATCCTAGAAGCCTGCGGAGCTTTTGACCCGGGTTCAAATCCCGGCCGGGGCGCTTTCGATTTTACACTCAAGTTTTGTTGCAGTGCGCCTTAACAGGGAGCGGATCCTGTATTGCATCGAATAGAGCGAAATATCGAGCCTCCCATCCACGCCGAGATCCAGCAAAACCGCGCGGAACATGAATGCCCGGGGCGCTTTGCAGTATCCCTGAAGCCCTCTCTCGTGCATCGACCAGCACACCTGGGCAAGATGGCCGGGCATGCGGCCTTTCGCGGTTGCGAGTATCCCCGGAAGCGATAGACAGGAAGGTGCCACACCCTCCGCGGACGAGCTTCTGAGGGGGGCGTTCCGTCATGTTTAACATCGGGAAGATTCTTACCCGGATTGAAGTGGAGGTGTGGATCGGTGGTGAAGGTTACCATTGACAGACCCGGATGTATCAGCTGTGAATCCTGCTGGTTGATCTGTCCTGAGGTCTTCGAACAGAATCCCGACGATGAGCTCAGCGAGATCACCGAACAGTACCGGGTCAACGGCAACCCGGCGGAGGGGGAGGTGCCCGATGACCTTGCCGACTGCGCATGGGAGGCTGCGGATTCGTGTCCGGTAGCGGTCATCGAGGTGGAGGATTAAGACGTTATCAGGGAGCAGATCAGGTGGCCGGGGGCGGGTGGTCTGAAACCCGATCCCCGGGCATTCCTGTTTTATCGGGGGCGTATGCCCTCCTACCACGCCGGCGGAGCTCTTGCTATCATCGGGCGATCCCTGCGCCGAATGCCCGCGCGAGACTTCGACGGGACCTGCTTCCACCATCCGGCCGGCAAAACCTATATCCTCATGGACACAAAATAGGTCGCTATGGCAACATGTAGCGACTGCGCCCTCTACACGCCGAAGACCGCGACCGAGGGAGAGTGCAGTATCAACGGCCCGGTTCCCGCTGACCGGGACGCCGGGCGGTGCCCGTCCCGGACATTCCGGCCGCGAGGATAGTCTTATCATACGACCGGGCCGGCCAATCCCCCCGGTGCATGGCAAAGCCCCCCCTCGATCCAGAAGAGGCCCGGGGTTCCTGACTCGTTCACGACCAGCCAGCGCTACTACGAGAGATCAGCCCTCTCCCTGATTGAATCCGGCTAAAGCCGTTCCTCCTCTCACTTCGGGCAGGCCTTGATGCAGAGGCCGCACCGAAGCCCGCCGAGCACGTTGAACATATACTCGGCGCACTTTCTCCGGTGAATCACGCCATCGGCGGTGAACGCTTTAGCCGGGCAGGCCTCGACACACTTCATACAGTCCTTACAGTCCTCGTTTAAGAGAGGGAGCCGGGGCGATTCCGGTGCCCTGAGCGATGCATCCGTGACGATGGCGGTCATGCGGACACGGGGTCCGAACTCCTCCGTGATCAGGAGGTGGTTGATACCGTAGTTTCCAAGACCCGCGCAGTATGCTGCGTATTTGATGGACATATCTGCCATGAGCGTCTCGCGGTCCGCATACCAGTATCCGAACTCACTCCCCTCCGTGGGGACGATCGTGGCCCGGTAACCATCCTTCTCGATGAGTCGCGCCAGCCGGTACGCGATGACCCGGATCGTCGCCGTGCCGGCCATCAGCGTATTGGTATACTCAGCCCTTCCTTTCGGCAGGCTCTCGATCGAGCCCCGGGGGACTGCCACGCCGAGTACTATCACCGAGCGCGCATTCTCCATGATGTCTCGGGGGTCGTTGCCTGTGTACTCCGGGTTCTGGAAATGACGCACATCGGCCACTCCAAAGAGATCTGCGCCCATATCGAGGGCAACCTCTCGCAACTGGTCTGTGTATGGATCTTCACGCATTCTGGTATCCTCTCTGGAATCTATGAGCGGTTTTGAGGTGAACGATATACAATTGTCCACTCGTTGCTTCAACNTGGGNGGCGGTTTTATATATAGTTGCGGCATTCACACGGNCTTCGATCTCCGGAATAGCGTCTATTTCCTCGTTATCGCCGGTGATGAGGATGACATCGTTTGCAGAAACCGGTGCGGTACACCAGCACCGCAGGACGCGAATCTTTTCTCTTCCGGAGAAGAGATCTCTCTCGATGGATGACGACATAGAAAAGATGCGGGAGCATGTCAGGGCGGCACTCCCCGGTTCAGGTTCTCATGGGTTTGACCACACCGCAAGGGTTGTACGCCTCTGTGAAGCGATCGGCGCCCACGAAGGTGCGGATATGGCTATCCTCATCCCGGCCGCCCTCTTCCACGACATAGCGCGCCCCCTCGAGGAGGAGACGGGCGTTCCTCACGAAGAAGCCGGGGCGCAGATGGCGGAGACATACCTCCGGTCCATCCACTACCCCGAGAACCGCATCCCCGGCATCATCCACGCCATCCGCGCTCACCGGTACAGAGCGAGTACCGCCCCCGGGACCCTGGAGGCCCGGGTGCTCTCTGATGCGGATAACCTGGATGCTATGGGCGCGGTCGGTATCGCAAGGACACTCCTGCAGGCCGGGGAGCGGGGCGGCGGCATCCCGGACGCGGTCGATCATATCCGGGCAAAACTCCTCAACCTCAGGGCCCGCATGTACACAGAGACCGCCCGGGGCATCGCCGGGGAGAGGCACGCCTTCCTCATCGCGTTTCTTGCAGCCCTGGATTATGAGATGCATCCATGACCCGGGGTGCCCTACGACGAGATCCCGGCAGGATCCGAGCAGAGCTTCAGCCCGACGATCCCCGATACGATCAGGAATATGCAGAGGAGACGGGCGACGCTCCGCGACTCACCGAAGAGGATGATCCCGGCTATAGCCGTCCCTATCGCTCCGATCCCCGTCCAGACAGCATACGCAGTCCCGAGCGGGAGATGTGAGAGGGAGCGTGAGAGGAGGTAGATACTCCCGGCCATAACGGTGAGGGTCGCTACAGATGGCCCGACCTTCGTGAACCCATCGGTATACTTCAACCCGATCGCCCAGCCGGTCTCCAGGAGTCCGGCGAAGAACAGGGTTATCCAGGCAATTTCCCGCACGAGTAGATCCTCAGTATCGGCTTGAAAAAAGGTGTTATCGGCCGCATCAGAGTGCAGGCCTGCTCTTCAGCGCCTCGACGAGGAGCCGGATCCCGGCCTCGATATCGCCGGTATCGACCACCTCGACGGGGGAGTGGATGTAGCGGGCGGCTATCGCGAACGGGATGCTCGGTATACCGCCCCGCTCGAGGTGGATGATGGTCGCATCGGTGTTTCCGCCGGTCCCGACCTCGAGCTGGTAGGGGATAGCGTTCTTCTCTGCGGTCTCCCGGAGCCACGTAGCCACCCGCAGATCGGCCATGAGACCGCGCCCGCTCGCGCTGACGAGCTCGATGACCGGGCCCTTACCCATCTCGACGCTCGCATCCTTCTTCTCGATACCGGGGTGGTCGCCGGGGATGGTGACATCGGTCGCGATCGCACAATCGGGGTTCAGGGTATAGGCGCTCACCTTCGCACCCTTGAGCCCCAGCTCCTCCTGGACCGTGAAGACGCCGTATATCGTGTGGGGAGACTTTGCCTGCTGGAGTGTCCGGATGAGCATCGCAACACCGACCCGGTTGTCGAGCGCCTTTCCGGTCACGCGGTTGCCGGCAAGTTCCGTCAACTCCCGGTCGATGGTGATCGGGGTGCCGATCTCGATGCCGAGCTCCTCTACCTCCTCAGCGGAGGTTGCCCCCACATCGATGAACATCCCCTCGATCTTGATCTCCTTCTTGCGCTCCTCTTCCTTCATGACGTGGGGGGGCTTTGCGCCGATGACCCCCATGACCGGCCCCTTCTTCCCGTGCAGAACCACACGCTGGCAGTAGAGCACCGGCCCGAACCATCCCCCGAGGGTGACGACACGGATGAACCCCTTCTCATCGATATACTGGACCATCAGGCCGATCTCGTCCATGTGAGCGGCGAACATGATCGAAAAATCGTCACCGCGCTTTGTGGCGATCAGGTTGCCCATCACATCCTCGGTGATCTCGTCGACCGAGCCTGCGAGCTCCTCCCTGATGATATCCCTTATGTTTCCTTCCCTGCTTGAGACGCCGTGGGCGTCCGATAACTTCCTGAGTAACTCTTTTACCATAACTCTCACTCCACAAGTGCCGCGAGTCTCCGGACAGCCCGGGAGAGGTTCTCCCGGGACGTCGCGTAGCTCAACCGGGCATAATCAGGTGCATTTGAGCCGAACGCTTCGCCCGGCACGATGATGATGCCCTCTTCGATGGCCTTCTGTATAAGGTTTCTTCCCAGGGGTACAAAGGCATAGAATGCACCCTCTGGCCGGGGGAACTCAAGACCGATCTCTGAGAGACCGGAGTAGAGGAGATCCCTTCTCGCGCGGTACTCCTCCCGCATCTCTGCAACCGGCCCCTGATCCCCGGTGTATGCTGCAAGTGCCGCATACTGTGATATCGATGTTGCACATGCCTGGGCATACTGGTGCACCTTGAGGCACTCCGGGATGTAGCCCTCAGGCGCGGCCATATACCCGAGCCGCCAGCCGGTCATGGCGTAAGTCTTGCTCGCGGCGTTGATGGTGATGACGTCATCGCCGTAGTGTGCCGCACTGAAGTGCTTTTTTTCGTAGACAAAGTGCTCGTAGACCTCGTCGGAGACGATGGTGACGCCCCGGTCGTTGCCATACTCCACGAGGGCGCGGATCGACTCCTCGCTCTCGACGGCACCGGTAGGGTTTGTCGGCGAGTTCAGGACGAATAGCCGCGCCCCGTCCATCTGCTCCTTCGCCCGTTCGATATCGATATGGAGGGTATCATCGAGAACCACCCCCTCCGGCCGCCCCCCGGCAAACGTCGCCAGGGCAGCGTAGGAGACAAAACCCGGATCGGTTATGAGGACGCGGTCGCCTGGATCCACGAGCGCCTCCATGACGAGGTGGAGCGCCTCGCTCCCGCCCGCCGTGACGAGGATCTGCTCTGGATTGAAGGCAAGGTTGTTCTCCCGTTCAAACTTTGCGCATATCGCCTCCCGCAGTTCCGGTATCCCGGCGTTCGGGGTGTAACCGGTCTTGCCGGCCCGGATAGCGGCGATAGCGGCCTCCTTGATGTGGTCGGGCGTATCAAAATCGGGCTGCCCGATACCGAGGTTGATCGCATCCGGTCCTCCGGCATCGAAGAGCTTCCTGATACCCGACATCCCCACCGCCCGGACACGGGCGGCATACCTCTGCTCGCTCATAATTCACCTCACTCAATATTCGCATGCCGGCACTGGAGATCCTCAGGCCTGCACCGGGTGATCTCCATAAGCCGGGATATGATAGCATCTGCAAAGACCATGGCGGTCGTCTCGAAGATCGTCCCGAGCGGCGCAAATGACTTATGCTCCCCCATCATCTGCCTGATCTCAAACTCCGCCGACTCATCGGCCACCCTGTCACGCTGGCTCTCGATGATGACGATGCAGTCAGCGATCCGGCCGATCCTCGAGTCCTTCTTCGAGGTGATGAGGCAGATCCGCCCGCCGATCTCCTTTGCGGTCTCTGAGATATCCGCAACCGTCTTTGTCGCGCCGGATCCGGAGAAGACGACAATGACATCTCCTGGCTTCATGGCCGGGGTCACCGTCTCCCCGACGACAAACGCCGAGAGACCAAGGTGCATCAGCCGCATGGCGAATGATTTTGCTACCAGTCCAGAGCGCCCGGCGCCCATGGTGTAGATGCGTTTCGCATTCAGGATCTCGTCTATCAGCGCATCGATCTGATCGTCAGAGATCACATCCGCGATGACCCTGATCCTGGTCGCCATCAGCCGCATCATATTCTTAACCGGGTGATACGTCATCGTAGTTCCTCTGTTACGTTTCACGAGCAGATACATTAGAATATCTCTGATGTCGAGTTGTGAGGGTGGTTTCTCGTTCGTCCGGAGCCGCCGGCCGCCTCTCCGGAGGCCTCACTTCCCTCTCCTGCTACCCCACCCGAGGCGGAACGGCATAGGGCTTGCAGCGAGGGGGAATGTTCCTTCAGCAGCCCGCCTGATATCCTCGACCGAGTAAAACGCCTTCGGGGTAAACTCATGGATAGCGTTCTCCACGTCTTTTATGTTTTTCCTCTTGATCACCGAGAAGATGACCTTACCCGGGCCCTGCCTTCCCTGTGCGTCAAGGACAGTCACCCCATAGCCGGCAGCACGGAGGTAATCGATGAGATTGGTTGCATCCCGCTGGGTGATGACCCGGATCAGGGCGAGCCCCATCGCCAGCCGCTCCTCAACGAGCATCCCGACGTAGTTCCCCATACCAAACCCGGCCGCGTAGGCGAGGTAGTTCAGCGGGTTTGTGAGGTTCTGGAAGATCTGGCCGATGGCGATGATCCATATGAAGACCTCGACGAACCCGAGGATCGGGGCGATCATCTTCATCCCCCGCGCCACGAAGATGATCCGCATCGTCCCGATGGTGACGTCGCAGATCCGCGCGAAGAAGATGAATATCGGGACTACTACCAGGGAAGCGATCTCCGGGTCAATACCCGGGACGATGCCGAGCATGTAATCATATTTGACGAGCAGGCTTCATAATTATATCCAATATAATATATTCCCTGAACGAAAATCCACAAAAAAGCGGCTCGGGGGATATCATTTGTGAAGAAGTGTGCAATCCGGTGTGGCAGGGCGCGGATGATTTGGGTATGATCCGGGTATGGTTCTGGTATGATCCCGGGTATGAACAGGTGTCGGCCCTGATTGTGCGTTTCGCCGGCGCCATCCCATACGCCGGACCGTAGAGGTATCCCCGGAAAAGTCTGCCCGGGATGCCGGCCCCGAGTGTGCATTTCGCCGGCATCATCTCATACACCGTGCCGTAGAGGTATCCCCGGAAAGGCCTGCCCGGGATGCCAGCCCCGAATATACCCTTCGCCGGCATCATCCCACCCACCGTACCGTGGGAGATATCGCGCGGGGAGGGGCTCGGGGAGGGAACCCCCTCCCCGGCAAAGAGAACCATGCTGGCCCTCCCATAGGGTTCCCGCGCAGGAGCGGGGGTTCTCGTGGCAAGAGCCTCGGCAGGGTGCAAGCCCGGGGGAGGCGACCCTGATTGTGCGTTTCGCCGGCGTCGTGCTATGCACTGTTCTCCTATCTCCCCCACCCGCGCCTTCGGCGTTCCTCCCCCGCCCCCGTGGGCGGGGGCAGTAGTCGCGATATCCCCAGCAAGGGCGCAAGCACGGGGAAGGCCCGCCCGGGATGCCGGCCTGGATTGTGCGTTTCGTCGGCATCATCCCATACACCGTACCGTGGGGATATCACCCGGGGAGGGGCTCGGGGAGGGAACCCCCTCCCCGGCAAAGAGAACCATATAGGCCCTCCCATAGGGCTCCCGCGCAGGAGCGGGGG
>JGI24710J26742_10005262_pt1 | contig 10268 bp, 10 predicted proteins | sample BioPla2DNA2_FD_26742 | JGI IMG/M metagenome (IMG submission 26742) | reverse complement strand
ATGCTTATTGTAACCGGATGCATGGCAGAAAGATACCGTGAGGAAATACTCGAAGAGATACCTGAGGTGGATGCCGTGCTGGGCACAGGAAGTTATCACGAAATAGTTTCTGTTATAAAGGAAGCTTACAGCGGAAAGCGCGTGTCAAGATACGGGGACTTGAGAGATATATCCTACCTTGACGGCGAACGCATTATTGCCACAGGAAAAAGTTATGCCTATCTGAAGATAGCAGAGGGCTGCGATAACTGCTGTACCTACTGTATAATCCCGAGCCTGCGGGGGCCTTACAGAAGCAGAAAAATGGAATCGATCATCGATGAAGCAGGCAGGCTTGCCGCTGCAGGATTCAAGGAGCTGATTGTTACAGCACAGGACACTACCAGATATGGTATAGATATTTATGGCAAAAAAATGCTCACTGAGTTGATACGGAAACTGAGCAGAATAGAAGGTATCGAGTGGATCAGACTGCTTTACTGCTATCCGGAAGAGATAGATATGCCATTGATAAAAGAGATAGCTTCGAATGATAAAGTATGTAAATATTTCGATATACCCATACAGCATGCCAGTCAGGAAATACTCAGGAAAATGGGCAGGAGGGGCAATAGTTCAGATATATGCAGACTAATTGATACGATCAGGAGAGAGATCCCCGAAGCAGTTATCAGAACGACTCTGATAGTTGGTTTCCCCGGAGAGACCGCAGAAGACTTCGAAGCTCTGGTCGGATTTGTAGAGAAATATAGGTTTGACAGACTTGGCACATTTATGTATTCTAAAGAAGAAGGTACGGCGGCATACAATATGGCTGATCAGATACCATCAAAGGTGAAAAGGTCGAGATACAACAAGATCATGAAGATCCAGAAACGGATATCCGCCGGACTGAACGAGCAAAGGCTCGGGAAGACATATAAAGTGCTTGTGGAAGGTATTGCAGACGACGGGATATTCTACTATGGAAGAAGTTATGCTGAAGCACCGGAAATAGATGGATTGATTTATTTTACGAGCGAAGAGCCCCTGCAACTTAACCAGTTTACAAATGTCAGGATACTTGACACAGGAGAATATGATTTAACAGGAGAGGCACAGCATGAATCTACCGAATAAGATAACGCTTTCCAGAATAATGCTGGTTCCTATATTGATGGTTTTCATCATCCCTATACCTGAATCGATCATCAACGCCGGTTTCCTNAGCTTCATGAAGCCACAGATGCTTGCTGTCAATGATTTTCTAGCGTCTTTTGGGCGTTATGTGGCTGCAGGTATTTTCATTATAGCATCGAGCACTGATGCTGTGGACGGATATATCGCAAGAAAGAGGAAGCTGGTGACAAGGTTTGGCAAGTTCCTGGATCCTATAGCAGATAAGCTTCTGGTGACAGCTGCGCTGCTGGCCCTGGTGCAGAACGGTGACATCAACGGATGGATCGCTATGATCATTATCTCCCGGGAGTTTATCGTGACAGGTCTGAGGCTGGTAGCGGCAGGCGAAGGCATAGTCATAGCCGCCAGCAATCTCGGCAAACTCAAGACTGTGCTTCAGGATATAGCGATAGTCGCTGCACTGCTCAACAACTTCCCGATCAGTCTGTTCACAAGCTTTCCATTCGACGATTATGCCATGTTCNTCGCTGTGGTGGTAACAGTTTATTCATTGTATGACTATATCAAGAAGAATCTCAATGTAATAAATGTATTCAACTGAAAACCGGATCCGATATCCGACGGGGAGAGAACCTGCCGAAAGGCGAAGAGTTTCTTTCCTCGTTTTTTTTATAAATATGTTGCATACTTTGAAAATATATTATATACTTTTAGTAATAGGACATAGTATCAGGTAATAATTATATGACTAAAGCATGCAAAGCAGGTGTTTNACGAAATGAGCCGTTCATCCTTATTGAAAAAAGAAAGGCAGCAGGAATTAGCAGAAAAACTGAAAGAAGATCCTTTTCTCACAGATGAAGAGCTGGCAGAGCTCTTTAGCGTGAGTGTGCCTACGATAAGGCTTGACAGGCTCGAAATGGGTATTCCGGAGCTCAGAGAGAGGATAAAGGACGTAGCAGAAAAGAATTACAGCAAAGTCAAGTCGCTTCAGGGTGGAGAGATCATTGGAGAACTGATAGACATCACATTGGGGAAATATGGTGTGTCCATCCTGGAAACCGATGATTCGATGGCTTTTGAAAGAACCAGAATCATAAGAGGTCATTATATCTATTCACTGGCTGAATCTCTGGCTATAGCTGTGATCGATGCAGATGTCGCTCTTGTGGGCGTTGCGAATATCAAATACAAGAATCCCGTATATTCTGGTACAAGACTTGTGGCAAAGGCCGAGGTCAGGCAGATCAGGGGGAGCAAGTACATAGTATGGGTCAAGATCTACGAAAAGCAGGTCGAGATGTTCAGAGGTAAATTCATACTTGTCTCCCTTGAAAAACCCCTGGAAAAATAGTATTTTAATTAGTGTAGATACAAGTTTGGATCTGCAGTAATATACGGGAGTGAAGTGAATTGAAAATATTGGTAGATGCTATGGGTGGCGACTATGCACCGGATGCCATCGTCAATGGAAGCATTGATGCGGTGAAGATGCGGGATGGCTTTGAACTCGCGCTTATAGGTGATAGAGAGCAGATAGAAAGGATCCTGGAAAAAAGGAATTTCAAAAGCGACAGGATCGAGGTAATACACGCAAAAGAAGTGATAACCAACGACGATGTTCCGACACGCGCCATAAGAAGAAAAAAGAATTCTTCGATGGTTGTTGGTTTCAATATGCTGAAGGAAGGTAAGGGAGACGCCTTTTTGTCTGCAGGAAGCACCGGAGCTTTACTCACTGGAGCACTGTTCATTCTCGGGAGACTGAAGGGCGTTGACAGACCGGCACTGGGAGCCATGATCCCTACTAAAGCGGGAAAGTGTCTTCTTATAGACGCAGGTCTGAACACTACATGTAAACCTATTAATTACATACAGTTTGGAATTTTTGGTTCAGCATACATGAAAGGGTTGTTCAATATGGATAACCCGAGAGTAGGTCTGGTGAACATGGGCACGGAAGCCAAAAAAGGCACNGAAATACTCAAACAGGCTTACTCACTGCTTAAATCGTCAGATTTGAATTTTGTGGGCAATATCGAAGGAAAGGATATCCCTTTGGGGAATGTCGATGTTGCAGTATGTGACGGATATGTCGGCAATGTGATGCTGAAGTTCCTTGAAGGGACCGGGTCTTTTTTCGCAGGGTTCTTAAAGGGGATGCTGACAAAAAACATTTTCTCCAAAATATCGACCCTGTTCGTTATGAAAGACATGAAGGCCTTCAAAAAGATGATCGATCCGTCAGAAGACGGAGGCGCGCCGGTACTCGGTGTTAATGGACTCGTAATAAAGAGTCATGGCAATTCTGATGAAAAAACCATCAGGAATGTCATTTTCAAGACACTGAACCTCGCAAACAGCTCAGTGTTTGATGAAATACGCAACAGTGTCGAAAAGATGGAGGTTGCANTTGATGGCGAAAAGACAAAACGAGAACGTAAGCGTTGGCATTTTAGGTATAGGAAGCTGCGTCCCAGAAAGAATTTTGACCAACTCAGACCTTGAGAGAATGGTCGATACTTCAGATGAATGGATTATCAAAAGAACAGGTATTTCAGAAAGAAGGATAATTGACAAGGAAACGCCCATATATACTCTGGCTGTAGAAGCAGCCAGGCAGGCAATCGAAGACTCAGGCATATCACCGGAGCAAATCGATCTGATATTGGTATCTACCACCACACCGGATTATCTAACCCCGTCTACCTCATGTATTATTCAAAAGGAAACAGGTGCCGTGAATGCAGCAGCATTTGACGTAATGGCTGCATGTTCCGGCTTCATATATGGGATAACTATTGCTAAGCAGTTCATAGAAACGGGCTATTATANGCATGTACTCATGGTCAGCAGCGAAGGGATGACAAAGGCAGTCGACTGGAAGGACAGAAAGAACTGTGTTCTTTTCGGTGATGGAGCAGGAGCAGTGGTTCTGGGCAAGGTAGAGGAAGGATATGGCATATTGTCGACATATCTTGGTTCCGACGGTACAAAAGGGAACCTGATAACTATCCCGTGCTTTTATATGCCTGATGAGGAAGTCGAGAAAAGGAAGGATTACGAGAATAAANTCGCGCTGTACCAGGATGGNCATGAAGTATTCAAGTTCGCAGTAAAAATGATGCCATATGCGACAGAAAAGCTTTTGGAAATTTCAGACATTACATTGGATGATGTAAAATACATAATACCTCACCAGGCAAACAGCAGGATCATCGAAAGTGCGATCAAAAGGCTGGGGGTAGCTCTGGAGAAGGTCTACACCACTATCCGGAANTATGGCAATATATCCTCTGCTTCGATACCTGTGGCCATGGATGATGCGTACAGGAAAAAACGCATCATGAAAGGGGATAATCTGGTGCTTGTAGGCTTCGGTGGCGGGCTGACGTGGGGTTCTGCACTTTTGAGGTGGAGCAAATAACACCACACTATAATACTACGGCCTTGGAGGAATTAGCATGGGTAAACTGGCATTCATTTTCCCCGGACAGGGAGCTCAATATATAGGGATGGGGAAGGAAATAGCTTGTGAATATAAAGCCGCATCAGAAATATTCGATCAGGCGAATGAAGCTCTTGGCATCGATATGAGAGGAATGATTTTCGAAGGTGATGACGAGACGCTGAGAATAACAGAGAACACACAGCCGGCCATCGTGACGGCAAGTGTGGCCTGCCTGATGCCCCTTCTCGAAGCAGGTATAAAGCCGGATATCACAGCAGGGCTCAGTCTTGGAGAGTATTCAGCCCATGTAGCATCGGGCACGATGGACTTCAGGACAGCTGTATCACTTGTAAGGAAAAGAGGAAAATACATGCAGGAGGCTGTTCCGCTAGGAGTCGGTACGATGGCTGCGATCATCGGTCTCTCCAGAGAAGACGTGCTTGAATGCTGCAGCACGGCCTCACAGTATGGTGTTGTGGAACCTGCGAATTTCAACTGTCCTGGTCAGATCGCAATAGCAGGTGAGGTAAAGGCTGTCGAGAAAGCAATGGAGCTTTGCAAGGCAAAAGGCGCCAGAAGAGCCGTACCGCTTGCCGTCAGTGCTCCTTTCCACTGCAGCATGCTGATACCGGCAAGGGACAAACTGTATGCGGAGCTAGAAAACATACAGTTTAAAGATTTCGAAATCCCGCTTGTAGCTAATGTGACAGCTGAGATCCCGGAGTCTCGGGCGGAGATAAAAGACCTTCTCGCAAGACAGGTATGCAGTCCCGTGCTTTGGGAAGATACCATAAGGCTCATGATCGAACAGGGAGCTGACACTTTTGTAGAGATTGGTCCGGGTAAAGTCCTCAGTGGATTTGTGAAGAAGATAGATAAGGAAGCAAAGAGTTATAACGTTGAAGATTTGGCATCGCTTGAAAAAACTCTAGCTGAAATAATGAAATAAACAGGAGGCAGGTATGATGCAGCTAAAAGGAAAGACTGCCTTGATAACAGGCTCTGCCAGGGGTCTGGGCAAGGCGATAGCAATAAAGCTGGCTTCTTTGGGTGCAAATATCGTTCTCAACGACATACCATCGTCAGAAGCACTTGATGAGACGGCTGAGGAGCTTAGAAAATCAGGGTATAAAGTAGCAGTGACAAGGGGTGATGTCAGAAATCAGGATGATGTCAAGGCTATGATCAGCACGGCTGTGGAGTCTTTTGGAAGCCTGGATATCCTTGTGAACAATGCCGGAGTTACAAAGGACAAACCGATGGCCATGATGTCAGAGGAAGATTGGGATCTGGTACTGGATATCAATCTCAAGGGTGCATTTTTGTGCACTAAATTTGCAGCAAAGCAAATGATAAAACAGAAATACGGACGAATCGTCAATATTGCCTCAGTTGCCGGAAGATATGGCAATAGAGGGCAGGCCAACTACTCCGCTTCGAAGGCTGGCCTGATAGGATTGACAAAAACCACGGCCAAGGAGTTTGCACCAAAAGGGATCACATGCAATGCAGTAGCTCCGGGTCTGATACAGAGCCAGATGACAGATGTACTGCCTGAGGAGATCAGGGAAAAATACCTTGAAAACATACCACTCGGAAGGTTCGGGACACCTGAAGATGTGGCAAATGTTGTTGCATTCCTTGCTTCAGACGGTGCATCATATGTAACTGCACAAGTAATTGATATTGACGGCGGACTGGTTATGTAATAATATCTTTATGTGTTATGTATAAGTTGGGCCGATTGCGTATAAGTCAATCAGGAACGGCTTTTACAGGGTAATAAATATTACCTCTTTGGGAGGAGGTGAACTTATGGTATTCGATAAGGTAAAGAAAATAATAGTTGAGCAGTTGGGTGTTGAAGATGATGAGGTTAAGCTGGAATCATCCTTCATAGACGATCTGGGTGCTGATTCACTTGATATCGTCGAACTGATCATGGCTCTCGAAGAGGAATTCGACATTGAAATTCCTGACAGTGAGGCAGAAAAGATATCAACCGTTGGAGATGCCGTTAATTACATCAGAAATAACACATAAAAAAGTCCCCAAAAGGGACTTTTTTAACTTTTGACCTGCTTTGGCAAATCAAATGATACTATGGCCTCATTTTCCATATATGAACTGAATTTGGCACAAAGCTGTCAATAGGAGGAGTTAGATGAAAAAGCGTGTTGTAATAACAGGTATGGGGGTCGTTCATTCACTGGGATCAGGTCTTGACCGTTTCTGGGACTCCATACGCAATGGTAAAAATGGCATCAGTCTCGTTACAAAATTTGACACTTCAGATTATGAAGCAAAAGTGGCAGCTGAAATCAAGGATTTTGAGCCCACCGATTTTATTGACAAAAAAGAAGCAAAAAGAATGGATTCATTCACACAATATGCGATGGCCGCTGCAAAAATGGCATTTGAAATGTCAGGACTCGACATGGAAAAGGAAGACTGCTTCAGGGCCGGAGCGATAGTGGCTTCAGGTATCGGTGGGATCAGAACACTGGAAGAACAGCAAGTCGTATTGATGACGAAGGGCGCCAGAAGGATCAGTCCGTTTTTCATTACTTCGATGATCGCGAACATGGCTGCAGCAAGGATAGCCATAGAATATAATCTGAAGGGTTTCAATGAATGTGTCGTCACTGCCTGTGCTTCCGGTAACAATGCAATTGGTGACGCATTCAAAGTGATCCAGCGTGGAGATGCCGACATAATGGTGACTGGAGGAGCGGAATCGGCTATAACCCCGCTTTCATTTGCCGGCTTTTGTTCAAACAAGGCACTCTCGACCAATCCGGATCCGTCCTCTGCCTGCAGGCCGTTTGACAGGGACCGCGATGGTTTCATCATGGGTGAAGGAGCCGGGATACTGATCCTGGAGGAATATGAGCATGCTGTAAAGCGCGGCGCTGAAATTCTGGGAGAAGTAGTCGGATACGGTTGTACCTGCGATGCTTATCACATAACTGCACCTTCACCTGACGGCGAAGGTGGCATCAAATCCATGCAGTTTGCCATCAGTGATGCAGGTATCAAACCNGAGGATATCGATTACATCAATGCTCATGGGACATCCACACCGATAAATGATCCCTGTGAGACAAAAGTTATAAAAAATGTGTTCGGCGACCATGCCTATAAACTGGCTGTCAGCTCGACCAAATCGATGACTGGACATTTGCTGGGAGCTGCGGGAGCAATCGAGGCCATTATAACAACAATGGCGCTCAGGGAAGGCATCATACCGCCTACCATAAATCTGGTCAATCCTGATCCGGAATGCGATCTGGACTATGTTCCCAACAAGGCAAGAGAAGCCGATATCAAATATGCTCTGTCGAATGCCCTTGGCTTCGGTGGACACAATGCCGCAGTGGTATTTAAAAAGTTCAGCAGATAATACTGCAGATGGGAAATATTTCTTTGTTGAAAGAGTTTGCTTACAAACAGAATATGGGGTAAAATCTGTAAAGGCGGGGATGTGACTTCCTGCCTTTGCATTTTTGATGGCTGACAATTTTTTGAGCGGATATCCATGGAATGGATTAAGGGTGCTGATGAACCGAAACGGTGAAAAAGGTGACTGCAAATGCTGGAAAAAATCATAACTGAGAACAGGAACAAACTGAATGGATTGGAAGAAGTGATAGGCTACAGATTCAGAGATCGGGGAAATCTTGTACTTGCCCTCACTCACAGCTCCTATGCCAACGAGAGAAAAGCTGCTGATATTAAAAGCAATGAGAGGCTGGAGTTTCTGGGAGATTCGGTGCTGAACATTGTCACGAGCGACTATATCTACAGGAACTGCCCTGAACTGCCGGAAGGTGAAATGACTAAGATGAGAGCAGCCATAGTGTGTGAATCATCGCTTGCGAGATGTGCTGAAAAAATCCGGCTCGGGGATTATCTGTTCCTCGGTAAGGGCGAGGAAAACACCGGAGGCAGAAACCGCTCATCTATTTTGTCTGATGCCTTTGAGGCATTGATAGGCGCCATTTATATAGACGGTGGCATATCAGAAGCCAGAAGATTCATATTGAAGACTATGGAAGAAATCTATCTGGATCTCGAGAGGATAGATGTATTCAAAGATTATAAAACCATGTTCCAGGAAATCGTCCAGAAAAAAGGTGAACAGAGGATCTCCTACAGGATACTGAACGAAAAGGGACCTGATCACAACAAGGTATTCACAGCACAGGTCCTTGTTGGAGAGAAACCATATGGGAAAGGAACCGGACGGAGCAAAAAGGAAGCAGAGCAGAATGCTGCGAAGGATGCCATCGATAAAATGAAGGTGGGGAAATGAGCAAAAGGCATGTGATAATACCCATATTCGTGCCACATAAGGGATGTCCCAATGACTGCATATTCTGCAATCAAAAAAAGATAAGCGGTCAACTGGAAGAAATGACACCGGAAAAGATAGATGAAACGGTCAATACATATCTCGGCACCATAGGCCGGGATACTTTCACCGAAATAGCTTTTTATGGCGGCAGCTTTACGGCAATAGACAAAGAGCAGCAGGAAGTATTCCTGAGCAAAGCATGGAGTTATGTTTCTGCTGGCAGGATTGAAGAAATACGCATTTCCACAAGGCCTGACCGAATCGATGAAGATACTCTCAGACTGCTGAAGAAGTACGGAGTCAGAACTATCGAACTGGGAGTACAGAGCCTTGACGATGAAGTGCTGAGGAACAGTCTGCGAGGCCACGATTCAGTGGTGGTCCAAAAGGCTGCAAAGCTTATAAAGGATATGGGATTCAGGCTGGGTATCCAGATCATGACGGGTTTGCCCGGAGATACGAGGGAGAAGTGTATAGAAACGGCACGCCAGGTAATTGCATTGTCACCTGATCTGGTTCGTATATATCCTGTGCTGGTTATTAAGGATACAGGTCTCGAAAGGCTTATGAATGAGGGGAGATATAAGCCTCAGAGCCTTGAAGAGGCTGTCGACCTGTGTGCTGAACTGCTGATGATGTTTGAAGACAAAGGTATCAATGTGATCAGGGTCGGACTTCAGCCCACTGAGAATATAAGAGAGGGCAGTGGTTCGGATGTGGTGGCCGGGCCGATGCACCCGGCATTCAGACAGTTGGCACAGGCAAGGGTGGCACTGAAGAGGATCATGGGGATAATAGACTCTCAGGGGCTTGCCGAGGCACGTGAGCTTATCATCCATACAGGCATTTCTAATGTTTCTGATGTAATAGGACAGAAGAGGTCGAATATAGAGGTGCTGAAGAGTAAATATGGCTTTGCAGATGTCAGGGTCGTTCCTGACCCGAAACTTTCCGGGGAAATAATATGTCATGCGATATCTTCCACATCATCAACGAAGATGTTTTACGAGTAAGTGCTAAAAGGTATAGATGCTGTAGTGTCGTACAGATGACCATCAAGCCATCTGGGGCTGCTTCGTGAACAGCTGCTGACCAGCTCATTTGCTCCAATGAGGGCGCAGGTCACTCGCCATCCATGGCTCGGGACCAGCGCCGCCAGCATCCCTGCTGCCGGTTGTGGTGCCTGGTGCCTCATTCGAGCAGCATGACCCGGTCGCGTCTGTAACACTTGCAGCCAATGATGTCTTGACTGGCCATCCGCACGACTTTTCTGAGTCTATGACGAAGATGTTTTACGAGTAAGTGCTAAAAGGTATAGATGCTGTAGTGTCGTACAGATGA
>JGI24710J26742_10005260_pt1 | contig 10269 bp, 10 predicted proteins | sample BioPla2DNA2_FD_26742 | JGI IMG/M metagenome (IMG submission 26742) | reverse complement strand
GATAATAGAATACGCTTATATTTCAATAAGAAAAATTATAATTCTATTGTACAGAATGAAGAAGGCTATTATACTTATTTAGATTTGCTTGCTTTTGCAAGGGGCAAGTATATAGCGGACTTAGATAGCGATGATATTTTACATGTTGAATTTCTAAAGAAATTATATGGGAAGTCTAAGGATGGAGAAGTTGATATAATTGCAGCGGGTTCGGTTCAATTTTTGAATGATGATATAAAGAGAATAGGTCGTATAGTTGTGCCAAAGCAATTTGAGTCTGAAGATATTTCTGAGTTAGGAGATGATATTAGAGATTTTTATAATGCTTTTAGACCGGTATGGGGAAAGCTGATCAAAAGAGAATTATATATAGAAAATATGAAATATATTTATGAGAGACCTGCTTATATTTCTCAAGGTGGAGATACGTATACTTGTTTAAGACTTTTGCAGATAGCGAAAAGTTGTGTGTGTATAGAAGAACCGCTTTATTATTATAGGGTCAGAGCTAATTCTGTATCAATGTCATATTATTATAAAGAACGATATTTGTGTTATGATGAAATTTTTTTTCAAACCTTATTGTTATTAAAAATGTGGAAAAAGGATAATGAGAAGAATTTGAAGTGTTTATGTGCAATACATTTGGGTGGATTGCAGATAGAACTCAATATGATAGGAAATATTCAGGGAATATCATTATCAGAACGCTTAAGATTTATTGAGAATTTACTCTCAGATAAAGTTTATCTTGAATATATAACGATACTGGTGGATGAGGATAGGAAAAATTGGGAGAATATGGTCGATAGTGTATTGGATAAAATATACCGGGATGCCCAGAAGAATGGTGAAGATATACAGTTTTTTTATCAGTATAATTATGCCAGGCGGTTTATAACAAAGCGACATATCGTTGATAAATGCAGTGATGAACAGGATATTGTATTATGTGTAGTAAGTCATATCAGTCATGCTAATACATTTCGCAATGGAAATGATCTGTTGAATCTCTGTGTTAAGTGCATGACGGGAAAAGAATGCGGAAGTCTTGAAGAAGCGCGAGAGTATATTTCTGCATTTCTTGGAACCGAAGATTATGAGTATGACAAGAAAGTGCAGCTGAACAATGCAATTAGCGGAGAGGATTATAGTCTTGTAGAAAAAATGTTGCAATCTTTCGATGATTCGATGCAATTGGATTGTGATATTCTGTTTGCAAAGGCCTGTTGTTCTTATGCACAAGGAAAAACGAAAACAGCAGTAAGGTGGCTTGCGATTGCCAATGAGTTGTATCCGGAGGAGAAAATCATTAAAGAAAATTTGGATGGAATATTAGAGCAAAGCAATATCTAACAGTTTTCCTAACTGGCGTTCGTAAGTAAATAATTGGACAACTTTTTCATGACCTTTTTGGGCGATTTTCTCCCGCAGTTCGTCGTGTTTAAGGTAATAATCAATTTTCTCCAGACAGTCATCCAGATTTTCATAAATTACAATTTCTGTACCGATATCAAAATATTCGGAAAGTTCACTCTGGTAATTGGAAAGTACAAAACCTCCAGCTCCCATGATATCGAGAATTCTTAGTGGGATTCCAGATTGAATAGAGCGGAGCGTGATATTTAAGTTAATGCGGCTGCGCTTGAAAACCATAGGTGTCTGAGTATAGGGATCGGAATATCCCATATTTATAACGGAAGGAAATTCGGGAGTAGGAGTTTTGCAGTAAAGCGCAGTGGGAAATAGCTGGCTGATAGTATTGATAAAGTTTTGCCGTTCTAATGTAGATATTTTGCGGTAAAGAATATTCAAAAAAATATTTTTTTCACATTTTAAATACTCTTCTCCCAGACTTAAATGAATATATTTAAAAATTTCATTGCACATTTCAGGAGTAATCATATCCTGTAAAAAGTCATATCCGCATATCTGTAGTTGAGATTGAATTAATCCATCCAGAGTCCCTTTTATATGGGGAGGCAGATACTGGATCTGATCATAAAAATTATACTGGTCGTTATATAGTGTTCCGACAAAGGAAATGTCATGTATATAACCGGATGGGAAAGATGACTGTAAAAAATGCAGACGATCAGTGTTGACTGCGAGGGGAAGATAATGAATATGTTTTGCTCCCATTTCAATCATTTCCTGATACATACAACGGTCAAACAGAAAGATATTATTACAGTTATTAAAAACTGTTTTAGAAAAAAGGGTCAAATGTGGAGAATCATATACCCAGGATAAATATTTTATTTTCATTTGATTGCAGAAGGTAGAGATTACCGGAAAGTAGTTAAACGAAAAGACACAGTCAAAAGGCTGTTGACGGTAAAGCTGCTCCAGTCTTAAAAGAAGATCTGGATCCTCGTTATAGTTTTTGGGAGAATGTGAAAGAACTGTGATGTGAACCCCCATTTTTTGAAGGGTCTGCATCGCATCTTTTTCAGTGATTCCGGACCAACTATAAAATAACATTTTCATAAATGTATTCCTCCAATCAAGATAAATTTATTATATCAGACTTGGAGGAAAATGATAACTTATTATTGCAGGAGGAAACATATGCAGGCAATTATTTTGGCTGCGGGAATGGGAAAGCGATTAAAAGAATTAACGGCCGGAAATACCAAATGTATGGTAAAGGTGAATGGCGTTACTTTGATAGAACGGGCATTAGGTATTTTAGACAAAAAGGGGCTGTCAAGAATTGTTATCGTAGTAGGATATGAAGGAAAAAACTAATTGATTATGTTGGAACTTTAAATGTAAAGACGCCTATATGTCATATCAACAATCCAATTTATCATAAGACCAATAATATCTACTCGCTGGCGCTGGCAAAGGAGTATTTAATATCGGAAGACAGCCTGTTGTTAGAGTCGGATCTGATCTTTGAAGAGGAAATTGATGATATACAGGATCTTGATATAGCAGAAAGTTTATTCGCTGAGAGTATAGAGGCAGAGTATGATGCAATAGCAAGGCGCTATGGAGGATACTGGCGTTATCCCAAAATATTGGATTATTGCTATTTAGTCAATCCATATTACCCGTCAGACAAAATGAAGGAAGAATTAACTCAAATTTCGCCAAAATGGCTGGACCAATATAGTGAGGGACTTTTTGTAGTGAAAAGTATTTCAAAATCACATGGAATTCCCGGAGCGAGGTTAGGGGTACTGGCAAGCGGCAATCAGGAGGTTATCCGGCAAATAAAGAATAACTTGTCTATTTGAAATATTAATTCCTTTGGGGAATTTTATATGCAGATTGCAGACAAGTATAAAAAAGATTATATGTCGGCATTACAAAAAGTGAAGGAAAGCAGGAGTCAGCTAATTGAAGAATTGAAAGCGATTCCCTATTTAACGGTCTTTCCATCCCAGGCAAATTATATTATGTGTGAGTTGGGACAAGAAATTAGTAGCAGGGAACTGCTATGCTATCTGCTTCAGAATAATATTTTTATGAAAGATCTGACAGCAAAAATCAAAAATGGAAAGCAATATATCAGAAGAGAAGGACAAAGGAGAAGATCAGGTGAATTATTGGAAAAGCATATGGGAAAATCGTTCGGTAGATAGGCAGATATTAAATACCGGAGATAAGGAAAAAGTCTTTTTGGAGTTAAAAAGAAACAGTGGATTATTCACAGTCGATGATAGAATGTGCCAAAACAGTTTTAACATCCGGTGATTTAGTTTGTGATGAAGCGATCAATCTGGAAACAGAAACAAAGTATGATGCAATTTTATCCAATAGTGTCTTTTCCTATTTTGTGGATGAAAAATATGCACTGGAAGTTTTGGAACGTATGTATAAAAAATGATGTTATCGTGTTGTATATGTGAGTGTTCAGAATATTACACCATAATGGTATTATAAGTTAAGACATCAAAGAAATAACCTATCTACCTTTGCTTTCTTAGAGTAACACAAAGTGGAGATAGGTTTTATCTGAGTGTATTGTTCATGAAAATGAAAAAGAAAATGTTCGTGAAAAGGAGGAATTTCAATTTGAAAAAACAAGAAGCAGACATATTAAGCACGCTATTATTGGAACCTTTTGTAAATCAGCGTATCTTATCAGAAGCCTCTGGGCATTCCCTTGGTGTGGTCAATCGTTCTCTGAGAAATCTCATCAAAGAGGGATTTATTGATGAACAAATACGACCGACAGCAAAGGCAGATCAAGAATTCAAGTCAAAGTCTCCGAAAAATGCTATTATACTTGCCGCAGGATTGGGAATGCGCATGGTTCCTATTAATACCCAGATACCTAAGGCTTTGCTAGAGGTAAATGGCGAACCGCTTATAGAGCGTATCATCCAACAACTTCATGAAATCGGGATTACTGAAATTTATGTAGTGGTTGGATTCATGAAAGAGCAGTTTGAGTATCTTATGGATGAATTCGGAGTTGAGCTAATTGTTAATGAAGAATATTTATCCGCCAATAATCTTCATTCGTTGGCGTTAGCCTCATCTTACATTTCAAACACCTACATTGTTCCGTGTGATATTTGGTGTGATAGAAATCCATTCCACAGATATGAACTATATTCATGGTATATGGTGAGTGAGCTTGTGGATAATGAAAGCGCTGTAAGAGTAAATAGGAAAATGGAGCTTGTTAATGTTCAGGAAAAACAGGGAGGAAATGCTATGATTGGCATTTCATATCTTGTAGGGGAAACGAGTAGAATTGTGAAAGAGAGACTGCTTGAGTTTGATAAAGCTGAAAAATATTGTAACGCTTTCTGGGAAGAGACACTTTATGAGAATGATCGTATGGTTGTGCAGGCAAGAGTAGTTCATGCTGCAGATGCAGTTGAGATAAATACATATGAGCAATTGCGAGAACTGGATGAGGAAACTAATCATCTAAAATCTGAAGCAATTTCTGTAATTGCTAATACCTTTAAAGTATCTGCTTCAGATATAACAGGCATTCAAGTGCTTAAGAAAGGTATGACAAATCGCTCCTTCCTTTTCAACTGTAAAGGACAGAAGTATATTATGCGTACTCCAGGGAAAGGTACCGGGCTGATAATAAACAGAAAGCAAGAGGCTGAGGTATATAGAACCATTGCTGATAAAGGTATATGCGATGATATAGTATATATTGATTTAGAAAATGGATATAAGATAACAAAATTATTGGAAGGTGCAAGAGTTTGTGATTCTAATAATGTTGAAGATTTGAAAAAAAGTATGAAAAAGCTGAAGGAATTCCATTCTCTTAATTTGATAGTTGAGCATGAATTCGATATCTTTGGTCAGATTGATTTCTATGAAAGCCTCTGGAGTGGAGCAACGTCGATTTACAAGGATTATCAGAAAACAAAGGAGAATGTATTCTCTTTAAAACCATATATCGATGCACACATAGAACACAAATGTTTGACTCATATTGATGCGGTGCCAGACAACTTCCTTTTTACTGCAGATGGAGATATCCGATTGATTGATTGGGAGTATTCTGGTATGCAGGACCCTCATGTTGACATTGCAATGTTCTGTATTTATTCACTCTATAGCAAGGAACAAACAGACCAGCTAATCAATATCTATTTTGATGGAAATTGCCTAGATCAGATAAGGATAAAAATTTATTGCTATATTGCAGCATGTGGTCTGCTTTGGAGCAATTGGTGCGAGTATAAGAGAAATCTGGGTATTGAGTTCGGAGAATATTCCCTTCGTCAGTACCGTTATGCGAAGGATTATTACAAAATTGTAAAGGAGGAGTTGATGAAAAGTGAATAAGGTAAAACGAGCAATCATTATGGCGGCAGGGATTGGAAAACGAATGGAGCCTGTGACACTGACTACACCAAAGCCGCTTGTAATGGTAAATGGGGTAAGAATGATTGATACGGTTATTCGTGGACTTCGAAAGAATGGAATTTTTGAGATTTATGTGGTAGTTGGATTTTTAAAAGATCAGTTTTGCGTTCTGGAGAAAGAATATGGGGTAAAGATTTTGGAGAATCCTTTTTATGATTCATGTAATAATATTTCATCATTGTATGTGGCAAGAGAATACATCGAGGATTCAATCATCCTGGATGGAGACCAGATTATATACAATGATTCAATTCTTTCTCCCGAGTTTGAAAAATCCGGATATAATGCTGTATGGATAGATGGAGAAACGGATGAATGGCTTATGCAGGTTGATGAAGGAAGGGTGGTTGCTTGTTCTAAAGCAGGTGGAGTAGGTGGTTGGCAGCTATATAGTATTTCACGGTGGTCCGCAGAAGATGGGCGAAAGCTAAAGGCGCACTTGGAATATGAGTTTGATGAGAAACAGAACAGACAAATCTACTGGGATGATGTAGTGATGTTCTGCCATTTTGATGAGTATGATCTAGGTATCAGACCTATGATTAAATCAGATATTATTGAGGTGGATAGTCTAAGGGAGTTGGCAGCTCTCGATAGCAACTATAAAAAATATGTGGAGGAAAAGTGAGATGAAAAGCCAGAATAAAATTGATTGGATGATAACATTGGTACCGTTGGTGATTGTTGTTGGATTGAGTCTGCTGTTTTTTGAGTTTCCGAATCAGTCTAACGAAGTGCTTTGCAAGATTCGATTTTTTTTCGGGGATACTTTTGGAACATATTATTTAATTATTGGTCTTGGAATGTTTTTAGTTTCAATGTTCTTGGCGATTTCTAAGTATGGTGATATTGTGCTTGGTGAGCCGAATGAGAAATCCAGATATTCTTTCTTTACCTGGGGAAGTATGATGTTTACATGTGGACTTGCTGCTGACATTCTGTTCTATTCTTTCTCAGAATGGGTTATGTATGCCACGAATCCGCACATTGCAGAATTGGGCAGTATTCAGGAATGGTCAGGTGTGTTCCCGATTTTCCATTGGAGCTTTATTCCTTGGGGATTTTATCTGGTTCTGGCTGTTGCTTTTGGCTTTATGCTTCATGTGAGAAAGAGAAATAGACAGAAATATTCAGAAGCCTGCCGTCCTATTATTGGAAAATATGCAGACGGATTTGGTGGAAGAGTAATTGACCTATTGGCAGTGTTCGCACTTCTCGCTGGAACTGCCACAACTTTTAGTGTAGCTACCCCTCTTATGGCGAGTATCATTGGCGAGCTATTCCATATTACAATCAACAGAACAGTTATTACTATTACCATTCTTCTGATTACCTGTGCTGTTTATACATATGCGCTGCTTCATGGAATTAAGGGCATCAGTGTTTTGGCCAAAGTCTGTATTTATATGTTTTTTGGATTGATTTTGTTTGTTTTAATCTTTAGTGGTAAAACAAGATATATTATTGATACTGGATTTGAGTCTTTGGGGAGAACCATCCAGAACTTTATCGGTCTTGCTACATATACTGATCCGATACGTAAGACTAATTTTCCGCAAGAGTGGACAATTTACTATTGGGCATACTGGATGGTATGGTGCGTTGCTGCTCCGTTCTTTATTGGTAATATCTCAAGAGGTAGAACAATAAGACAGACTATCCTCGGAGGATATGTATTTAGTGTAGGTTCTACCATAGTGAGCTTTATCGTTTTGGGTAATTACTCTCTTGGATTACAGACATCCGGCGTTTTGGATTTTATCGCGCAGTATGAGGCAAACGGGGATTTGTGTTCGATGATTATTAATATCATCAAAACGTTACCGTGTGCTCCGTTTGTTCTGGTAGTTGTATTATTTACTATGATTGCTTTTTATGCAACATCCTTTGACTCTATAGCATATACAGCATCTTGTTATAGCTATTATAAGTTGGAAGAAAACGAAAAGCCACATAAAATAATTCAGTTTCTATGGTGTATCATGCTTATTATTCTTCCTATTGCTCTTGTTTTCTCTGAAAGTAGCATGAACAATTTACAATCTGTAAGCATTATTGCAGCTTTTCCGATAGGGATAGTAATGATATTAATTATTATAAGTTTTATCAAAGATGGAAAGCAATATTTACATGAAATAAAATCATAAATCCTGGTGAGAAAACAGAGAGTTACTATTATTTTATCCTGCTACTAATTGGGTTTTTTAATAAGTAGTGTATAGACGATGATATCTTCGGATAAGTCAATGGCATCCAGATTAATCGCTGACCGAAGGTGGAAGTAAAAGAAATTGAACTAGCAGAGAAGATTACGCGAATTGGTGTTAGATATTTGGATGTTATTCAGGGTAACGTGGAAGGCATAGAAATTTCTTGTTGAGAGAATAGTTTTGATTATATTATTTTAGGGGATGTATTGGAATATTTATACGATCTGTAGAAATTAGCCATACGGTTTTGCCCTATTTAAAAGAAGATGGGAGTTTATGCGTAGTATTCCGAACTTGATGCATATGTCGGTTTTTATGACTTTGTTAAAGGGCAGCTTTGATTATGAGGAAGCAGGAATATTAGATCGAATGCATGTTAGTTTTTTACATTGAATAGTATCTGTAAATTGTTTTCAGAATGTGGTTTGGTGATTGAGGACATATTTGGAGCAACGAATTTCTCATTTCATACAACAGAATATATGCAGATGCCGGAGGAGTTGAGCAGGTATCCAGTGTTGCGGCAAAGGATTTGTTTTTGATATAGAAACGATACTGATTGAAACAGCGGTCGCTGTTTTAATAATATTTTGTAAACTTAGGAAAGAAAAATGTTAAAGAAATTGATGGACAAAACCTTGGAAGTGGTATGTCAGGCTGTCTATGATGTGGGAAGCACTACAGCAACAGCAATTTCAAGAATCGGAGCTTTTGAAGACGATCTGGAAGAAAAAGCATTCGAAATCTTAGAAGAAATAAGTAAGACAAGACATTAATGCAAGCAGTTGGAGTGAAACCTGACTGCTTGCATTTTCCATGCAAAACCTTTCAATAATCCGGATTTCCATATGTACGAAATAGTGATAATATGTTATAATACCTAAGAAGGAAACAAAAACTCATGAGCGAGGTATAGCATATGACGAAATCAAAGATTCTGAAAAAAGAAATCTTATCACAGTACAGAAGTGTAAGGCAGTTTGCTATGGAGATGGATATTCCATATAGTACGCTGGTAACGGCACTGGATCGGGGGATCGAGGGAATGGCATATGGTACGGTGATCCGTATGTGTGATAAGCTGAAATTGAATCCCATTGATTTTTCATCGCTGGATCGGGACGTGACCATCGNTGAACAGCTTCTGGAGAATCGTGTCATGCAGTATNATGTAAAGCTGAATGAGGAAGGTCGTGAAAAGGTACTTGGTCTGATGGAAGATTTTGTTCAGCTGAAGAAGTATAAAAAGTAAGTATGAAAAGTAAGTATGAAAAGTAAGAAGGAAAGCAACGGGAAAAGTCGGGCATGAAATATGATTATTTAATTGTAGGAGCAGGACTGTTTGGTGCGGTGTTTGCTTATGAGATGAAGAAAAAGGGCAAAACCAGTCTGGTCATTGAAAAACGTCCGCATCTGGCAGGAAATATCTATACCGAAGAAAAATGCGGTATTCAGGTTCATAAATACGGTGCCCATATTTTTCATACCTCAGATAAAAGGATATGGGATTATGTGAATCAGTTTGTGGAGTTTAACCATTATGTCAACTCACCGCTTGCTGTGTATGGAGATGAACTTTACAACCTTCCTTTTAATATGAATACGTTCAGTAAAATGTGGGGGATTCGCACACCGAAGGAGGCAAAGGATAAGATTGCCGAACAGATTAAAGAGCTTGGCATCGCAGAGCCGCGCAATCTGGAGGAACAGGCACTTTCTCTGGCGGGAAGGGATGTGTATGAGAAGCTGGTAAAGGGTTACACGGAAAAGCAGTGGGGACGAGACTGTAAGGAGCTTCCGGCGTTTATCATAAAGAGGCTGCCGCTTCGTTTTACCTATGATAATAATTATTTTAATGATCCGTATCAGGGAATTCCCAAGGGCGGCTACACACAGATTGTGGAAAAAATGTTGGAGGGGATTCCCGTGCTTTTGAATACGGAATATTCTGCATATATGGCATCAGAGAATCGCCCGTCCTTTAAAAAAATTGTGTATACCGGAATGATAGATGAGTATTTTACTTATCGTCTTGGAGCCCTTGAATACCGTTCTTTGCGGTTTGAGGAGGAGGTACTGACCGGGGTGGATAATTTCCAGGGAAATGCGGTGGTGAACTACACCGAAAGAGAGGTGCCTTATACCAGAATTATTGAGCATAAGCATTTTGAATTTGGTAAGCAGCCGGATACGATTATTA
>JGI24710J26742_10005258_pt1 | contig 10272 bp, 7 predicted proteins | sample BioPla2DNA2_FD_26742 | JGI IMG/M metagenome (IMG submission 26742) | reverse complement strand
AAGATACCGATGCTATTCCAGATATCAAAATGGTGACCAAGAATACAACCGCGCAAATAAGGGCAATTTCAGGTTGCATGAAGAGCACGATGCCAAAAATTGTCGCTACCCCTTTGCCTCCCCTGAAATCGGCGAACACCGGGAACAAATGGCCAAGAATAGCCATTGATCCGGTTAAAACCTGAAGATTGGTCATTTGTTCGGAACCGGGTGCTGCCAGCTTGAAAATTAATGGCAGCGATACTGATAACATTCCCTTCGCGACATCCAGAAGGAGCACTAAAAGACCTGTTTTCCATCCGTAGGTGCGCACAGAATTGACAGCGCCGGCGTTTCCGCTCCCATGTTCCCTGATGTCTGACCCATGTAGCCATTTCCCTATCCATACAGCGGACGGTATGGATCCCAGGAGATAAGCCGCAGAGTAAACGGCTATGTATATTACAATGTCCATTTATACCTTTTTGGTCGCAAATTTGGTCGCAAAGTTATCATAATATCGCGAAACATTAAACAATTGGGCCATACTTGGCAAGATCCGCTGTTTCCGCGTTCGCCGAGAAATTGTCGAAGTTGGCTATAAACTCAAGAGCCAGATCTTTTGCGGTTGCTTCCCATTTGGAAGGAGATTCCCACGATTGACGCGGATCAAGTATTACAGGATCAATGCCGTCAATACTTTTTGGAATGCTTAGGTTAAATATCGGCAGTGTGGTAAACTCTTTATTATCGAGTGAGCCATCAAGGATAGCTCTGATAATTTTCCGGGTCGATGGCAAATCTATCCTGTTGCCAGTTCCGTAAGAACCTCTTATCCATCCTGTATTTACCAGCCATGCTTCGGTACCGTGTGCTTTCATTTTGCGGGCCAACTCCTCCGCGTATACTATTGGGTCAAGCGTCAGGAACGCGGCTCCAAAACAGGCGGAAAAAGAGGGGACAGGCTCGGTTATTCCCCTTTCGGTACCGGCCACTTTAGCCGTATATCCACTGAGAAAATAATATTTGGCCTGCCCTTCGGTAAGTCTGCTTACCGGAGGCAATACGCCGAAAGTGTCAGCTGAAAGGAAAATAACCTTGGTAGCGTGGCCGGCCTTGGAGATAGGTTTTACTATATTGTTGATATGGTATATAGGATAAGAGACCCTTGTGTTCTCCGTTTTTGAACTGTCATAGAAGTCAATAGTCCCATCCTCCCCAATAACTATATTTTCCAATAAAACGTCACGTTTGATAGCGTTGAAAATGTCCGGCTCGTGTTTTGGGTCGAGATTGATACACTTGGCGTAACAGCCTCCTTCAAAGTTAAAAACACCATCATCATCCCAGCCATGCTCGTCGTCACCTATCAACGCCCTTTCAGGATCTGTTGAAAGAGTTGTTTTTCCGGTGCCGGAGAGGCCAAAGAAAATAGCTGTTTCTCCATCTTTGCCTACGTTCGCTGAGCAGTGCATCGTGGCTATCCCTTTTAGTGGCAGATAGTAATTCATTATGGAAAATATACCTTTTTTCATCTCTCCACCGTACCAGGTGCCACCAATTATCGCCATTTTTTCTGTCAGGTTGAAAAAAACGAAATTTTCGGAGTTGAGCCCCTGTTCTTTCCAATCAGGATTTACCGCTTTTGATGCGTTGAGCACAACAAAATCCGGTTTGAAGTTTTGTAGCTCCTCATCAGTTGGTCTGATAAACATGTTTTTAACGAAATGAGCCTGCCACGCTACCTCCATGATAAACCTAACGTTTAATCTTGTGTTTTCGTTTGCGCCGCAAAAGCAGTCCATTACAAACAGTCTTTTCCCTGTAAGTTGATTAGAAACAATATTTTTACAATGGTCCCACACCTCTTTGGATATGGCCTTGTTGTCAGAAATTGGAGCCTTGTCCGACTTCCACCAAATTGTATCTTTTGTGGTCTCGTCAAGAACTATGTATTTGTCTTTGGGCGATCTTCCGGTAAATACGCCTGTGTCCACTGAAACAGCTCCGGTTTTTGTTATAAAGGCTTTTTCAAGTCCCTGTAGGCCCGGTTTTATCTCTTCATTGAACAAGAAATCGTAATCAGGATTGTAAACAATCTCCTCAACACGATCTATTCCGTAACTTTTTAAGTCTTCTAATAGGGTCATATATATTTATTAAGCAAAAAACTCGGCAAACTTAATGAAAGTACATTACAATTCCAAAATTGTTAATGAATAACCCTAAAAAAGTGATATTTGATAATTTCATTAACAACTGCGAATTAAAAAAGCCGGCTTTCAAAGCCGGCTTTTACAAAAACATATATCATTCGATATATTACTCAATTGCAGCCTGGGCCGCGGCCAAGCGCGCGATAGGTACACGGAACGGCGAGCAGGAAACATAGTTAAGTCCCGCACGGTGGCAGAATTTAACTGATGAAGACTCTCCTCCGTGTTCACCGCAAATACCGCATTTGAGAGTCGGTTTCGCTTTGCGACCTCTCTCAACAGCCAGGTTCACCAACTGTCCCACACCTTCTTGGTCAAGAACAGCGAACGGGTCGTGTTTCAAGATACCTTTCTCGATATACATCGGAAGGAATTTCGCTACGTCGTCGCGGCTGTAACCGAATGTCATTTGTGTCAAGTCGTTTGTACCGAACGAGAAGAAATCTGCTTCTGCCGCTATACAGTCAGCCGTAAGAGTGGCGCGCGGAATCTCAATCATCGTTCCAACGTGGTATTCGATAGAGTCTTTGTACTCAGCGAATACTTTTTTGATTGTCTCTTCGATAACATCTTTTTGCGCCTTAAACTCTTTAACGACACCGGTAAGCGGAACCATGATTTCAGGAATTGCCTTAATGCCCTCTTTTTTAAGTTCGAGCGCGGCTTCTATAATGGCACGTGTCTGCATTTCTGTAATTTCGGGATACATGTTTCCGAGACGACAGCCGCGCAATCCGAGCATCGGGTTAGATTCCATCAATCCTTCTACTCTTTCGTTGACCTCCTTAAATGATATACCCATCACTTTTGCCATTTCCATTTGTCCTTTTTCATCGTGCGGAACAAATTCGTGCAATGGCGGGTCTAGCAGGCGTACGGTTACGGGAAGTCCGTTCATAGCGGCGAAAATGCCCTTGAAGTCTTTCTTCTGTAACGGAAGAAGTTTAGCCAACGCTTTGCGACGTCCCTCTTCGGTTTTGGCGAGAATCATTTCGCGCATGGGAACGATTTTGTCACCTTCGAAGAACATATGCTCTGTACGGCAAAGTCCGATACCTGTTGCGCCGAAATTGCGGGCAACTTCCGCTTCGCGCGGCGTATCGGCATTGGTGCGTACGTTCATGCGAGTGTATTTGTCGGCAATTTTCATCAGTTCGAGGAAGTCTCCCCCTAATTCCGCATCTTGTGTCTTTATTTGTCCTTTGTAAACGTTTCCGGTAGTTCCGTTCAAAGAGACCCAATCTCCCTCCTTCAACTCTTGGCCGAAAACAGTTACTTTTCTTTCTCTATAATTAATAACCATTCCGTTAGCCGCTGAAACACAGCATTTACCCATTCCGCGAGCTACAACAGCGGCGTGAGATGTCATTCCTCCGCGAGCGGTTAAAATACCTTCGGCTGAAGCCATACCTCTAAGGTCTTCAGGTGATGTTTCTATACGGCAAAGGATCACTTTTTTACCCTCTTTTGCCCAATTTTCGGCATCATCGGCGTGGAACACCAATTGTCCGCTAGCCGCTCCGGGCGATGCGGGCAGTCCGTTTGTGATTGGTTTTGCCTCGGCTAATGCTTTTTTGTCGAATACTGGGTGTAACAGTTCGTCAAGTTTTTCGGGTTCGCAACGTAAAAGTGCCGTTTTTTCGTCGATATATCCCTGGTGAAGCATATCGATAGCGATTTTTATCATCGCCGCGCCCGTGCGTTTACCGTTACGGGTTTGCAGAATCCATAATTTACCGTTTTGAATGGTAAACTCAAGGTCTTGCATATCTTTGAAATAGTCTTCCAGTTTTTGCTGATATTCAATAAGTTCAGCGGCACAATCGGGCATAACCTCTTCCAATGAAGGGAAGTTGGCGGCGCGATCCTCTTCCGAAACGCCCTGCAATTTTGCCCAACGGCGTGAACCTTCCAGTGTAATTTCTTGCGGTGTACGTACTCCGGCTACCACGTCTTCGCCCTGCGCGTCGATAAGGTATTCGCCGTTGAAGATATCTTCTCCCGTTGCGGCGTCGCGGGTGAAAGCAACACCGGTTCCCGATGTTTTGCCCATATTTCCGTAAACCATCGCCTGTACGTTAACAGCGGTTCCCCAATCATCGGAGAAGTTGTTCATTTTGCGATAAAGGATGGCGCGCTCGTTCATCCAACTGTCGAAAACGGCGCAAACAGCACCCCAAAGCTGCTCCCAGGCACTTTCGGGGAAATCGTTGCCTGTTTGTTTTTTAACGGCCGCTTTAAAGCGTTTTACCAACTCTTTTAAATCATCAACAGTCAAATCGGTATCCAATTCAACACCTCTTGCCTTTTTCATTTCGTCCATTATCTCTTCAAACGGGTCGATATCGTCTTTGCTTTCGGGTTTCATTCCGAGAACAACATCGCCATACATTTGTACGAAACGACGGTATGAGTCCCAGGCGAAACGTTCGTTGCCCGATTTTTTCGCGATTCCAATAACGGCATTGTCATTTAGACCAAGGTTAAGAACAGTGTCCATCATACCTGGCATTGATACTCGCGCGCCCGAACGTACAGAAACCAAACAAGGATTTTCCCTGTCGCCGAATTTGGCGCCCATCAACTTCTCTATGTTGGCCATAGCTTTTTCCACTTCGGGTTTCAGCAATTCAACAACTTTGTCTTTACCCATTTTATTGTATTCGCTACATACTTCGGTAGTGATGGTAAATCCCGGGGGAACGGGAACACCAATTAAATTCATTTCGGCAAGGTTAGCACCTTTCCCACCCAGCAGATTTTTCATATCCGCGCGTCCTTCGGCTTGTCCGTTTCCAAAGGAATAAACTCTTTTAACTTGCGACATAATTTTATTGTTTTGAAATTGTTTAATAATAAACGCTTATAAAAAATAGAGCGCTAATATAGAACAATTTTTGCTAAAATAAAAGGATATTTACAGCGCTGTTCGCTAAATAATGTAAAACAATATTTCTGTTGAAAGTTTAAGGGTTCGCGGATGGTTATCCATCATTGCCATATTGTTTTATACAAATATACTTTCTGGAAAACCCTGGTTTCGCGAATTATTGCGCTCTGGGATGGAACATGGCCAAGGTGTCGCGGAGATATGTGCGATCCACGTGGGTGTAAATTTCCGTGGTAGTTATTGATTCATGTCCCAACATCTCCTGCACGGCTCTGAGATCCGCGCCACCTTCAACAAGATGGGTGGCGAATGAGTGACGGAAAGTATGGGGACTTATGTTTTTTTTGATGCCGGCAGCCTGGGCGGAATCTTTTGTTATGGTGAAAATCATCGCTCTTGTCAATTTTCTGCCCCTTCGGTTAAGAAAAACGATATTTTGGTCTATTATCTTTGATACGTTTCGCTTCTCAAAGTAGAGCCTGATAGCCTTAAGGGCTTTTTCTCCGATAGGAACCAACCTCTGTTTGTCGCCTTTGCCAATTACAACAATAAACTTGTCATTGAAATGGATGTCGGTTATCCTTAGATTCACAAGTTCAGAGACTCTTAGGCCGCAACCATAAAGTGTCTCGATGATGGCTTTGTTTCTATGTCCCTCCTGCTTTGAGAAATCAATGGCATCCAGAATTTTTTCGATTTCGTTTACAGTCAATACTTGGGGTATCTTGAAGCCAATTTTTGGCGATTCAACCAGTGCCGTGGGATTCTCCTCGATCTCCCCCTCCAGAACGAGAAACCTGAAAAAAGCCTTTATTCCGGAAATAGTTCTGGATTGGGTCCGGGCATTTTCATAACTTTCTCCGTACCATAAAATAAATTGTCTGATATCCTCATAATCTATTTCGGTCGGATCTTTGGCGCGACTCTTATCGTTAAGGAAAGATTCAAGTTTCTCAACATCGCGCAGATATGCCTCGATGCTGTTAGCGGACAACGATTTTTCCAATCTCATATAAGTTTCAAAATCCTTCGCGGCTCTTTCCCATGTCAAACTCATGACAGATTTTAATTACTATACAACATTTGGCTAAAATAATTACTTTTGCCGACAGATAAACACTGAAGCACGGGTTCTTTTTTTAACAAAAAACATCTTTAATATGTGAATTTATTTTTTGGTTTGGACATCTTTTTGCCTGTACAAGCCATTCTCGGACGTTATAAAATTAACTATATTCGAGCAACATGAAAATAGCGATTGTGAACGGACCCAACTTAAATCTTCTGGGTGTAAGGGAACCTGAAAAATATGGCACAGGTTCTTTCGAGGAGTATTATCGGGAAATTCGCGACATCTATTCCAATGTTGAGTTCAGTTATTTCCAATCAAATGTTGAAGGCGAACTGATCAACGAGATACATAAAAGGGGATTTGTTGTTGATGGCATAATATTGAACGCTGGTGGTTATACCCATACCTCCGTAGCCCTTTCCGATGCGATAGCCGCTATAAAATCACCTGTTGTTGAGGTGCATATAACCAATATCTATGCCCGTGAAGAGTACCGTCATATAAGTTTGATTTCAAAAAACTGCATAGGCAGCATCGCCGGGTTCGGACTTGACAGTTACCGTTTGGCTGTTGAAGCCTTGTTGGTGAAAATTAAAAATTAAGTACAAAATAAATTATGAACAGAAAGAGAACAAAAATTGTAGCTACAATATCCGATAAGAAATGTGAGGTTGAGTTTATAAGGGAGCTGTATGAGGCCGGAATGAATGTTGTTAGAATTAACTCTGCCCATCTGGATCTGGATGGAGCAAAGAAGATTATCGACAATATTCGCTCTGTTTCCGATAAAATAGCTATTCTAATAGATACAAAGGGGCCTGAAATAAGGACCATGGATTGTGATGAGCCTTTGATTGTAAAGCGAAACACCATGTTTAATGTTACGGGTGATCCGGAAAAAAAATCTTTTGGTACAGATCTCTATGTTAATTTTGAAGGCTTCGCCATGGTGGTACCCGTAGGATCCAGAGTGTTGATAGATGATGGAGATGTTGAGCTTAAGGTTATGGAGAGAAAAGGCAATACTTTGGTTTGCAGGGCTGAAAATGATGGTCTGATCGGATCCAGGAAAAGTGTGAATGTCCCGGGAGTAAGAATCGATTTGCCTTCTGTATCTGAAAGGGATAAGGAGTTCCTGGAATTTGCCGTGAAAAATGATATCGATTTTATCGCCCACTCATTTGTGCGCTCTGCCCAGGATGTTATCGATGTGAAGAACGTTATCAGGAGTTTTGGCGGAAATATCAAGGTTATTGCCAAAATAGAGAATCAGGAAGGGCTTGACAATCTTACTTATATACTTGAAGAGGTATACGGAATCATGGTAGCGAGAGGCGATCTGGCGATTGAAATACCGTATGAGAAAATACCCTCTATCCAGAGGATGATAATATCCCGTTGTATATATTGTCGCAAACCGGTTATTGTCGCTACACAAATGCTCCATTCCATGATCAAAAATCCACGACCGACAAGGGCGGAGGTCAGCGATATTGCCAGTGCGATCTATTCCCAAACCGATGCGATAATGCTTAGTGGCGAGACCGCTTATGGAAAATACCCTGTCGAGGCTGTCAAAACTATGACAAAAGTAGCCCTGGAGGTTGAGCAAAATAAGGAAAAATTTCTGGACACGGCTTACATAAACACAATTGGAGAGATTTCGGGATATCTGGCCAAAGTTGCCGTAAAAATATCGGTCAGACTGGGAGCAAAAGGGATCATAGCCGATACTGTTGAAGGGAGGACCATAAGGGATATGGCCTCATTCAGGGGTTACAACTTAATACTGGCCCAGTGTTACTCCAAGAATACGATGCGTGAATTGGCCTTGTCATACGGGGTTTACCCCAGCTATCAGGAAAGAAACGATTCAATAGATAAGTTCATGCACGTTGCTCTCAAGAACCTATTGACACCTACCGGACTAAAGGATGATGATCTTGTTGTGGTTCTGGCGGGCAACTTCTCGGGAGTATCAGGTTTTTCATTTATAGAGGTGGGTACTGTACTTTATCTCAAAGACAGGGTAAGTATCATTGAAGGATAATAGATGCGTTTGTTGCTTTTATTGGCTTTTTTGCTGTTGCATCCCGTTCATGTGGGTTTGATAGGTATAGACCATGAACCCGGCTCGGAAGAGATGAAGGTGTTCGTAAGGCTCTATTTTGATGATTTTTTGCTCGACTACGGATTGTTTGATGATAGTGAGGATTTGCAAGAGTACGCTGAAAATGCTACATTCCCGGTGGACAAACTATGTTCTTATGTTTCGGACCGACTGTTGCTTTTTGTCGATGGGAAAAAATTGGAGGGCAATGTCGTTGACATGGGCATAAAGGACAATGAAATGGAGGTCAATCTCGTTTATCCTTTGGAGGAAGAACGCGGTTCNTTGACTCTCAATGTCTCTTTTTTAGCCGATCTGTATGATGACCAGGCAAATATGACAATAGTTAAGATTGGCGGGAAAGAGGAGGGTATAAAATTTACGGCAACATTTAGGGAGAAAACTTTCTCTTTTTAATAGTTGGATATATGAAAAAGTGTTTTTTATCGGTACTTTTTTTGGTCAACACCTTGATGCTTTCCGCTACCCATAACAGGGCGGGAGAGATCACATATAGGCAGATTTCCGAGTTGACTTATGAGGTTACGGTTACGACCTTTACATATACGTTAAGCGCGGCCGACAGAGACGAATTGGAAATCTCATGGGGAGATAACAGTTCAACAATCGCCCCCAGGATATCAAAAACAGAGTTGCCCAATTATTATAGAAAGAATGTATATGTCGCCACCCATACATTCCCCGGTCCCGGTNTTTATAAGCTTCTTGTTCAGGATCCAAACAGAAACCTTGGTGTTGAAAATATACCCAATTCGGTAAACGTNGTCTTTTCCATATCATCAATATTGACTGTCAACTCAAATATGGGAGAAAANAACGCCCCNATTTTGCTCAACGTTCCATTCGACAAGGCTGCTGTTGGTTATGTNTTTGTCCACAATCCCGGTGCTTTTGACGAGGATGGCGACAGCCTCTCTTACATATTGACCGAATGTACCAGTATTAACGGAGAACCGATTGAAAATTACACTTTGCCCGCCGCAAAAAATTCCTTTTCTCTCGATCCGGTCTCCGGAGATTTGGTTTGGGATTATCCTGAAAAAGTTGGCAAATACAATGTAGCCATAGAGGTCCAGGAATGGCGTAACGGGAAAAAAATAGGAGTGGTGATCAGGGATATGCAGATAGATGTATATGAGACTGATAATGAACCTCCCGAAATCAAGGTACCCGCTGACATTTGTGTGGAGGTGGGTGAAGTGTTGTCGTTCCCGATAACCGCCACTGATCCGGATGGGGATAGTATTGTTCTGACGGCGACCTCGGGGATATTTTCCCTAACAGATTGTCCCGCTACTTGTGAAGAGTCTACCGGTGTTGGAACAGCGACATCCATTTTTGATTGGACTCCCTGCCATGAGGCGGTCAGAAGCCAGCCATACTCCGTGTTGATGAAGGTAGACGATCAGAATGCCGATGTCAATCTTGTAGATATGAAAGAGTTTAAAATCAAGGTTTTGGCTCCTTCACCTGTATTGAATTCCGTTTCCCCGGAGGGAAAAAGCATAAGATTGGCGTGGGAAGACTATGGTACCGATGTAATCGCCGGATTTCATATTTACAGGCGCGAAGGCTCTTCAGGTTATGAAAAAGATGACTGTATCGCGGGATTGCCACAATCCGCCGGATTTGAAATGGTTGGATATGCCGCCGGAAGCTCAACGGTCTCTTTTCTCGATTTGGGAGGAGATGAAGGACTCGATTTCGGGAAAGAGTATTGTTACAGGATAGTTGCCGTTTATCCTAATGGCACTGAAAGCAAACCATCCAACGAACTTATAACAACTTTAGTGTCGGGCGTTCCGGTCATGCGCAACGTATCCGTTGAAATTACCGATGCCGGCAGTGGATCTATTGGTCTTGTCTGGAAAAAGCCCGATAGTATCGATACAATCCCCAATGCTAATGGTCCTTATGAGTACAGAATCTTCAGAAGTGTAGGGGTTAACGGAAGTGATTTCGCGCGAATAGCGGTCTCATCGGC
>JGI24710J26742_10005257_pt1 | contig 10274 bp, 9 predicted proteins | sample BioPla2DNA2_FD_26742 | JGI IMG/M metagenome (IMG submission 26742) | reverse complement strand
CGCTGCAGGTGATACCCTGTACATCGGATATACCAAGGACTCTACTGCGATTAATGGTGATGATAAGGTGATATTCTATTTTAATGAAATATAGACTATGGCAACAACCGAAACCAAAATCATACTGAATGCCGAGACCGGGCAGGCGGTTAAGAATGTCCGGGAACTGAAGGATACCATCAAGGCATACAAGCAGGCTCTGGCCGATGAGAATGCGACTGCAGAGGAGAACAGGGCCACCGCAGCCAAACTTGCAGAGGCGCAGGGCATCCTCCGGGATGTGATGAACTCCTCCTCTCTTACCCTTGAGGAGGCACGCAAGGGCATCAATACCGCCAATATGTCCTACAATGACCTTGTGCATACAATGGCCGACCTTACCAAGGTGTGGCGCAGTACCACCGATGAGGTGGCGAGGGCGCAGATTGGTAGCCAGATAAACCAAATCAACAACAAACTCAAGGAACTTGATGCCACCAAAGGTACTTTCCAAAGGAATGTGGGTAACTATGGCAACCAACTTGGGCAGGCGTTCACACAGGTAGGCAGCATAGTCGGAGGTCCTTTCCAAAAGGCGGTGATGGCAGGCAACAACGCCCTCAAGGTGATGTCTGCCAACCCCATTATGCTCATCCTCACCGCCCTTGTGGGTGTCATCAACAAGGTGGTGGAGTCTCTCAAGAGTTCCGAGGAGAATATGAATGCGGTGAACACCGCAATGGCATCCTTTGCCCCCATCGGTGATGCGGTCACCAAGATACTGCAGGCCATAGGTGGGGCAATTGCTTGGGTTGTCGGTGGCCTGTCCAAGTTGGCAGCCGCCATTGTCGGTACTACCGATGCAATGGCCGAGAAGCAGAGGATTGCAGAGATGGAAATTGAACTCACCAAGAGGCAGAGGGAAAATGTCATCAAGAATGCGGAGGCAGAGAGGGATGCCGCAAGGCTCAAGGCAGAGGCGGCAGAGAAAGACAAACTCACCTCCGAGGAGAGGCTTGCCCTCCTTGAGGAGTCCGCCAAGAAAGAGAATGAAATCGCGCAGAGGGCCTTTGAGGATGCCAAGTTGGCCTATGAGATACAAAAGGCCAAAAACGCCTTCACCGCCTCATCTGCGGAGGATAAACTAAGGGAGGCGGATGCCTATGCCGCTATGGTCAAGGCGGAAACCGACTACTACAAGAAAATCAAGGCGACCGCATCCCAGATGTCCCAGACTCGCAAGAAAATGGCCGATGATGCCAAGAAAGCGGCCAAGGAGAGGCAGGATGCATTGAGGGCGCAGATGCAGGCAGAAAAGGCCCTCATTGAACAGGAGATTGAACTTGCAGTCAAGGGTAGTGAGGAGGAACTGCGCCTCCAAAAGGAGAAACTCAAAAAGGACCTCATCCTCGCACAGGGTGATGCCCGGACCAAGATAAAGGACAAGGCCATCCTTGCCCAGACTCTTGCCAACCTGCAAACCAAGTACAACCGGGATGAGCAAAAGTTGGAGAGGGAACACCAAAGGACCTTGCAGTCCATCCGTATACAGGGTCTCAACAACATTGCCAACCAATATGCAGAGGGGACACTTGAATACCTCAAGGCAATGGCAGAGGTACGCAGGCAGGAGATGGCCGATGTGCAGAGAGAGGAGGGGGAGACAATGGAGTCATACAACGCCCGGAGGCTTGCATCCCAAAAGGCCTACTACAATGCCATATCCGCCCTCAACAAGGAAAAGGTAAGGGAGTCCACCCTCAACCTTGAACTTGCCTATGCGGAGGGTGTGCAGTCCACCGAGGCCGCCCTGTCCTTTGAGATGCAGATGGCGGAGTCCAAGGTCAAGGCCATTGAGAAACTTGGCAAACAGGCCGGGGAGACCGAGGCCGACTACCTCATCCGCCTTGCACAGGCAAGGAATGAGGCGGCACAGGCAACCGAGTCCTACATCAACTATATGGATGAACAGGAGAGGCTGCATCTGGAGAATAGGATGAACACCTTGCAGGAGGGGTCATTGGAGTACCTGTCTGCGGCCATAGACCTCAAGGCCTACGAACTTGACACCCTGCACAAGATGGAGGAGGAGAGTGATGAGGAGTTCTATGCACGCAAGATTGCCGCAGAGAAAGCCTACATAGATGCCAAAAAGACCCTCACCTCGCAGCAGATTGCCCTTGCCCAGAATGCGGCATCCGCAGTATCCGGCATCCTTGGGTCACTTGCAGACATCTATGAGAGTGACACCGATGCCACCGAGGAGGAACTCAAAAAGGCCAAGAATATNCGCATTGCAGGTGCGACCATTGATATGTTGAGTGGTGTTGTTTCAGCCATCTCCACCGCAATGCAACTTGGTCCTATTGCCGGGCCTATTATGGGTGCAATCAACTCTGCCGCAGTCATTGCCGCAGGTGTGGCCAACATCACCAAAATCAAGCAACAATCCACCTCCAAGAATGGCTCATCCTCGCAGACTCCCACCACCGCACAGGTGTCTGCCCCGGTCATCGGTAGTGAGATGCAGGCGGTGCGCAATGTCACCTCCGCATCCGAGGAGGACCGCCTCAACCAGATGGCATCCGACCAAAGGGTTGTCCTTGTGATGTCCGACCTTGAGGTCAAGGAAAACCAAATGAGGGTGCAGGTGGCGGAGTCCTCATTCTAACCCCTTTACAACTTTATTGGATTTTATATTTACAAGTGTATGGCAACAATAGTCACTATAGATGGCATCCCTGTATATAATGCAATCATCTCCGACTCCTCGCAGGGTATGGACAAGATTTCCCTTATAGATGCCCCTGCGGTGAAGTCCGATTTCCTCAAGTTCAAAGAGCAACCCAAACAGGTCCTGTTTGCGGTGGCCGATGAGGACAAGAGGCTTGTGTACGGAGTCATTATGAGGGCCGATTTCCCCATCTACCGCAAGGATGACCAAATGGGAGAGTTTTACATCATCTACAAGGCGGAGACCATACGCCAGATGGCGGAGAAATACCTTGCAGATGGCAAGTGTAACAATGTGAACTTGATGCACCAAGATGATAGTGATGTGGAGGGTGTGCAGATGGTGCAGTATTTCATCAAGGACTCTGCAATGGGTGTCTCCCCGGCAGGGTTTGACAACATCTCCGATGGCAGCCTCTTTGGGGAGTTCCACATCACCAATGATGAGGTGTGGGCCGCAGTCAAGGATGGCACATACAAGGGATTTTCCTTGGAGGGGTACTTTGACCTCATCCCGGAGACCGATGTTGAGGATGTACAGGGAATTGTAGACACCCTCGCAGGCGCATTCAGCAAACTATTCAAACACACATTCAATATGACAAAACTTGAAAAAATCAAGGCCGCACTTGCCAAGGTATTGGTAGAGTGCGCAAACTGCACCACCGACAAGGGTATCCTGTATTGGGATGGTGAGGATGACCTCGCAGTTGATATGCCTGTCTTTACGGATGAGGCAAAATCCGCCCCTGCAGAGGATGGTGAGTACATCAAAGAGGATGGCACTACCATTGTCATCAAGGATGGCAAGGTATCCGAAATCAAACCCAAGGTTGATGAGCATCCTGTTGCAGGCGAGGGTGAGGATGACCCCGGTGATGGTAGTGACGGAAACGAGGGCGGTGAGGATGACCCCGGAGATGGTGGCGAGGGTGGAGATGCCGACCCCGACCCTGCAGATGGCGGAGAGGGCAATGATGGCGGAGATGCCGGAAACACCGAGTCCGACCTTGAAAAGAGGGTTGCATCCCTTGAGGCCATTGTGGCCAAGATTGCGGAATGGCTTGGCATTATCGTAGTCCACGATAAGGAAAGCGCAGTCACCGAGACCTTTGCCGCCCAGATGGCAGCCATCAAGGCAGAGATTGCCGCCCTCAAGAAAACCCCTGCCGCACCGAGTGCGCACGAGGCTTTCAAGAAAATGTCTGCGGAGGAGACCACAAGGACTCCCGGTGACAAGAGGTGTGTGACTCGCAAGACTCTTTAACCTCGCCTCTCTCAATAGGATTGGGTCTCCTGTTCCACGCAGGAGGCCCTTTCTTTATGGCCTATTTTGCCCTGTAAGGCCAAAACTTTACAGGAGTGAGGGATTTTATATTTACAGGGTAGAAACACCAAATAAACACACTTATATGGCAAACTCACCTATCGTAACAGGTCTTACAGGTTATGTAGAGCAGAACCGAGACCTCATCCGCAGTACCTCCATCATCGGTAGCCGTACTGCGCAGTTGTTCACCAGGCAGAGTGGAGTTAAGGGCAGCGCAGCCATCAACATCCTCAACACCTCTATCTCTTTCGGTAGTGGCGCAGATTGCGGATGGAATGAGGCAGGCAGCCAGACTCTCACGCAGCGCACAATCGTAACAGGGCAGGTAAAGGTCAATATGGCCTACTGCGAAAAGAAACTCATCGGCACTTGGGCCGAAAAGCAGGTTGAAATCAAGGCCGACCCCAAGGCACTCCCCTTTGAGGAGGACTTTATGAATGGGGTTGTAGAGGGCATACAGGAGGCCCTTGAAAAGGCCCTCTGGCAGGGTGACACCACATCATCCGATGTAAACCTCAAGAGGTTTGATGGTATGGTCAAGATATTGGCCAATGACAATGATGTCCTCACCGAGACCATTGCCGCCTCCACCACCTACATCAACGCAGTTAAGCAGGTGCTTATGGCAATGCCTGCCAAGACCCTCAAGGATGATGCGGTCATCTTCTGCGCCCCGGAGTTCCTGCGCAATTATGAGCAGTCCCTTGTCACCGCCAACCTGTATCACTTTGAGCCGGGCAAGGATTATGAGGACATCACAATCCCCGGTAGCAATGTGAAACTTGTTGCAGTCGGTGGACTCGCAGGTCTCAAGAAACTCATTGCAGGCCGCCTCTCCAATTTCTTCTATGGCTATGACATAGAGGATGCACCAGGGTCCTTTGACCTGTGGTACTCCAAGGACAACAGGGAGTTCCGCCTTGCAGTTGAGTTCAACGCAGGTGTACAGGTTGCATTCCCTGCAGAGGTTGTAGTCGGTACTTATACTACCCTCTCGTAGTTGATTGGGGAGGGTAACCCCCTCCCTTTTATGTTTAACCTTAATACGCACTCACTATGTCTTGTAGTCAAACACTTTCCGGCATCGCAAGGGACTGCGCTGCATCAATGGGCGGTATTGCAGAGGTACTTATCTGCAACCACGATGATATTACTGCAGTTACCCTCTCCGATGGCATTGTGTCCGCAATCACTACGGCCACAAGCAATAAGTTCAAGAAATACGCATTCCGCCCCGGCACAGGCTCAATGACCTCAACCCTCAATGCAGACCCTGCCAACGGAGTGAACTATGTGTCTACTGAACTCGTTTTGCAGTTCAATAGAATGGAGACGACCAAACGGGTAGAAATGGCTGCCCTTGCCACCAATGACCTTGCAGTCATTGTCAAAGACAACAACGGCAAGTATTGGTATCTGGGATATGATGAGCCTGTAAACGCATCCGCAGGTGATGGTGTAACAGGACAGGCAAGGGGAGATGCCAACAAGTATGGTATCACCTTGCAGGACAACTCCCACGAATTTCCTTACGAGGTAGCAAAGGAGGTCATTGCTACTATCCTTTAGTCCATCTCACCCTCACCCTATTCACCCGGTCCGAAATGGCCGGGTGTTTTGCTCTTTACAGGATAGGCGCAATTTATATTTACAAGTAAAGAGATTATACTATGATTTACCTACTTTCTACCGAGAATAGACAGGAAATGCGTATCCCTCGCAATCTGCCGAATATATCTGGACCTATGGCCCTATTGTTCCGCAGTACGATGGGAGAGGAGGTGGTGGAGATAGCGGTACAGGACCACTCGCCTGCAGGGTCAAGGTATCACATAGTGTATGTTGATAAGGTGCTTACGCCCGGTGAGTATGAATACATCCTCAAATGCGGAGATAGCATCCTGTCAAGAGGTATTGTCAAGGTACTCCCGGCAAGCGATGCCGCAGTCATAGAGTATGCCCAGAATGAGATAGATATAGTATACGAACAATATGGAGAATAAGACCGAAAAGAGGCTCATCTTTGCTGCCATTGACCAATATCTTGAAAGCAACATTGTGCTGCCTACGGAGATTAAGGCAAGGGGTAAGGATATGGTATCTTGGGGAGATAGGAATAACTACCCGGACTACCTGTTAAGCCTGTACAATAATGTGACATCCCTGCGCTCTATTATCAACGGCACAATTGACTTTGTGGTGGGAGATGGTGCGACCATTACGCACACCCTGCAGGGAGATGCAATGAATGATAAGGGGGATACCATCATTGACCTCATCAAGAGTCTTGCCAAGGATTACCTCATATATGGAGGTATGGCCCTACAGGTTGTCCGGGGAGAGGACCTTGAGACAATATCCGCACTCTATTATGTAGATATGCGCTATCTGCGCAGCAACAAGGAGAATGATGTATTTTACTACTCCGAGGAGTTTGGCCAAAAGTATGTCAAGACCGATAAGGTGGTGACTTATCCCAAGTTCATCCCCGGAGCGCAGCACCCTGCCTCTATCATCTTTATCAAGAATGTCAATACACAGGTATACCCTGCACCTCTCTATGCTGCATCCATAAAGGCCTGCGAGATTGAGAGGAATATAGATGACTATCACCTCAACTCTATACACAATGGCTTTTCTGGGTCATACATCATCAATTTCAACAATGGTGTGCCATCGGATGCCATTAAAGAGGAGATAGAGAGAGATGTCAATACCAAGTTCGCAGGTGCGCAGAATGCAGGCAGGATTATCCTGTCATTCAATGACTCCAAGGACTCGCAGACTACCATACAAAAGGCCGAACTGCAGGACTTTGGAGAGAAATATCAAGCACTTGCCAAGCACTCAAGGCAGCAGATATTTACTGCATTCCGTGCAACCCCCAACCTGTTCGGTATACCTACCGAGACCACAGGCTTTAGTGAGCAGGAGTTTAAGGAGTCATTCCTCCTATACAATCGCACTATGGTGAAACCTATCCAAGTGGTTATTGCCGATATGTTTGAGAAAGCCTTGGGAGAAAAGGGAGTCCTATCTATCTCCCCATTCACCCTTGATGGCGCAGGCGAGGATAATGTAAGATAAGTAAGATAAGGAGGCAGTATGATAGTACAACTGATAACATCCGAGTCCTTTGTTAAGGCGGTAACAAGCATATCCGACAATATTGCCGGAAAGTACCTCCTGCCATCCATCACCGAGGCGCAGGAAATACACCTCAAGGCTATCCTTGGGGATACCCTCCTCGCTAAACTCAAGGACCTTATAGCCAATAATGGTTTCCGAGGCGATTTCGGCCCTGCGGAGGATGCTGACTACAATACGGACTACTCCACCACCAAGGGAGGGCCAAATGAGCATTATCGCATCCTCATCACCAAGTGCCAATACTACCTTGCCTACAAGAGTGTGGCGGAACTGACCGCCAAGGTGACATATAAGGTCACCAATTTTGGCGTAGGCAAGAGCAATGATGAGAATATCCAAACGGCCTCCTATGATGAGATGGTCAAGATGAGGGATTACTACATCTCCAAAGCGGATTTCTTCTGCATTGAGGTGCAAAACTACTTGTTGAACAATCGCACCCTGTTCCCGGAACTGACCGAGGGTGACATCCACCGCATACATAGTTGCCTGTATAGTGCAGCCTCGTGCGGCCTGTGGTTGGGAGGGCCAAGAGGTAGAAAATGACACTCCTTGAGACCATACGCACTATTGAGAGGGTGGCCGCAGCACAACCTGCGGTCAATATGATTGTTGAGAATGATGTATTCAAACTCAACGCCTGCCCGGATGCCCTTTATGGAGTCTTTGCCTTTGTGCAGGGGCAGCACTCTGGAGACATCTCCTCCGATTTCATCACCTACAATTTCACCCTGTTCTATGTAGACCGCCTTACCTCTGCCAAGGATAACCAGATAGAGGTGCAGAGTACAGGTGTACAGGTCCTTGACAACATCATCCGACTCTTGCAGGATGAGGGCATAATGGCCAACCCCTACTCATTCCAACCTTTCAACCAGAGGTTTAATGATGAATGTGCAGGTGTATTCTGCAATGTGACATTTGATGTCCTCAACACCCCTTGTGGGGAGTCCTTTACCGACAATAACAATATCAAGATTATCTAATATGGCAGATTTCTCAACACTCAAATCGCAAGTTGCTGCGGTTGTCCGGGCCAATGGCCTGCAGGACATCAAGGGGTCAAACCTGCAAGAGCAACTCTTTAACATCATTGACACGATGAATGCGAGCAAGGTGGATGTAGAGGCAGGAAAGGGCCTCTCAACCAATGACCTCACTACCGCCCTTGTCAATGCCATCACCTCCGCAGTTCAGCCTGCAGACCTCGCATCTGCAATTGCTGCCGCAGTTGCCTCCTATGTAGCAAAGGCAGATATTTTGGCTACCACAGGTAGCGCAACGGACAAGGTGATGAGCCAAAAGGCAGTCACCGACAACCTCGCACTCAAGGCAAATAAGGCGGATTATGTAGCCAAGACTGACATTGTGACAACCGAGGGGTCAAGTGGCACAAAGGTAATGTCACAGGGTGCGGTCACCAACCGCCTTGCTGCCAAGGCTAATGCCTCCGATGTCTATACCAAGGCAGAGGTAGACACCTCCCTTGCAGGTAAGATGGACACCAATGGCGCATACACCAAGGCCGAGACCCTGGGTCTCCTCGCATCCAAGGCCAATACGGATGATGTGTACACCAAGAATGCGGTAGATACCAAACTTGCCGCCAAGGCCTCACAGGCAGGACTTGATGCAGAGGCCGCATTGAGGGTGGCTGCAGATGCAACCCTTACCACCGCAGTTGCCGCCAAGGCCAACTCTGCGGATGTCTACACCAAGGCGCAGGCCGATGCCATCACCAATGCACTCAACGCCCACATCACACGCATCCTCCGGGACTTTGGTATGTATTCCAACCCTACGGAGTATGTCCTGTCGGTGGGTGTCAATGGAAAGTACATTGACAAGGACTCTGCCCTTGAGGTGGCCAATGGCAACTACTCTATATCGCAGCCTGTCACCCTCAACGCAGGAGACATCCTCCTCATACCCTCCGCATCCGCAGTTGCTGCGGCCTGTTCGGTGGTCTCCAAGATAGTGACCAACACCTACCAAAAGGTCATCATCTACACATACACCTATGATGAGTTTGGCAGGATTGACACCGCCACCGCAGACTACAACCCCTCACTTGTGTACACCGCCTACTATGAGTCCGATGAGCAGACCACGCCCACCAATTGGATGATAGGAGGGGAACACATTGCCGACCTGCCCCAGACTCACGAGGTCACCGAGTCATACTATGAGCCTCTTGTCAAGCAGAGTGTTGCAGGTATGCCGGAAACAGGGTACTATGTCTACCTCGCATCACAGGCAATGGATGTGGTTGTCTCCGCATTCAACGCCACCATCAATGGCGGTCACGCCATCATAGCAGGTTGGGGTGTGTTCAAGAACATTGCCACCAACTTTGTGGGCATTGACAAACAAAGGGTCATTGCAGAGGCCTTTGCCGACCTGTATGCACAGGTTGAGGGCATCAATGAGAAACTCACCAACGGAATTGACCGCCTCAAGGTTGGCCACCTCCTTGTGGACAGGGAACTCTCCGGCCTCAATGTCGCAGGTACATTCTGCCTGCAGGGTGCAGGTGTCCCCTCTGCCTCCGTTATCCCGGACAATTGGGACTTTGAGAGGTATGGTGATTGGAAAGGCATTCCGCAGTTCATTGGGCAGGAATACTTTGACACCACCAACAAGGTGTTCTACAAGGCTCACGGAGTGGGCGCAGTTGCCGATTGGAAACGAATAACAAACGCATAGAACTATGGCAAATCTCTTTTTGTACAAGAACAGGGCAGGGTATAACTCTGCGACTGACCGCCCTGCGCAGCAGAGTGCGGTATCCTATGATGGGCAGGAAACCATCCTTGATGGCAAAAATGTCATCCTGCCATTCAAACCCTGCAATGCGCAGCAGGGTGATATGGTGGTCTTTGACACCATTGAAAATTGCCGCAAGATACTCAAGTGGAACACCTACCACGCAGGCACTTTTGACACCGCAAGGTACATTATGGGCAAGGCCCTGTACTTTGGGGCGCAGAATGGCAGGGGTATCTGGGCAGGCATTGAAAATGCAATCTCCGCATCGCAGATATGGGCGGAGAAATGCTATTTCCGCCTCACAGGGATTGAT
>JGI24710J26742_10005251_pt1 | contig 10284 bp, 7 predicted proteins | sample BioPla2DNA2_FD_26742 | JGI IMG/M metagenome (IMG submission 26742) | reverse complement strand
CAAATGAAACTTTTATATTACTTAAAAATTGAAGGCGGAAAGCCGATGAATTATTATGCGAAAAAAATAATGGTTTCAAAACCTAATATGTCTGTTTTAGCTGAAAAAATGATAGATGAGGGTTTTGTTGAAAAGGGAATTTTTGAAAGTGATAAAAGGGTTACAACACTTAATCTTACAAAAAAGGGAGGAGATTTTTTAGATGAAGAAATGTCTAAATTTACAAATCATCTTTTAGGCAAACTTTCTGTTTTTACAGATAAAGAAATAGAACGTTTAAATGAAATGATAGAAGAAATAAAAGATATGTTTTCAAAAGTTGAAGGTAATAATTAATTGAAAAAGACAATTGGTTAAAATGACAATTAGTACAAGGAGGATTTTTTATGAAGCAAAAGGTCTTGGTGGTGCTTACCACTTTTGTTGTATTATTAATGGCTGTAGGATGCAGCACTTCAGCATCAAATGAGGATACAGTGGAGGATGAAAGAGCTGTATCAGTAAGTGTAGATTACATTAAAAAAAGCAATATAGAAAAAACCCAAACGGTGACAGGGCAGGCAAAGCCTACAAAAGAAGTAAATGTTATCCCTAAACTTCCAGGAAAGGTTTCAAAAGTCTATGTAAGTTTGGGCGAAGAAGTTAAAGAGGGTCAAACTCTTTTTACAATTGATGATAAAGAAATAAAATTGCAGCTTGCCCAGGCAGAAGCAGCTGTTAATGTGGCAAAGACAAATGTTAAAAGATCTGAGGGTGGGGCCTTAGAACTTCAAATGACACAGCTTGAGTCAGCCTTTAAAAGTGCAGAAATTAACTTAAATGATGCACAAAAATTATATGATGATATAAAAATATTATATGAAAATGGAATGTCATCAAAACAAGACCTTGATAGGACTAAAACAGGGTATGAACTTGCAAAAGAACAGTTTGAAACTGCAAAAACTGCCTTAGAATTGACAGGGTCAAGAATTAACAAAGAAAATACAGAAACAGCTTTAGCACAATTAAAGCAGGCAGAAGCTGCGTATAACCTTGCTAAGACACAACTTGAAAATACAATTGTAACTTCACCGGCGGACGGATATATTTCAGCATTAAATGTAAATGAAGGAGAAATTACATCTGGTGCTATTGCTGCAGCTACTGTAGTAGACATTTCCACTGTTATTGTAGAAGTAAATATTGTAGAAAATATAGTAAATAAGGTAAAGGTAGATGATGAGTACCCAGTTTATATAGAATCTGTTCAAAAGGAGCCTTTTTTGGGAAAAGTTATAAACATAAGTCCTAATGTGGATCCAATGACTCAATCATATAAAACAAGAATTAAAGTGGAAAACAAAGATAAATCCATTAAAGGTGGTATGTCAGCCAAAGTGGAAATAGCTGTTGAGGCAAAAGAAAATATTATGGCAGTTCCAATTGAAAGTGTTGTTAGTGAAGGTGGAAAGAGCTTTGTTTTTGTTATAGAAGGAGATAGAGCTTTTAAAAAGGAAGTTTCAACAGGCATATCAAATGAAGAACTTATAGAAATAAACGGAGATATAAAGGAAAACGACCAAATTGTTGTAAAGGGTCAAAATTTTCTTAGTGACAATTCTAAAGTAATTGTGACAGCAAACGACTAGGAAACGGAGTGATTTTTGTGAATATTTCAGAACTGTCTATAAAAAGACCTGTTACCATTATAATGGTTATGCTTATGATAGTTGTATTTGGAGTGGTGTCATTTATAAAGTCACCTATGGATCTTTTGCCAAGCATGAATATTCCTATGGCTGTTATTATGACTGATTATGAGGGTGTAGGGTCTGAAGAGGTAGAAAACTTTGTAACAAAACCAATTGAAAGTGCTGTATCAACAGTTAGTAATATGAAAAGTGTAAGCTCTCAGTCATCGGAGGGTTCTTCCATTGTAATTGTTGAATTTAACGATGGAACGGATATGGATTTTGCTGCTTTAGACATGAGAGAAAGAATTGATATGATTAAAGAGTTTTTACCTGATGGGGCATCAAATCCTATGGTTATTAAAATAAATCCTGATATGCTGCCCATAGCTCAAATAGGTATTTCCTCTACAAATAAGAATGAGATAGAGCTTAAAAACTTTGTAGAAGATAATATAAAAAATCGCCTAGAGAGAATTGAAGGTGTAGCATCTATCAGCCTTAGCGGTGGATTGACAAAAGAGATAACTGTCAATATGGATAGGACAAAAATGGAAAACTACAAATTGTCAATTAATCAAGTTGCAGGTACCCTTCAAATGGAAAATATCAACTTGCCATCAGGTGTTGTAGAACATGGTGACAGAAACCTTAACGTCAGGAGCAAGGGAGAATTCAATTCTATTAGAGAAATAGAAAACATACCAATAGTTTTGCCCCAAGGCAGTGTTATTTACATAAGAGATATTGCAATGGTGGAAGAGGGGTATAAAGATAAGTCTTCTATAAACAGAATGGATGGTGAAGACAGTATTGGTCTTACAATACAAAAAGAGGCCACAGCAAATACCCTTGAAGTTACAAAGCGTATAAAAAAAGAAATTAATGATATTATTAAGGAAAATGCAGATGTAAATATACAACTTGCCTTTGACCAGGGGATATTTGTTGAGCAAGCCATAAATGGAGTTATAGAAAATGGAATTGTAGGTGCTATACTGGCTATGCTTATACTATTTTTGTTTCTAAAAAGCATAAGACCTACTTTGGTAATTGTAATTTCTATTCCAATATCTGTTATATCAACTTTTATTTTACTCTATATATCAAATACAACATTAAACATGATTTCAATGGGTGGTCTAGCCCTGGGTGTGGGAATGATGGTTGATAACGCTATTGTTGTATTGGAGAATATATATAGGCATAGAAAAGAAGGAAAGAACAGATTTGAGGCTGCACTAACTGGAACAAAAGAAGTTGGAGGAGCGATAATTGCATCAACCCTTACAACGGTAGTTGTGTTTGTTCCTATAGTATTTACAGAAGGTCTAGCAGCAGAAGTTTTTAAAGAAATGGCTCTTACTGTTACTTTTTCACTTGTTGCTTCTTTAGCTGTTGCTTTGACTATAGTACCAATGCTAAGTTCAAAAATGCTGAATATGTCAAATAAAAAAGAAGGAAAGACACCTGTTTTTTTCAAAGTAATTGACAAATGGGATAGAGTAATTAATGGACTAGACAACATTTATAGAGTGGCGCTAAAAGGTGTACTTAATTCAAGGCTAATTACCATTATTTTAACAGTTATTATTTCCGCAGCCAGCATTGCCACAGTTTATTTTATAGGAACAGAATTTATTCCAGGTACAGATCAGGGTCTATTTACTGTAAGTATAAATATGGGAGATGGAGTTGTTATTGAAGAGACAGATGAAGTGGTGAAAAAAGTTGAAGAAATAATTGCCAATATCCCTGAAGCTGAAATTGTTTTTGCCACTGTGGGAGGAAGTTCTAGCAATGTTATGTCTCTAGGGATAGAATCAAGTAGTGCCTCCGTTGACGTTACATTAGCACCTCTTTCTAAGCGTTCTAAAAGTACAAGTGAGATAGTGGAAATGGTACGAAATGAAGTGGAAAAAATTCCAGGAGCAGATATTACAGTTGCGGATGCAGGAATGGATATGCTAGCTATGATGGGAAGTCCTATTGTAGTGCAAATATACGGAGATGATTTAAATGAACTAAGCAAAATAGCTGATGAAGTAAAGGATATTGTTGAAAATGTTGAAGGAACCAGACAGGTAGAGAGTAGCATTTCTAAAGGAAGACTTGAAGCTGGAGTATATGTAAATAGAGACAAGGCTTCTTTATATGGACTTTCAACTATGCAGGTTGCATCTGCAATCAGTACATCCCTTCAAGGACAGGTAGCTACCCGTTATAGAATTGAGGGGGACGAAATTGATGTTAGACTAAAATTTCCTGATGAAATAAGCAAAACTTATCAAAGTCTTAATAACATAAGTGTACTAAGTCCTTTGGGTGTTAATGTTCCTTTAGGAGAGGTTGTAGAAATAAAACTAGAAGAAGGCCCTGTTAACATAACTAGAAGAAATCAAACTAGATATGTTACCGTTAGTGCTGACCTTTTTGGAAGAGACGTGGGAAGTGTAAATAGTGAAATACAGGAAAAATTAAATGAGCTAGATTTACCTTATGGATACTACACTTATATAGGTGGAGAAAATGAACAAATAGTAGAATCTTTTGAAAGCCTTGCAAAAGCATTGTTGTTATCTATTTTACTGATATACATGGTAATGGCAGCACAGTTTGAGTCACTTTCCCAACCTTTTATTATAATGTTTTCAGTTCCTCTTGCTTTTTCAGGAGCAGCATTTGGACTATTTATCACTGGAAGAACTTTAAATGTAGCATCATTTATAGGTGTGATAATGCTTTCGGGTATTGTGGTAAACAATGCAATCCTTCTTGTTGACTATATAAACAATCTAAGAGAAAGTGGTATGGAAAGAGATGAAGCAATACTAAAAGCAGGCCCTACAAGGCTCAGACCTATACTTATGACCACTTTAACAACAATTTTAGGACTAATACCTCTTTCATTAGGGGTAGGGGAAGGAGCAGAAATACAGGCCCCACTTGCTACTGTAGTAATGTTTGGTCTGGCACTGTCAACTTTGCTTACCCTTCTAATAATACCAGTTATCTACACGTTGTTTGATGATTTAGTTAAAAAAGTTAGAGGTGCTTAAAAATAAATCCAAAAGGATATAAAGAAGTATTAATTAAATGTATTGAGAATTAAATAAAACAATATAAAAAGAAGCTGTCCACTAATTTTTTAGTGAGACAGCTTCTAACTTTTAATCTCTATCTTCTAACCTCTGTACTATTTGGCGACATTCTAGGTAAAACCTTTTTTCTTCTGCTTCTCCCATGGAAAATGATTTTCTAGGTAGAACACCTTCTAATATCACTGTCTTAAACAAATCATTTTTATTCATTGAAGGCAGATAAAAGCCTATATTGCCCTCTTGGGAACCAAGTTTTGTTACAACATCTTCCCCATGTATATAATCAATTTTAGCTTTTTCATTTTGTTCAATATAATTATCTAAAAAATGTTGAAGAGTTCCTGTTTCTATGTTATAACTAGGGTTTTTCACTTCAATTACACCATATCCTTCAGATGTAACAAATCCAAAAGTATGAACTGAAGGATTTTGGGAAGATTCTTCAATTTTTTTATTAACCATATCTAAAGAGTCAAACTTTTCAAAAGCAATTTCTGAATTATCAAAAAACTTCTTCATACTGTCAAAAATGTCTTTGGTATCAATATTAAATACAACTCTGTGAATAGGCTCAAAAGTTATACCTTCATCATGTACATTAGATAGTTCAACCAAAGCAAATCTAGCTGGATGGTTTTTAAGTTCATGTTCTGATAAATTCTTTTTTATAATTTCCCAATGACCTTTAGCAGATGCTAAGGAGTGGTTTCCATCACCAACAGCAAAAAGAAGAAGCCCTTTATCATCCCCAACCTGATATTTAGATTTAAAAGCAGAAGGGTCTGAAAGTTTTTCTAAAGCGCTGATGATGTTTGAAAGAACTTTTTCATCATCAATTTTATATCCTTTTATATGCCCGCCAGATGCCATGAGTTCAAAATCATATACTTTTTCAAAATCACCTACTTTTTCTGCAAGGGGTTCTATTACGGTTTTTTCAGGGTCATCAATAAGAACCATTACATGAGGAAGCTCTAAAGAAGCATTTTTTCTGATTTTTATTCTTGGAGGAAGACGATCTATAACTGTGCCCTCAGTAGCCCTTACAAGAGTTTGAGATCCTTTATTGTAGTCATATTTTTCAAGATCTATTGCTAAAACAAGACCTTTTCTAGATTCTGTATGGGATGTTTTTCTATCAACAAAAATCATGCAAGAGCCATGAGATGTTAAAATATTTTTGTCAATATATTCCTTCATAGCATCATTTATTTTCTTTATTCTATCTTCACTATCGTCATCTTCGAGATAGACTTCAGGGAATGTTAAATAAAAAGTTGAAGGTTTTCCCTGGGCTTTTTTCTCAACTTCCAACCAATACTCAGGTTCAGAAGTATATTGATCACATGCAACTACTGACCATGCTTTCATATCTGTGCCTGCTTTTGGCAACAATATTTCTGGTACAAGAACACCAATTTTTTCACTATAAATTCTAGAATTTAACATTTTTACACCTGCCTCACAAATATCTATTTTTTAAATTATATATTAAATTATATAACGAATAAATTCTATACGAATATGTAATTTAAGTCAAACAGTAAGATACGTATTATTTTAAATATTATTGAAATAATAAATATAAATATTGTTTGAAAAAAATTATATTATTTGAGAGGTGACAAGTGGTAAAATACAGTGAGGTTATAGGTTTGCCAGTTATATGTGCTGTTAGTGGGAAAAAAATAGGTATTATAAAAGATATCATTTTTTGTCCCGAAAACAAAAAGATTGCAGCTTTTGAAATTGAGAAGAATAGCTGCGAAATCAAAAAAAAGATAGTGCTAAAAGAACATGTCATAAACTTAGGCAAAGATGCAATGATAATTGAAAATGAAGAAAAAGTAATTCCTTTTAAAAAAGTAAAGGACAAGCTTGGTATAAAAAAGAAAGGCACAATAATTGGCTTTAAGATATATACTAAATATGGAGAGGATATTGGAGTAGTTAAAGATATTTTGTTTGATTTTGAAAAAAATACATTGGATGGGGTAGAAGTATCCGATGGATTAATACAAGATATTGTAAAGGGTAGAAATCTACTGCCTTTACTGGGTAAAGTGGAGTTTGGAAAAGAAAATATTTTAGTTGAAAGATCAGCCGTTGAAGAAATGATGGAAAAAGGCAAAGGTATAAAAGGAATAATTAACAAAACATAGGGAATATTACAAAAGAGAGGTGATTACATGAGAAACGGTTTTACCAGAGGTCTAATTATGGGAAGCATTATAGGAGCATCTGTAAGTATGGTGGTAAATTCAGATATGATGAATGGAAGGTCAAGAAGAAAAATGAAAAAAACCGGTGCTGAGCTTATGAGAAAATCCGGCTCCATTATTGGAGACGTGATTGATTTATTTCGATAAATACTCTTAAATCCTTGTAAAGACTGGAGAAATCCAGTCTTTAACTATTCTTAGGGCAGAGTAAATTAAAAAGATTCAAAGTGAGGAGAGTTTTCAACAGAATGTCTTCTAAACGAAAAATATTTGTATACATTTTATTTGCAATAGCTTTTTTATTATTTCTATACATTGGATATAAATATAGGGTAAAATTATTGAAGATAATGACACCTATATTTTTTGCTGTAGTGATTGCTTACTTGATCTATCCTTTAGTTTTATGGCTAGAAGGAAAAAAAATATCTAGAACTTGGTCTATTCTAATTATATATTTTGTAAGCAGCGGCGTTATTACAGCAGCAATTATATTTATTCTTCCCCATTTGATAAATAACACAAAAGAATTGATGAATGTGCTTCCAGATATAGCTATGGAATTTAGAGATAAATTTAACGTTTTTATAAAAAATATAAAGACAAGCAAATGGCCTCCAGATATAAAAGAATCAATATTTAAAGAGATAAACAATGGTACTTATTTTGTGGAAAGAGTGGCTATGGATACGTTAAAAAATTATCTTTGGGGGATTGCAAAAACTGCAACTGCTGCTTTGGATTTGATAATCGCAATGATAATAGCCTATTATTTAATTAAAGATGCCAAAAGTTTTAGGGAGGGGGGGTTGTCTTTAATACCAAGAAAATGGAGAAATGGTGTTATTGGCTGTTGTAGAGAAATAAATGTGGTTCTTTCTAATTTTATTCAAGGTCAGGTGTTAACTGCTTTAATTGTTGGTATAATGATAACTATAGGGTTTTTTATTATCAAATTAAAATATCCCTTAATATTAGGTATGATAGCTGGGGTTTTGAACATAATACCATATTTTGGGCCTGTAATAGGGGCAATACCTGCAATTGCAGTTGCACTTATTGATTCGCCTTTGAAAGCTTTATGGACAGCAATTATTGTTCTAATAATACAACAGATAGAAAATATTTTTATTTCCCCTAAAATAATTGAAGGCAGAGTAGGGCTTCATCCAGTGACAACAATACTTGTAGTGCTCATAGGGGGAGAGTTCTTTGGCATCATTGGAATGTTGATTTCCGTACCTATAGCTGCTGTATTAAAAGTGATAACAAAAAGATGGATAGAAGCAATTGTTTAGTTCTTGACATCCAATAAATACTTTTATATAATTTACTTAGTGGAATCTTATACCTAAGCTAAGTTTAAAAAAAGGGAGTTTTTGTATATTAAACTTCCTTTAAATTAATTTTATAAGCACTTAATATAGTTGAAAAGGTAAAATATTTTAGTAAAGTAGCTATGTAAATCAAACTATTTTTATCATATATAAAAGATATCTACATAAAGAGGAGAATATTAAAAATGGACGAGTGCATTTTTTGTAAAATTGTAAAAAAAGAAATACCTTCGACTATTTATCTTGAAAATGATAAGGTAATAGCTATAAAAGATATCAATCCAGTAGCTCCAGTTCATGTATTAATCATTCCCAAAGAACATATTGAAAATGTAAAAGATATAAATAAAGATAATGGGCAGATACTTGTTGATGTTCATTTAGCAGCAAATAAGGTTGCTGATGAATTGGGGATTTCCCAGAAAGGTTATAGGCTTATTACAAACGTTGGCAAAGATGGGGGACAGACAGTTTTCCACTTGCATTATCACCTTATAGGTGGTATGGAAATGGGGGAAAAATTAATATAAAAAACTTATTTATTTTAGGCAATTATATTGCAATATAATGTAAATTGTGATAGTATTTTATTAAGCTGTATTTCGGATTTATGTATATCATCTGTCTTAAAAAAATACAAAAAATATGTTGTGCTATCTGTGTAATTAAAATGCAAAAACTCAATTCCCAACTGAGTTTTTGTAGTTTTAAAAATAATAAGGATTAAAAATTAGGGGGGGCAATAATGAAAAAAAACCTTATGAAAACGTTTCAACGCATTCTTTCTTGTATTACTGTAATTACACTAATTGTAGGAATTATGGCTGGGGGTGCATTTGCTAAGTATGAGGATTATACTTTAGAGGAATTAATTAAAAAAGCCATTAGTCTTTCAGAAAGCGAAAGATTAGACCTACTTAATGAATTGACACAACAAGATTTAGACAGGTTTAGAAACGAAGTAAAAAATTTATCATTGCGTGAAAAAGGCGAACTAGTACTAAAGTTAACAGACAATGACGATTTATTTAAGTTTTTGAGAGAGGTTCTACTAACAGATCCTTCATTTGATTTAACAATTGAAGATCTCAAACAGTTTATACGTAATAGAATAGTGGACCCAATTGAAAAACTTATGAAAGAATCAATTTTCTTGTCATTAGAAGAAAGAAAAGAATTATTTGCTGAATATCTTGCAGAGCTAGATACATATTTAAAAGAATTAACAAAAGACAACTATATGACATTTGCTGTACTTCTAAGCGAAAAACTATCTACTTTATCAAAAGAAGAAATAGGGGAAGCTCTTAATAAATTAGCAAATTATTCAGTGGAACGTAGAGAAGAAATTATTTATTTCCTAAGATATTTTCAAGCAATTGACTTTGACCTTGATGTATCAGGTTTTAGAAGAATAGCTGCTGATTTTAATAGTGAGATAACAGGAGATAGTGAAAATGATTTTGGAATAAATTTCATTTTTTGTATGATTGATATTATGAGTTCTATTTCATTAACACCATCTGTACGTGATGATGCTGTAGATCCATACAAAATTGAAATAAAGACAAATCTGCTTCCACAGATTAAGAATAGTTTTGACAGAGTTGTTGGATTTTTTGATATATTCAAAAGAAGAGGAATAAAAGATATAGATGGATTATTCGGATATTTAAGTGCCACTATAAACCGTCATGATGATATGGAGATATACTACTTTAAAAAAGAAGTGCTTGATCAGCTTGGAAAGAGAAGATATAGTGGAGAGTTGCTAAAACCAGAAGAAACACCGACACCAACACCAGAGGATCCAGAAGAGACACCAACACCAGAGGATCCAGAAGAGACACCAACACCGGATCCAGAGGAAACACCAACACCAACGCCGGAGGATCCAGAAGAGACACCAACACCGGATCCAGAGGAAACACCAACACCAACGCCGGAGGAT
>JGI24710J26742_10005250_pt1 | contig 10284 bp, 1 predicted proteins | sample BioPla2DNA2_FD_26742 | JGI IMG/M metagenome (IMG submission 26742) | reverse complement strand
GGGAAATACAGACGACTGGCTGATCACGCCCCCCATCAGCCCGAGCAACGATGTAAGGGCGATCTGGTGGGACAAGGTGGAAAGCGCCACCAGGGTCAACTCCTACAGGGTCTATATTTCCACCACGACCCCGGATATCGCTTCCTTTACCACCGAGTTGGCTCTCATCAACTGTGATAATACAGAATGGACGGAGCACAGACTCAGCTTGAGCGATTATACCGGACAGACCTTCTATCTGGCCTTCCACCAACACGCTTCTCCTTCCACCATCTATGGCTTTGGTATAGACGACTTCAGCTTGGAATATATCCCTGCCACTCCCACNTTCGTCCACACTCCTGATGCCATGGACTTTGACCCCNTTCGCGTCAATACAACTACGGGATATCAGGATGTAACCGTTGTCAATAATGGTGGCGGAAACCTGAACTTGGCCGATGCAGACGTGAGCATTATCGGCACGGATGCAGCCATGTTTGAGTTTGATCCTGTCAATCTGCCCTTCAATCTCGGTGCTGATGCCAGCGGCACGATTCCGGTTCGCTACAATCCCACCGCCATTGGTGCACATAGCGCTATCTTGCGTATGGTATACGATGGAACCAACTACGATGTGGCCTTGAGCGGATCTGCTCTGAGTGAAAATGCTCTCTGGGAGGGCTTTGAAGGTGCCTTATTCCCGCCATTAGGCTGGAGTATCTACAATGGTGGAGGTACCCAGCAGTGGCAGAGGTCTACCATAGCTCCTCGCACAGGAGCCGCCCACGCGCAACTGCGTTATGACAATGTAGCCCACAATGACTGGCTGATCACACCCAAGCTCGCTCCTACAGCCACAAAACATACCTTCAGCTTCTGGGGAACAAACAGTAGCACCTATTACGATGAGAGGTTCAACGTCTTGGTCTCCACCACAGATACCGAAACTACGTCCTTCACCCCAATAGCTACCAATGTGGGCACCGGTGCGGCTGACTATATGTATCATGAATATGATCTCTCAACCTTCGTCGATCAACAGATCTTTGTAGCTATTCAAGCTATCTCCACAAACCAGTTGTATCTGAGGATCGATGACGTAAGCGGTCCGGACATCGTGGTCGAAGCACCTGCCGCACCTGTTTTGGTGAGCCCCGCAGATGGTGCAACCTTGGTTTCCCAGACACCCACCCTCACCTGGAATGCCGGTGTTGGAGGTATACCCTCCGGGTACAAGGTGTATTTAGATACAAACAATCCGCCTCTCACGGAAGTTGCAGATGTTAACACCACAGAATACACCTTCACGACAGATCTGCTGCCGGAAACAGTGTATTACTGGACCGTGAAAGCCTACAACAGCGTAGGCACCAGCACAGAGGCCGCGCCCTTCAGCTTCACCACATCAGCTCTGGGCTGGGTGGCTATTGGAACTGATGCTACGGCCAATGGTACCACAACCTATCCCGCTGTTTATGGTGGATTCTACAAAAATGCACGTGAACAATACATCATCACTGCGGATGAGTTGATCGCAGCAGGCGCACAGCCCGGCTGGCTCACCAGCATTGCTTTCAACGTCCAAGCGCCAAACAACTGTGCCAACCTGCCCGACTTCACCATCAAAATCGGAACCACAGAAGCTACGGAGTTTACCGATACCAGCTTCATAGGCGGTCCCTTGCAAGAAGGTCTCACGCAAGTGTATGCCGCACCTGGCCCTTACACTCCCACAGCCGGGTGGAATACCCACTCATTCCCAATACAATACGAATGGGATGGTGTGTCCAACCTGGTGATCCAAACCAGCTTTGGCATGTTGGATGACTGGACACAAAACGCCAGCACCTATTACACCACCACAGATACACAAAAGGCAATGTTCTATCGTAATGACAGTACTGATTGGGATACAGTCACTACAGGAACTCGCAGCTACGACCGTCCCAATATGTTGTTCCGCAACATTGTGCCCATTATCGGTCCTCCGGCTGTACCCACTCTGCTTTCTCCCGCCGATAGTGCCACTGACCTTCCCATAGCTGGCTTTGACCTTAGCTGGGAGCCAGACCTGATTAACGGTGGAGTGCCGGATTATTACACCGTGTTTGTGGCAACGGATCCGGGCACCATCTATGATGAATACGCCTGGGAAACCACAAACACCAGCTTCAACCCTGTCCTGGAAGATGTGAGCTTCAACTTCGTCTATGGACAGCGTTACTATTGGACTGTTTCTGCCACCAACACTCACGGTGAAGGTGTGCAAGAGACTCCCTTCATCTTCGACATTGAGAATGATCCCACTGTTGTAGCCTATCCTTGGGCTGAGAATTTCGATGCTATCCAAATTGGACAAATGCCAAGGAATTGGACTATCATCGCTTCCCATACCGGAGCTGATGACAGAGGCTGGAGAGCAGCTTCCAATGTTGGCAGCCACACTGAGCCCAATGCTGCAGTGGTCTATTATCATGCTGACTATCCCAAAGATGAGTGGATGATTACTGTACCCTTCAGTATGCAGGGTGGACAGGCTTACAACATCTCCTTCGCCGTACATGGTGAGGGTTGGGAAGGAGTGCCAGAGGCCTTGGCAGTGCATTGGGGCACAGAGCCCACCGTGGCCTCTATGACCGCCAACCCGGCCTTGTATGATAACAACCAGGTCAGCTATTCAGGCTGGAATATGGAGTATCTGACCTTCACCCCGCCCGCCACGGGTATCTATTACTTTGGCTGGCATGCCTGCTCGCAAACTGACGTGGACTACATTGCCGTAGACACGATTACCATCGACGAAGCTCGGGATATAGACCTCGCAGCTGTGGAATTTGCCGGTGATATAGTCGGCAACGTCGGGACTGCTGTAAATCAGAATGTGACAGTGAGAAACTTCGGTATTCAAGCTCAATCGAACTACATGATTTACATCAAAGAGCACGGCACAAACAGCATCCTCGCTCAGGAGCAGATCGCTGAGACCATCGCATCCGGTGAAAACAAGATATACACCCTGAGCTGGACTCCCGTCGCTGAAGGCATTATGAGCGTTTACGCTGAAGTAGCCGCAGCCGGAGACATGAACCCCGCAAACAACGTCACCGAGGCGAAAGATGTGACCATCTACGCCGCCAACGTGAAAGTACTGTATGTGGGTGATCCTGAAACTACCGATAGCTCTCTATACTACCCAATCAACGTCTGGTACAAGGATTTCGTGGCTGAGACCGTCTATCTGGCTAGTGAAATCCAGGCCCAAAGTGGTGAGATTCAGGCCATTGTCTATTACAACAACTTCTCAGAAGATCAGGATATATCCTTGCAGGTCTGGATGACAAATACCACGACGGCAAACCTGAACGATGGCTGGCTGCCCTGGGATGGCTATCAATCTGTATTTGATGGCACGATCAGTTGCCCTGCAGGGGTAAACGAAATCTTGATCCCGCTTGCCACACCCTTCAGCTATACGGGCCAAAACCTGGGTATCAGAACCAGTAAGACCTGGGAAGATGGCTACACCAGCGGCCAAAGATGGAGATATACGGCGAGCCCGAACTATCCCAGAAGAACCAGATATGCATATTCAGACGGCGCCGATGGTACATTGGATCATGCTGCTCCTCCGACTGGAAGCAGAACAAACAACGTGCCCAATACCAGCTTTGTCATAGGCAGTGAAACCTTTGTGGAGACAGTTGAAGCTCCCGTGGTGGACGTGACTATTGCTGGAACGGACGCCAACTTGACCTGGGAACTCATCCCTTACGCCTACAGCTATAAGGTCTACGCTTCCGGAGACCCTTATAACTTCGGCGAAGAGCCTGCAACCACTGTCTATACAAATGCGGCAACGATGGGGACAACCGAAGACAAAAACTTCTACAAAGTTACTGCAAACACCTACCATAACTTTGGCAGAAGCCAAGCTGGGTTGCGCAATCCCATCCTGCCCAGAGTCGAGGAAGTGGAAGCTGATCTGATCAAAAAACCAGCTCGGGATAGAGCCCTGAAAGCAAGACCCATAACCAAATAAACTCTCCCGGCCTGCGCCTTTTCTGAAGGCAAAGGCTTAGAGATACAAGCAATCGCCCGCATGTCCTTCCTTGGATGTGCGGGCGGTTTTTAGTTGTTAGTCGTTAGTTGTTAGCAGCTGCGCAGGTGGTGGAGGGCGAGACCATGACTTCGGATAAGCGAGGCCATATATAGAGATGTTTTTTCCACGAATTACACGAACCTGTCGGAGAGGGAGAGATGGAGGGAGGGAGAGCGGCTAACGCAAATGGTTGGGATGCGGACGGACGTAAGAAGAACGGCGCTTTGGCGAGCGCCAGTACAAGGCCAGCTACCCCTGGCATTTTTACTGTTAACTATGGATATGCCTCCTCAAAACACCGCTTCCCATCTACATCTTGGGATAACTAACAACTAACAACTGGCAACTAACAACTGGCCGGCGCAGCCTGCCCCTCATCCGTGGAAGCAAATTTAAAGGGTTGACAAAAAAACGTCTCATAATATCCTTACCACGTCAACCTAAGAGTAACTTGTATTGCCCTTTCAAGCCAGATATGGGCACAGAGTTACACACAAATTAAACTCACGATGCTGATGCAGTACAAGGAGACAATATGACTTTCTGGTATTTATCCGGCCGGAAATTGAGAAGGGCAGGGCTTCCCGCCTTAGGGAGGAGCCGTGTCTGCACTTCTGTTCCGGTGCTGCAGCTTTTCGTATTATTATTCTCACCTCGCTTTGGATGAATAAGGCTTGAGCTCCATGGATACACTTTTCTTCCCAATAATCGTCGCACATTATAAGAGTATCGGTGTGTCCACCGTTCAGGGCCATATTTCCTCATACNGCGAGGCCCAAACAATCATCAAATGTCAAGATTAAACCGGACTTCGCCCATGAAATGTGCCTATAGTGTGGCTTCATAGGCAAAGCCCATCAACCCTATCAACCCAATTAACATCAAAATGAGGTAATAAGTAGATGAAAAGATACTTCTCATTCGCCATACTGCTGGCCCTGCTGCTGAGTGTGTTCAGCTTGGGCTATGCAGACACCGTGCAAGTGGGTGAAGGAACTGCTTACTCCAGTGTTTTGCCGATTTACGGCTTTTATCACTACTCTTATTCGCAGCAGATCTACACCCAAGCGCAGATTAACCATGACGGGCCAATCCAGAAAATCCGCTTCTTTTACAGGAACGGGTCTATTGACAACAACAAGGATTGGACCATCTGGATGGGTCACACCACCAAGACGGAATTTGCCAGTGTATCAGACTGGGAAGCTCCGGCCAACCTGACCCAGGTCTATACAGGTGATGTGACGGACTTGATGCCCGCAGCCGAAAACGAATGGCTGGAGATCACCCTGACCACTCCCTTCAACTATAACAATACTGACAACCTGCTCATCGCGGTGCATCAACATACCCCCGGTTATGGAAGTATGACCTGGGGAAGCTTTACCAGCACCTCCAATACAGGTATGTATGCCCGCAGTGATACTGAAATTCCGGACCCAAACAATCCTTACGATGCATACGCAATGACAGATAAGATCAACCGTATCCAGCTTATCTTCCCCACCACCACGCCTCCTCTGGCTCCCACTCTGATCAGTCCTCTGAACGGTGGCTATGCCATAGACGGCGAATCGCTCTCCTGGACCTTCGCTTCAGGTGGGGCAGAGGTAGATGACTATGACGTCTATTTTGGCACAACTGCCGATCCGCCTCTGGTATCGAGCAACCAGGTTGAGACCACCTATCTGCCCGCGCTGCAACCCTCTACCACCTACTATTGGAAAGTGGTGGCACATAATCAGTTGGGCAGCTCGCCTGCCAGCGAAATATGGTCTTTCCACACTCCCGATGCAGACCAATTGGTAGAGAGTTTTGAAGATGCCGACTTCCCGCCGATGGGATGGGGTGGCACCTGGTCAAGCAGCACTTCAAACCCCTATCATGGGTCAAGGTCTGCCTACAGATCATCTTCCATCAGTACACAGCACACACTCAGTACACCCCTGCTCAGCATTGAAGCCGGCAGCACGCTCAGCTTCTGGGCGCGTTGCACCAGCTCCAGTGGCATCCTGCAGATTGTCCATTCTCAAGACGGGGAAACCTGGACGCAACTGGGCAATGACATCACCTACCCCGCCACCGGTGTGTGGTACAATCACAATATCGACCTCAGCGATCTGAGTGGCGGCAACCACTTCTTAGGCTTCCGCAACGGTTTGGTTTCCGGCAGCCACTATTTGGATCTGGTGATAGGCCCCAGTGTCGCGGCCGTTGCCCCCGGAGTTCCTGAACTCAACGCTCCGGCAGAGGGCGCTACCGGTGTGAGCAACTATCCCTTCTTCACCTGGAATGCCCCTGCCTCGGGTGGGATGCCCACACATTACAATATCTATTGTGATGCCAACCCAAACCCCACCACGCTGATCGGAACCAGCACCGGCACCAGATTTGTGCCTGCGAACGCTCTGCCTTACAACAGCACCCTCTATTGGACTGTGACGGCAGTGAATGACGTAGCCGAAAGTGCACCGGCTACGCCTCGCAGCTTCACCACCATGGCAGACAACACCATCTACGATCTGCCCTGGCTTGAGGAATTTACAGACGCCGCATTCCCGCCCGCAAATTGGGAACGCTATATAGGCGAGTATCCTGTCGATCTGCTTGAGCCCACTACATACAGGTGGACGAGACGCAACTTTGCCAACGTCTCTGACCCCGCCAATCCTTCTGCCTGCGCCAACATCTACGGCACGGGTACCAAGCACTGGCTGGTGACGCCTCCCATCTCCATTCCGGCTGGCGCCTATCAACTGGAATTTGACCTGGCACTCACCAAATGGAGCAACTCCAATCCGGTTGATCCGACCCAGCAACAAGATGACAGATTCATCGTGCTGATCGCTGACAACCCCACCATGGTCAATCCTACAGTGCTCAGGCTGTGGAACAACACCGACTCAGAATATGTCTACAACAACATCACCACACTGGGTGAATCTCAAATCATAGACCTCAGTGCTCATACCGGCGTCAGATACATCGGCTTCTACGGTGAATCAAAGATATCCGGCGGCGATAATGGCCTCTTTGTGGACAACGTAAAAGTGTGCCAGACGCCGACAAACCCCATCTTCACCTACGCTCCTGATGCCATTGATTTTGGCACGGTGATGTATGATGTTGCCTCTGAGCCGGTGAATGTCACCGTCACAAATACGGGTTCAGGCATCATAACTCTCACTGCATCCGATATCAGCATCATCGGGCCCAACGCTGCGGAATTCAGCTTTGGAACCGATGGCCTAACCGCAAACCTGGCTACCGGAGAATCTGTAAACATCCCCGTAACGGTGCAGAGCACCACGGCAGGCGCCATTTCCGCCACCCTGCGTATGACTTATGCCGGTGTCAACTACGATGTGGCTCTGAGCGCCAATGTGATGCCGCAGGGAATCCTGTTTATCGGCGAAGGAACACTCTACAATACTGATACGGGTGCTCCCTGTGTTTATGGTGGATGGTTTAAAAACGGACGTGAGCAATATCTCATCACCGCAGCGGAACTGACCGCAGCGGGAGCCCAGCCCGGCCTGATATCTTCCCTTGGCTTCAACGTGTTTGATCCCAGAACATCGGCAGACTTGCTCAACTTCAGCATCAAGATCGGTGCCACCGATGCCACGGGATTTGCCAACGACGAATTCTTCACCAACCTGCAGGATGTCTACACCGAAGGGCTCTACACCCCTATCGTCGGCTGGAACAACCACACATTCGATACACCCTTCTACTGGGATGGAACCTCCAACATCGTGGTGCAAACCAGCTATGATCTGATACCGGCGGTGCTGCGCAATGCCAGGACCTATTACACCTACGATTCTGCCAATCAAGTTCTGTATTATCGTAGTGACACCATTCCCTGGCATACCGTCGCAGCAGGAACTCCCAGCAGCAACCGTCCCAACATGATGCTCAATGTTGTGGAGCCCGGCGCAGGTGTCCCTGATGCTCCCGTTTTGACCTGGCCTGCCGATGCTGCTACCGGACTTCCCCTGGATGGGTTCAATCTCACCTGGACGCCCGGAGATATGGTGAACCATGGAGTACCGGATGGCTATGCCGTGTTAATGTCTACAGATATAGACAATATCTACGATGATCTCAGATGGGAAACCACAAGCACCTCTTTCAACCCCGTCACCGACGGTAATCTGAGCTTCGCTTACAACCAGCGTTATTATTGGACCGTCTCAGCCTACAATATACATGGAGAAGCTGTGGTAGACCCTGCTCGTTCCTTCGTGATCGAGGATGACCCCACCATCAACGCTCTGCCGTATGCGGAAAACTTCGATGCAGTGACCCTGCCAAACTTGCCCACGGCCTGGACCGCTTACAAGAGCAACAGCGGCTCCACCATTGAGACCCGCACCAACTACAGTCAGACCCCGGATAACAGTGTGTATATGTACAACCGTACATCCGGAGAGGACTTGAGGCTTATCACTCCGCCCATCACTGTACCCATCAACACCATCAAGCTCAGCTTCTGGCTCAGAGCTTCCTCTACCAGCAACTACAGCATGAAGGTGGGAACCGTGAGCGCCAGGGATGAAACCGGTGTCTTCACTCAAGTGGCAGAAATAATCCCCTCTGCATCAGGCGCCTGGGTGCAATATCAGATATCCTTTGCCGATTACAGCGGCACGGATCAGTATATCTGCTTCCAGCATGGCGCCAATTCCGGCTATCAGACCTTCTATCTGGACAGCGTGCTCATGGAAACAATGCCCACAGTGGATCTGGAAGCCGTAGCCCTGACGGGGCCCGCCCTGGTCGGAATCAACCAGGAAGCAACCTTCAACCTTACCGTGCTGAACTTCGGCATTGACGCCGTGCCTACCTACACGGTAAACCTGAAAGACAATAGCGGCACCCTCTTGGGTAGCACAGTGGTCACAGAGGCCTTGGCGGTTGGCTTGACCGCCGAAGTCCCCGTTACCTGGACGCCCACCACAGGTGGAACACATCAGATCTATGCTGAAGTGATAGCCGCGGGCGATGGAAATGCAGCCAACAACCAAAGCGCGCTGAAGAGTGTCTACGTTACGGCAGCTGCAGATGAATTTATGGTTTTGGGAGACCCAGATACCACATCCTCAGCCAACATCCTGCCCTTCAGTATGTATTACAGATGCTGCGTGAGCGAAGAGCTGTATTTCCCCGATGAAATGCGCCTCCAAGCCGGTACCATCACCGCCATCCTCTACAAACCTGACTTCGTCAACAGCTATCAAAACAAGGCTATCAAGGTCTATATGAAACACACTACGGCAGAAAACCTTACAGATGGCTGGCTACCCTCAGATGACTATACCCTGGTCTTTGACGGAACCATTGATATGAACGCAGGTACAGGCGACGTAATCATCCCGCTTACAACACCCTTCAACTATACCGGTGGCGTGCTTGCTACCCGTGTATTCAGAGACATGGATACTGGTCCCCTCTCAAGTAGTGACAAGTTTTTCTACACCACTACTTCGGATCACTCAGACCGCTCCAGATACATCCGTAGCGACAGTGTAACCTACAACCCGCTGGATCCCACCGGGACATCTTACAAGCTCAGCTATATGCCCAATACCACCTTCGTGGTGCAAAACGCCACCTGGGAACAGTCGGCCATGCTGAGTGGTTATGTGTATGAAGCAGATGGAACCACGCCTGTTGTTGGTGCCGACGTCACTCTCACCGATGAGCGCTACAGCACTACCACCAACAGCGATGGATACTATCAATTCCGCTTCTGGGAAGCTCATACCGTGACCGCAACCGCAAGCAAACACGGCTATTATCCGCAGACTGTGACCGGAATCCAGCTGGCCATGGGCGCTCCCGTAGAGCAGAACTTCATCCTGGGCGCCATGCCCAGAATCACCGTTTCCGGTATTGTGAATACCAACGACATCCCCGGCGGAGCCGAAGGAGCCAGGATCAAGCTCAATGGCATTGAAGACCATGAAGTCTTCAGTGGCACGGGCGGAGCCTTCTCCATCGCCAACGTGCTGGGAAGCAACGAAGGTATCCCTTACACCGTCACCATCACCCTGGCAGACTACCAGGGCTACTCGGGTGAGATCACCGNGATGGNAACCGCTATCAATATGGGCACCATCACCCTCAACGAGTTTACCTGGCCGGTCAGCAACCTGGTGGCCACGCACTCGGGCGACAATGCGCTCTTGAGCTGG
>JGI24710J26742_10005249_pt1 | contig 10284 bp, 13 predicted proteins | sample BioPla2DNA2_FD_26742 | JGI IMG/M metagenome (IMG submission 26742) | reverse complement strand
ACAATAATAAATCCTTCGTATAGACTTGTGGGATTCTGGATAAGAGGTAAGCAATCAGAGTTTGGAGGGTATAGCCGAATAGTAGAAGAGGACAGACCTATACAGGTAGAGGAGCTTATAAGAACACAATTTACTAATAAGCAAGTCAGCGTAAAAAAAGACAGAATATATGAGTTAGGTAACTTCAAAATAAACGAACTACCAATGTCAATGTTTGACGGAACAAAATTTAGAGATATGGATAGTTCAATCGCATTAAAAAGTAGGATAATTAATTCTGGTGAGTTGATAGGATTTAAAACAATAATAGACGGCAAAGAATTAAAGTATAAGTATCAAGATGTGATAAGATTATCTGGGTGGTTCAAGCCTACAAACTTTGTAATTAGGTCAACCAGTGAAAAGATATACATTGCAGGAAAACCTGGAGTATTAAAATTAGACCAGTTACCAGAGGAAGTAATTGGGGAAGATGTTGAATCATCTAAGAGAAAAAGAGTGGGGACCGGCGGAAATACTATGGAAAACATAGAGAATGTTGGGCTACATAACAATAAAGATATACTAACACTATTNAATATAGTAGATGAATATAGCGGTATAGTAGTAAAATTCCCACAAGACAGATATATCCCTATAGAAATACCAACAACACAACCAGCTGGGCAGTTCAGAAGCTTAGGGATAGGGGAAATAGCTAACCCTAACATACAGTTCAGTGAAAAAAGAATTAATGCAAGTACAACATTTAAAAAAGTAGGACAAGTAATGGTACCAGTAGAAGGCGGAATGACTTTTCCAGTATATACCTATACTTGGACTAAAAAGGCAATATTTTTAAATGGTGTAAACTATATGCCAAGATTTGCGATAGCTATAAAGCAAGAAGGTATGGAGAAAATACAAAGTGAGTATAAAAACGAACTAATATTAACTCCGATAACAGACAGGTCGTTCATAGAACCGATAGCTCAACTTACAGGAAATAATGATTTGCTGTATTTTGAGGTAGATGCATCAAAGTTATCTATAATAGTTCCTTCTGAAGCTCACAGATATATAATGTCAAACATTGATATAAGAAATACTCAGGAAAAGTTAATAAGAGCAAAGATTAGGGCTAAGTATTGTGAAGGTATGCTAGACGAATTGAACGAAGAGGCAAGGAAAAATAATGTATATCTAGTAAAAGAAGGTATGAAACCATACGGACTATATGCGGGGTTAGCGCCTAATTACCTTAAAGCTCTTCATGAGTGTGGTATAAACATATTCAATGGGGCATACACAAAAAGAGAGGGAGCTGACGAAAACGAGATAAAAGACCAGAAGATAATTGAGATTGAGTACGGAATAGAAGGTCTTGATGCAGGCAAAGTAGACTATGCATTTTTAAAAACTTCAAGAGTAGCTGACGAAAGGAATATAATAAAAGAAGATAGGCTATTACAGCTAATTAACAGTATAAATAGTAAAACAAGCGCAGAAGATAAATTTAATTACACACTAAAAGAACAGAAAAAAGTAAAAAGGGAAATGTACTGGCTAAAGAAAAAGCTATGGTTACATAAGTTAGGAATGTATTACGTAGGAGATGGAAAGGTGCATCAACATGATAAGTCAGTGTGGATTGAGAAAGGTACAAGGGCTATAAAATCAAAGACTTATAACTGCATGGAGTACGGTTGCGAAGGTTTATACATGAAATTAACAGGAATAGTGTTATAAACACAACTAAAAATAACAATACTAAGGGTCATAGTTTATATGACCCTTATTTTATACCTAAAAATAAGATATATTAAAATAGTATATGAGGTTGAAACATGATTGATATAGTTCTAAAGGACGAGCAATATAAAACTATGGGTGTTGTTAAAAGAGCAGATAATGATACGTCGTTAGTTATTTGCAAAAAAGGTGAAAAGGTGTATGCTATTCCGATAGAGATAATAGCAAATACACGGGAGCGAATAGCTCATAATATAAAGATTGAGGACTTAACGAAATTCTTGAACTATGCAAATATAGATAATTTAGGGGATACAAACGAATATTATAGGCACTTTAAAAATAAGATATATACATTATTAATGTGTGCTGTAGACTATATAACAGATGAAATACTAGTAATATACAGGGCTAAATATGGAGATAACTCTGTGTGGGCCAGGAACTATACGGATTTTAATGCGGACATATCTAACAGAAAAGATAACATAACAGGGCAGAGTAGAAGATTTATCAAAATTATATAAATTACAATAAATAATTCTTGAATATACAAAGGTGATTAGGGAAAAATAAAGTTAAATTTATATAAATTTAACTAAATGTAGTACAGAGCAAGAACTAGTTGATAAGTTGGAGGGCATAAAATGAGATTTAAATTTAGTGATATAGACAATAATATATTATACAGTACAACTAGGGTCTTATTTTTGACTGGACCCTACAGCATATTCAACAATATAGTGGCTGACAGATTAAAGAATATGTGCAAAGGGACAATAGAAGTAGACGAGGATGAGGAATTATTAGCTGAATTTGGACTCGTATCAGTAGGAAACGATAGTGTTGCAAACTCTATAGATTTTAATACATTCTTAGAAGTGGTACGAGTACCTGCTGTAACTGGTAAGTGGTTCTGTTCTGTAGATTATAAAATGCTAACAAGAAAGCAAAGAGATATCTTAGATAGATATATGAAGAAGCCTAATGATAACGGTGTGTTAGTTGTAGTAATGAACGAGTATCAAGATTATAGGTCATTTATAAAAAATAAGGCTATTATAAATCATACAAACACACACTTAATACAATTAAGTTATCCTAATCGCAGCAGTATGATAAAAATAGTATCAGATATGATGAAAGAAAGAGGAGTTAAGGTGGCTCAAAAAGCAATTGAATTATTTATAATGCGTATGAGTACTAATTATGATGAATATGAGCAAGTCATAGATGATATATGCAAACATGCAAATGGTAATGAAATAACGTATAAAGATATGGTATCATCTATGCGTAATGTGGAATATTACGTAATAGACGACTTTGTAACTGAGCTATTAAACCCCATAACATCAAGAAGAATAAGTCAAAAGAGAAGGATATATAAGATGCTGGGCGTTCTTATAGAGGATATGGGAGCTATTGAATTAGTAAAAAAGCTGAAGTATAAAATTAATGACATAATAGAGATGCGGGTGGCTATAAATAGAGGAATAGTGCCTATAAAAGTAGCTTACTCGGTAGACGAGGCAAAGAGTAGGCTTGAAGAAAACAATAAGTTAAAAAATGTAAATGACTATGCTTTTAGAAGATACGCATTAATAGCCAGCAAAACTACTCTCAGAGATTGGCTGTACATAAAATTAATATTAAATAATATAAAAAGAGCATGGGATAAAGACGAATGTGAAAAAGCACTACATTGTATCATACACAGAGGTCTAATGTCTTCAAGTAGATTACTAAACGATATAGGCATATCGAATATAATTGATGAACAATTATATAATGTAAATTCTGTATTCTTTAAGGTATAGTGACTGGGGGTTATAGTGTGGAAGATAATAAAGTATATGATATAACAGCAATTGCAGTATACAAAGGTGCAGTACAAGTTATAGAACCGACTGGAAATATTATGACATATAGGCAAAGAAATATAGGAAATATGTCAGAAAAAAATATAAACAATGCTATTCAAAAGGGATTGCTACGCATGGATATACTAAATATACCTGACATTCCAAGTAACTATAATCTTGAATATGAAGAAACATCAATTATGGGTGAGGTAGAGGAATATTTTAACTACTCGTATACAGACTAGTCAATATTGACTAGGTAATAAAATTAAATTGTGGGGTGATTATATGAACAATCAGAGATACCACGCAAGCGAAGTAGAATTAACCGTAGACGAGTTAAACTCTATGAAGCAAGAAAAGTTAGATAGAAAACAGTTCATAGACAAGTGTATAAAGATAGGTTCAGTCAACACCTTTGGGGACAAAAATTTAGTGTGCGTGGATATGAAGAAGAAAATAAAATACACCTGTGAGTTCTCCGATTATACAGAAGCTGAAGATTGTAAGGAGCTTATTATTAATGTAATAAACATGAGTCAAGCGAGGTGAACGTTAATGAAAAAATTAATATCTAACGATGTAGCGCTAACATTTATGCTAGCTGGAAAGTGCGAGGTTACTATACTCTCATCAAAAACAGGAGCTAAGTTCACATACTCAATAAAAAGAAAAGAATCAAGATATGATGAAACAAAATATATATATTTTATATCCGTGGTTAATGGCAAGGACTATATATACGCTGGGCTTATGACATATGATGAAAAAATAGATGCTTTTGTATACAGACAAGGAGCAAAAGGTCAATTTTCTCATGATACAAAAGTAATTAAATCACTGTTGTATGTTATAAATAAGCTATACAAAGAGGAATATAGCATAGCGGTAGAGATATACCACTGCGGTAAATGCGGAAGATGCGGCAGAAAGTTAATAACACCTGAAAGTATACTAACTGGGCTCGGTCCAGAGTGCGCTAAGATAAGCGGTATACCATATGTAAAACTAAAAAATAGAAAGGCGGACACATGTAATGTGTGAAAACTGTGGAAAAGAAGTAACTATATATTATGAGAGGTGCAGACCTAACGCCAGAGTACCAGAGTATGCACACGAGAATGACGCTGGAATGGATATAAGGTCAGCTGTAAAGCTTAGAATAGAGCCTGGTCAAACTGTGGTAATACCTACTGGAATTAGAGTAGCAATACCTAATGGATATGAGATTCAAGTGAGACCAAGAAGTGGCATATCATTAAAAACTCCACTTAGAGTTAGTAACTCACCTGGTACCATAGATGCTGGGTACAGGGACGAGATAGGAATAATAGTGACTAATACATCAAATTTCAATTATGGTACTTTTAATCTGAACGATAAAGGAAACGAACAAGGAATATACATAATAGAAGCTGGAGACAAGGTAGCGCAGCTAGTACTACAAAAAGTACCAAAAGCAAAAATGATTGAGGTAGATACTGTCAGTAAAATTGGTCAAGACAGAGGTGGGGGATTTGGATCCACTGGAATAGATTGATAAGTATTATAATAGAGGGGAAAATAGTATGATAACAAGCATAGTATTAACAGGTGAGTATTCAATAGGAATAGATAAGAACGATAGATTTCAAGTAGGAGATAAGAAAATAAGCTTGAAAGAAGTACCATTTGTCCGATATAGGTTTGATAACTACAACCAAGATACAGTTGACTACATTAATAAAATGAAAAGAATATTTAAGTATTCTGCTCATATGGCTGAAATAAATGTAAAGAACAATGTAAGAGAAGTGGTTGACCTTATATCTGATGGTGTAAATAATATTATAATATTTCTATACGTAGATATAGATGATGATGACGTTATAAAGGGATTGTCAGAGCAAAAGATATCTGATATAAACACCTGTGAAGGAGCCATGTTCGATAGGATAATGTTAAGGGATAAGAGTACAACATTAGACCTTGTACATGCAAATATGTTAAAAAAGCAGATTAGTGAAATTATAGGTATAGAGCAACAGGAGATAGGAATATGCCAATCGCCACTATCATTCAATGGTGAAGCTTGTCTAACTGCTGTGCTAGCAAGGCAATTGTCAGCGACATACTCTGAAAATGATGAGTGTGCATTACCTTCAGCAAATCACGAATGTATGAAAACATGCGGATGTATCAGGTATATTAAGATAAATAACAATATTACTGCTCCAATAGTTACTTCTAAAATTAGCACTAGTGGAGGAACTAAAAAATCTACATCTAAGACAAATGTAACAAAAGGTGCAATTCCTAAATTGGGACGTAAAATAAGGGCATAAATTATTAAATACTAACTGTAGTTATACAGTTAGTATTTTGCAATATACAGGTATTTTCGACAAAATTTTTATTTTTAATTTTTTTGGGATTTTTTGCTAATAATTAAGAAATTTTAGATGAATTTTTTGGTGAAAATTTTGAAAAAGTGTTGACAAGTAAGCGTGAGAGTTGTATAATAGAAAGTAAGAAAATGTTGGAAAAAATTAATAAAAAGCGTTAGGAGGCTCTAAGATGAGTTATGTAACAAATTGTGAACTATTTCCGGGCATGGAAAATACTATGGTTGAGCCAGATGTAAACAGGTTAGCAACAGATTTCATAGCTACAAATTATGAAAAGTTATTAATTGCATCCAGAAAGATGGGTGTCAGAGAAGAAAAATGTCATGACATAGTACATGATGTATTGGAATCCGTAATGCGTTGTGAGAACAACGGTGATGGGTATAACCCAAACAAAGGAAACATAGGCGAGTACATTTCATTAGAGGAGTTCGTTTACGGGAGACTAAAAAAATACAGTCTTAATAAGAAATACAGAGTTAATGAAAAGAGTATTAAAGAATATGATAAGGCACTTAAAGGTAATAAAAACGTAGTAATAGAGTTGCCATCGAGCTGCCGGGACGAAGAGCTAGAGAATTTGACATTCTACCAGAAAGCGTATGCAACAGCACCTAGTTATGACGACTTAGAGAAAGTAGAACTGGAGCTCTCTGTAGGAGAAGAGCTAGAATACTGCCTAACATTTGAAAATCAGTTAAATATGAATTTAAGGTACTTTTTAAAGAATATTTCAAAGATAGCAACAAAAATGGACATTGAGGTATCAGTGTTCCAAGAACTCAGAAAATTAGCCAACAACTCAGACTTCATAGAGGCTATTAAAACATTAATAGAATACGCTAAAGGCAGTCCTGAAAAATATGAGGCGTTGGTATCAAATATATAAGAGAAATAACGAGAATTTTGTCGAATGGTTAGTCATATTTCGACAAAATTCTCATTACTATAGACACAGTGTATAAATAAAATACCGAAGATTGTATCAGTATAAAAATCAGAGATACATAAATAGTACTTGGAGGTGACCACTTTGGAAATATCTGCTATAGCTTATTGCCCGCCAATGGAACAAGATGAAGAACAAGATTATTCTATGGAGTGGGAAAAAGAAACATTACAATACGTTGTAAACAATAAAGGCAGCATAATGAGAGTAATTAGAGGAGCAGCTAGAAAGATGACTAATCTAAATACTATGGACTTCGAGGATATTTATTCTGAAGTACTTGAATATTTATATAAGAGTTGTGACTATGACATGGATAAAGCTGTTGACCCTAATAGCGGTAATGTTATTACTCTCGAAGGGTATGTAAAGAACTGCGTTAAAAATTGTGTAAAACGGTATATAACTGCAACGTATCGTAGAGAGAAAGCTATGGTCAGGGATATAATAATAGACGAAGAGGGAAGAGAAAGAGATATACTCGATACTATAGAAGATACTGAATCAAATAATAAATTTAACGATGTTGGATATGATGTGGAGTCGTATATCAATGCTATACGGCATGAAAGATATAAGTACGGAAAAGATATATTCCTCATATTATATTTAAGACTACTTATACCAATCAACGGTGACAACAAAAAATATATTAAAGTGCTAGAGGTAATGGGAATAAATAAAAAAGAACTAAGCGATATGGAGAAACAAATATCAAAAGACATTAATATATTAAATGCTATAAAAGCAATATCATTGAGTAATAGAGAACAGGCTATGGCTGCTCTAGAGAAACAAGTCTATGGGGCTAAAAAGTTAAGGGAGACAATAAATTTAATAAATTAAACATAAAATACCCTCTATATTACAGTATAGAGGGTATTTTTATGCCTAAAAGCGGGCTAGTTAATATTTTGAAGTATTATTTAAAATAAAAAAGGAATAAATGTAAAACTGGTGGTGACCTAGATGGATTATGGTGAAACATATTTAAAACTAACACATGAAGCTGCAACCATAGTATTTATAAAAGCAAACGGTGATGTAAGGGTAATGTTAGCTACTAGAAACGAGTCAGTAGCTAGTTTAATTCATGGGGATGTTCACGGAATATTAAACGGACACGATAAAAGATGTAATATAAACAATGGTACCATGGCAGTAATAGATTTAATACTGGGAGAGGCAAGGTCTTTTAACATAGGCAGAGTAGTATCAGTAGAATACCATGGAGATATAAAGACAATAGAACAGTACGAAAAAGTTTACGCAGAGTTTAAGCAGTTCAAAGAAGTGTACGAGCAGACAAAACCTCAGAAACTAAGCATGGAGTTATTATCAGACTAGCGGGAGGAAACATTATGATACTCTTAACACAAGAATCGAAAATAGATAAGCAAAGATTAGATGTTTTACTAGATAAGTACGGTCATACAGAGTACAATTTTAATGAGCATCTAATTTTAGACGATATAGACAAGCTAAAAGAGTGGGAATCTCAGGCGGTTACAGCTATAAGACTAGAGAACCTTAAGAAAATTAGAAAATACTTGGACACAATGGCTAAGCGAGCAAGTAAAGGGCCATTCAGTGTAGATTGGATTTTAAGCGGTAATAGAATAATATCAGTACCTGTAGAAATACGTAGAGCAAAGATGTATAACATTCAAGCTACAGACTATATAGACATAAATAATGAGTCGATAATCAGCTTAGATTACTCAGAAATATTAAATATTATCGCTTACGAAATAGCATATACAGATTTTGACGTAAGTATAGACGATATAGAGGAAGTATTAAAGGACGTAGGTATTATAACTATATACCCACGTAAAATACTTTCTAAACTTATTGATGAAAAGACATATGAGAAATCATTGGTAATGCGTATTGGAGATACACCATACCTAGCACCAAACAAAAAGACTATCTATAGCTATTTTGGGGATGAATTAACTAACGACGGTAAATACTTTAGAGTAATCAACGAGTCTTGCTCAACAGCAATATCTATAATTGTTGAGAATATATTAAATAAGATAAATCGCATGGGATATAATATAAAAATCTATGGCGTATTTGAAGATTCAGTATACTTTATGCTTCCGGATGGAAGGAGTAATGAGATTGAAAAGGAACTATCTGAACCTGTTATTGTGAGGACTTTCGGTAGAAAGTTCGAAGTCACACCTAAAGTACAGGTGTATTAAGGAGGCTATTTTAAATGGCACAACAAAAATTTGTATATTGTCACTTTTCATTTAGGAGACCAAGAGGTAAGAAGTATGGGCTGTTCGCTGTAGCGTTATATGCTGATAGTATTGGAAAAAGGCTCGTAGCCGCTAAAACGAGAGCATTCCTTTTATGGCAAAATCATCAGCATATAACAGCTATTCAGGCATATGAACACGCCATGTACTGTCTATGGGAGTGGCAACATAAACTTCAACAGCATGGAGTTACTAATATATTGCTTGTAACTGATAACTCAACATTGGCTGGTTGGATAATGAATCCTAATAAGAATAAGTACTACACCGGTTGGATGAATAAAGCAAACAAGCAATATAAGGTAGGCGGACCAAAGGAGATACTAATACCAATAGGTATATGTGAACCCAGAGACGCAGAAAAATCACATAAATATTGTACAGAGGACAGAGTAATTAATAAAATACCTGTGGAGCAAACTACCGCAACTAAGTATAAGATACCAATTGATAAATATAGCTCTGTACAGGATATATTGAATGAGGATAAACCAGAGGGAGCTGACCTTAAGACAGTTTCATCTAATTCAGTATTCATAGACTAAACAAGTATAGAAATTAAATCTACCTAGTAAATAGGTAGATTTAATTTTTGCTCTGTACTATATAGCGTAAATAAAAGCTTATAATACTGTTAAATAACAGTATTAACAATTAAGGTATAAGTGGTAATATAGATATATTAGGGGGTAAAAACATGGGAATACTAGCTATAGCAAGAATAGCAGACAACCGTAATAACATAATAGGACTAAGGCTATTAAACACTGAAGCTGGTAAATGCTATATAGTCAAAGGCATAAAACCATAGCTAAATGTAGAGCACTGGGTTATAATGTAATTGAACGCGCTAAAGGTTTAATAATACCAAATACTTTTATATAGACAAAGAAGGACTACGGATAGACACAGGCTATTGCTGGGTAATAATTAAGAACTTGTATAGAACACAGCACTAAGGTAATTAGTGCTGTGTTTTATACTTTGGGGTATGCAGTATTATAATTTTAAATATAAATTTGAATTTGGGGTGTGATACTTTGTTATCAAGGGGAGAATACAGGTCTAGTGACGGAAGA
>JGI24710J26742_10005244_pt1 | contig 10290 bp, 12 predicted proteins | sample BioPla2DNA2_FD_26742 | JGI IMG/M metagenome (IMG submission 26742) | reverse complement strand
TGCACTGGGATCCTTCGGATCTTTTGCCGTTTTATTATGATACGAAGCCGATCCGCGGCAGCCTGGATGCGCTCTTGCCTTTGATTGATGCGGCGGCTGTGGAACGTGCAATCCAAACCGGTGCGGGCAATGTGTATCATGGGTGTGTGCACAATCTGGTGCACGACAAAAGCGATGAGATGCTGAGGAATTTGTATAAAGCAGCTGTGTTTGTGGTACAGGCGATCTGTTATCAGCAAACCGGCGTCTTTGTTTCCCGGCATAAAGATTTGCTGTCTGTCGTTTCTACCGAACATGGCCGCATTGTAGAACAGTTTCTTGCTCTGAAGGAAGGAGAAGCAATCCATTTTCAGACGCTGTCTAAGATGCTGTTTACCTGGTCGCAGTCTGTGATTACAGAGGTTCGGTAAGCTGAACACTAAAGCGGATGGCGTCTTGGAGCAGGATGGTAGAATGACCTCTGGCAGCAGGGGTCGTTTTCTATTTGCCGGCTCTGCTACAATAGAAGGAGAAGGCGAGGTGAGCGGGGTGAATGAAAAGGTATTTCCGTTTCCGGATCGGGTGGCGGCTGTGCAGGCGGTGTATCGGGCCCGAATGGAGCTGGTGGAGGCGATCGTTCGGCGCGAAGAGAAACTGGGGCCGGAAACAAGAGATGCTAAGGCGCGCTATGCGATTGTTTTTGGCGATGCCATTTTGCGTGAAGAGAAGCTTTTGGTGGAGGAAGCGCGCATGCGGCGCAAGTTGGAGCGTGTACGCAGTTTGCAGATCGCCGGGGAGCGGGTGGATATGGAGGCGGTGGAACGGGCGCTGGATGAAGCGTTTGCGGGAGAACGGGTTCGCGTATCTGCCGAGCAAGCCTTGCGTGAGAGCCTGGCAAAGCAGTATAAGATGGAGCGTTTGTTTTATGCCCAGCGCACCGAACACGTGCGTCTGTACCGGGACATTACCAACAAAATGTGTCCGGATGTGATTCCTGAGATCGATCAGGAAAAAGCCCGCTTATATGAGGACGGACGAAAGGCCTATCTGGACGGGCAGGTGCAGAAGCTGCAGATGATTCATTTTATGAGCCGCCAGATACCCCGGCGCGTTTTTTCGGGGACGATCAGCGAGCTCACAGAAGAGCGTATGCGTCTGCAGGAACGCACGCGGGAAGTGAAAGCGGAAACACAGCTTGCCATGCTGGAAGCACCGCTTACCTATTTGGAAATTGTCGATAAAGGGGACCGGATTGAACAGGAGCGCCGCTATTTTCAGCACAAGGCGATGCAATTACAGCAGTCGATCGCAAAGATGCGGCGCATGATAGCGGAATTGTTGCGAACCGAACCGTAGACAGGGAGGGGCGGCATGCATAATTCGTATGATCCGAACAGGGAAATAAAAAAAGCCGCAGAGGCTGTTATTTTAGCACGGTGGGATTTGATCCGGGCACTGGTGGACCGGACCGAGCAGGAGCATATTGTCAGCAAGGTGATTTATATGAAGTTTCTGGCCCGTTGCGGGGAGAAAGAGCTGCAAAAAAGAAAGCTGCAGCTACGAAACGCAGGGCTGGAAATGAAGATGGAGTATATGAAGGAACGATTGCGCCGGAACGAAGCGATTGACCCGGGTGAAATCCGCCGGAAGATTCAGGCTACAACAGAGCAGGCGGAAGCAGACATTCGTCTGATGGAGATGCTCTGGAAGAAGTCGATGCGACAGTATCGGGTGGAAAAAAGNNTGACCGATGTAAGAAAGATGAATAAGGATCTGTATTTGGATATTGTGATGAAAACCAGCCCGGATGTGTATCCCGGGATCGAAAGGAAAAGACAGCAGATGTTTGCCGGAGGCGACCGTGCCTATAAAAGCGGAGACGCGCTGACGCTTCGGCGGATTCGCAATGCCTGTGAGAGCCTGCTGATTTCGTATCCGGACGGGTCTTTGGCGGAGCTGAAGGAAGAACGCATGCGACTGGAAGAACGAACGCGGGAAACGCGGGCATGGACGGCTCTGATTCGCCGATTTCCGCCGTTTACGTATGAGAAGCTTGTAGAAGATGAAGCTTTGATCCGGGCGTATAACGAAGAATCCGAGCAGCAAATACAGGATATGCAACAATCCATCATCGCCAATCAGGCGACGGTTGCCAAGCTGCAGCGAAAGGATCGATTGCGACGATCCTGAAAGAGATCCAAACTAACAATCGCCTTTGTGATACGCAGAGGCGGTTTTTTTGCGCTTCTCTTGACAATAAACAGGTACCTGTTGTATAATAGAACAAGAATAGCAGGTACCTGTTATAAAAAGAGGGGGAATGAAAAATGAATGCATTGCATATAGAAGAAGTGATGCTCGCCAATATGGACCGGATTATGCGTTTGTTGCGCAGGCGGCCGGCGGGGAAGCAGCATTTAGGGCGCGGCGCGTACCGGCTTTTGTCGACCGTGGCGGAAAAAGAGGGCATTTCAACAAGAGACCTGGCGGCAACGCTGGGCGTGCGGCCTTCGTCTTTGAATGAGCGTTTGTTGCGTCTGGAAGAAAACGCAATTTTGCTGCGTGAACGCGACCCGCAGGATCAGCGTGTGTTTTTGGTGCGTTTATTGCCGGGAGGCGATGCGTTGCTGGAGGAAGTAAAGGCCGAAAGAAACCGGATGCTGGCGGCCATCGGCACGATCTTGACCGAAGAAGAGCTGGATACCATGATCCATGTGACAGAAAAACTGGCAGACGGCCTGGAGGCGCTTTCCGATAGCAAGGAGGATCCTTCATGTCCGTAAGACCGGGACATGGCGGCCGATTTCTGACCGCAGAGGAAAAGGCAAACCGCCCCAAGATCACCGCGCAGCTTTTGCTTCGCGTGGCGGGTTATCTGAAACCGTACTGGGCGCGTCTGCTGGTGGTCTTTTTGGCGATTGGCCTGTCGTCGGTATTGCATCTGCTGCCGGCGGTTTTGACCGGCCGGATTATCGACGAAGGGCTGATCGGACAGGATCTCGGGATGCTGGTCCGGCTATTGCTTTTATCTTTGGGGGTTATGCTGGCGGGCAATCTGATCGGCGTATTGGAAACGTATCTGAATACCTGGATCGCGCTTCGTATTACGTATGATATGCGAAACCAGCTGTTTTCCCATTTGCAGAAAATGTCGCATCAGTTTTTCATGACGGGAAAACAGGGCGATATTCTCACGCGGATGACAGGCGATATATCCGGCGTGCAGCAGATCTTTTCCGGTACACTGGCAGGCATTTTATCCAACAGTCTGACTTTAGCTGCCGCCATGGTGATGATGCTNCAAAAGAATACGGTGATGGCTTTGGTTGCCATTGTGCTGATTCCTCTGTTTACGCTGCCGACCCGGCGCGTGGGGAAAACGCGGTGGAATCTGACCCGCGAAGCACAGGAACGGCAAGACGAGATCAACGACATTTTAGGGGAAACCCTGTCGGTCAGCGGCCAGTTACTGGTAAAGCTGTACAATAAAGAAGACTGGGAAACCGAGCGCTATCAAAAAGCGAATCGGAAAATGACGGAACTGAATCTGAAAGAACGCATGGCCGGGCGCTGGTTCCGGGTTGCGTTAAGCACCTTCTCCGGCATCGGGCCGATGCTGATTTATCTGGTGGGCGGGATTCTGATGATGCGTTACAACGCAGACCTCACCGTCGGCGATATTACGGTTTTGGTGGCGCTTCTGGGCCGCATGTATATGCCGGTGAATGCGCTGTTGGGGATTCAGGTGGATTGGATCCGTTCGATGGCGCTGTTTACCCGCATATTCGAATACTTCGATCTGCCGGTGGAGATTCAGAACAAACAAAATGCCCTTGTGCCGGACGAAGCGGAAGGGAATATCCGTTTTCGCCGTGTCGACTTCCACTATGAACCGGTGCGCCCGATTCTCAAGGGGATCGACTTCTCCGTACCAAGCGGAAAGAGCGTGGCGATCGTGGGGCCGTCGGGTGCCGGAAAGAGTACCCTGATGAATCTGATTCCCCGGCTGTATGATCCGGTGGCGGGTGCGGTGGAATTTGACGGGGTGGATCTAAGGGATCTGGACTTGCGTTTTTTACGCGAACAGATCGGCATCGTAACGCAGGATACGTATTTGTTTCACGGAACGATACGGGAGAATCTGCTGTATGCCAAAGCCGACGCCACCGATGAGGAACTGGCCGATGCCTGCAAAAAAGCGAATATCTATGACTTTATCCAACAACAGGAAAAAGGCCTGGATACACTCGTCGGAAACCGGGGGCTGAAGCTTTCCGGCGGCGAAAAACAGCGCCTTTCCATTGCGCGGGTTTTGCTGAAAGATCCGGCGGTGCTGCTGTTTGATGAAGCGACCTCCAGTCTGGACTCCATATCAGAGCATTTGATCCAACAGGCGATAGAACCGCTGATGCAAAACCGGACCAGTATTGTGATTGCCCACCGGCTTTCCACGGTGCTGAATGCGGACGAGATTCTGGTGTTAAACGAGGGCGCGATTACCGAACGCGGCACACATGAAGAACTGATCGCCAAGGACGGCGTCTATGCGCATTTGTACCGAACCCAGTTTCTGGAAGAACAATAAACCGCAAAAAAACAACGTACGAGCCGGAGCCGTACGTTGTTTTCTTTTACCGTGTCGCCGTGCATACAGAAGAAATGCCTCCGTCTTATTTACTCTGCGGCTGGATCCGGATATAGAAGCTGCGCGTTCGGGGCGCGTCAAATTCACAGAAGAACACCCCTTGCCATCGCCCTAAAAGCGGGCGGCCGTTTTGGAGAAGCACCGTTTCGCTAGCGCCGATCACACTGGCTTTCATATGGGCCGCGCTGTTTCCTTCCGCATGTTGAAACGCTGCCTGATCGGGGAAGGCGTGATCCAAGGCAAAGAGCAGGTCTTTGGCAACCGTCGGGTCATAATGCTCATTGATCGTAATGGCGGCGGTGGTATGCGGACAGTACACAATGGCCAGTCCGTTTTCTACACCGCTTTTTTCGATGGCTTCTTCTAATTGGCGGGTGATGTCATACAACGCATTGGTCGGGGTTTGCAGTTTGTATTCGTATTGCATGCTGAACACTCCTTTGGTTAGGGAATCGCTTAGAAAGACCGCTTATTCTGTATTCATACCCGCCGGCGAATCGTTTTTTGCGTTTGGGCGGGTATAAAATGCCCAAGAGGAGGGATTAGGATGGACGAAAAGGTTCTGGTTTACAGAGGGTCGCAGATTCATGCGGAAATGGCACGAGAAATACTGGAACAAAACGAAATTCCCAGCTTGCTGACAAGCGAACACGGCGCAGGCTTTGTCATGCGCGCCGGCGGTCTGCTGGAGGACTATTTTCTCTACGTACGCCCCGATCAGGCCGAAAAAGCCATAGAGCTGGTAGCGGTGGTAGAAGGAGATACGGCAGTCGATCCATGCGAGTAATACCGCATTGTGAGAATATGAATCCGTAAGTTATTAACTTGACACACAAAGGAGTAGAATTGTATAATTCAAATACAAACGTTTGTGAAAAGTGTTTGAAAACAAAAGGAGGGTTTTATGAGACGCAACAAGAGAAGCGTAACAGTAGCGATGTTTCTTGCGCTATTGTTGGTGCTGCTGACTGCTTGTCAGACGACAGAAAATGATCCTGTAACCGACGAAACAACGGAAGCCGCAGAAGTTGACCAAACTGAAGCTGCTGCAACCGAGGAAGATTCGGAAGCGTCGGAGCAGGGGGATGTCTTATCTTTTACACCGGGCAGTTATGAAGGAGAAGCAGAAGGCTTTGGCGGACCGATAAAAGTAGCGGTTACGGTTGATGAAGCTGCTATTCAGACGGTAGAAGTATTAGAAGAAAATGAAACGATCGGTATCGGTACAAAAGCATTGGAATTGCTGTCGGAAGATATTCTGGCCAAGCAGTCTATCGGCGTAGATATGGTTTCCGGTTGTACATATACCAGTGTTGGTTTTTTAGCTGCCGTAACGGAAGCACTTGAACAAAGCGGTGTCAACATGGACGCAGCAAGAGCCGTTGTGCAAGAAGAACCGGTATCCACAGAAGTGCAGACGATTGAAACAGAAATTGTCATTATTGGCGGTGGCGGATCCGGAATGGGCGCTGCATTGACCGCATCGGAACAGGGCGCCAAGGTTGTTTTATTGGAGAAAATGCCGTTCTTAGGTGGTGCAATGGCTATTTCAGGCGGTTCTGTTGTTGGTCCTACCTCCGATTACCAACAAGCGGAAGGGATTGAAGACAGCGCAGATCTTTTCTATGAGGATCTTCTTTTGAACGGACATATCAATGATGAACAGATTTCCCGCTTATATGCGGATAATGTGGGCGATATGTTTAACTGGCTGCAAAATGAAGTGGGTGTGAAATTCGAAGGATTTACCTCTGCGCCGGAATACCAGGCCGATCGTATCGGAAAACTGACCGGTGGATCACCGGAAATGGCCGAGACGATTCGCAATAAACTGGCTGAAACGGATGTGGAAGTATATCTGAATACGCGCGCGACCGAATTAATTAAAGAAGGGGATACCATTGTCGGCGTGAAAGCAGAAGGTGCAGACGGCAGCCAATACGAAGTCCGCGCTAAAGCAACCCTGCTTGCAACGGGCGGTTTCGGTAACGAAAAAGAAATGCTGCAACCTCCGTATGATACTGCATTGTATTATGGACCGGTTTCATCCACAGGAGACGGTCATAAAATGGCTATAGATGTCGGGGCAATGACACATAATATGGAATATGGCAAGATTTACCCCAATGGCGTGGAAGTTTCACCGGGCTTTGCCAAATCGACTGTGACAGCAAGCTCCGAAGTGTTGCGTAATCGAAGCGGTATATTGGTGGATCGATCGGGAAAACGCGTATTGGATGAATCCGGTTCTTATGCTTCAATCCGCGATATCATGCTGGAGCAAGAGGACCAAACCTTGTTTATCCTGATGGATAAAGAGAATTGGGATGTATTCCAACAATTGAACATTGATACGCGTACCTTAACGAACACAGAAGTAGAACGTGGCATCAGCAATGAAGGTGCTGCTCCGCCGTTGATTGCAACGAATAGTGATATCAAAACAGCAGCGGAAACCGTGGGAGTGGATGGTGATGCGCTAGTCGAGACCGTTGAAAACTTCAACGCATACTACGAAGCCGGCAACGATGAAGAATTCGGCCGAGAGATCAAAATGCCGATTGGAGAAGGTCCCTACTATATTATTGAACAGAAGCCACGTTTTGCAACGACGTTGGGCGGTTTGAAGATCACAACGAATTTTGAAGTGTTGGATGAAAACGAACAACCGATTGATGGATTATTTGCGGTCGGGGAGATTGTTGCCGGACCGCAAGGAGATGACTCGATGCCTGGTGCAAATCTGGGCTGGGCATTCACCTCAGGTCACCTGGCCGGAAAACAACTGGCTGAAAAAGTAGCGGAATAATGGCAAAAAGGCTGTTGATGATGGATCAACAGCCTTTTTCTTTATGCAATTTCGTCGACTTTTGCGGCTACGATAAAGTCGTTTTCGTGGAGTCCGTCGATCACGTGGGTGTACAGGCGGACTAAGACGCGTCCCCAGGATGTGATCAGAACCGGATGATGCCCTTCTTCTTCGGCAATGGCACCCACCTGATTGGTAAAGTTGAGCGCCTGTTGGAAGTCTTTGAATCGGAATACGCGTTCGATCTGTTTATTGTCCACCACCTTCCATTCATCATGAATGCGAGGCAGCAGTTCTTTAATTTCTTCTTCTGTCAGGGGATCGGCCCCTTCCGAACAGGGCACACATTTCTTTTTTGTAAGATCCGTCACAGGATCGCCTCCTTTCTTTTATGCTTATACCCGATCCGCAAGAAGGTTTAAAAATCTCATGCATCCATGATAAAGAGATGGTCTTAGAGTTTTGGATCCATCTTGTCCAGCAGAGTTCGAATGGCATCTATAGTATCTAACCATGATGTTTTGCGCGCATATTCAAATTTTTTCTGGTATTTTTTCCACATTTCCTGTAGATCTTTATCCGTCGCAATACGCTGTAAGCTCGTTAACGGCTGATGTAAAAGATCAGAACTGTTGCGACGTTTGAAGGTGTTATGTATCGCTTTCTGTAATATCTGATCATCGATTGCTATAAAGTCAGTGTGCGATAAGTGATATACATCATAGAAGTCTCTCATCCTGGAGTTTGCAATATCACGACTAAGAATAGATTCGATTTTCTCGGCCAATACGGTTTCAACACTGTAAGCGCGTAATGGAATGGATCGATCCTCAAACAACAGCTTGTAGGAATAAGCAATGTCTCGTGGTGTAATTACATCGCCCCCAAGAAAAATCAATTTGCAGAGGAATTCGCATGGTGTCTAATAGAGCTTCTAACTGGGCTCGTATGCCAGGATATTCTGATAAAGAACGAATTTCTTTTGTGCTTTTTAGTATAAAATGCATGCCGTCTGCTAAATCAACCGTCAAGACAGCATGTATCAAATTTTCCACCTCGGTTGCGGACATGGGTTTTGCTTGTATAGTAGCGTCTAAATCCATGGTTGATCGTTGTTGCAGTCCTAAAATGGATGCAATAAGCACTCCACCTTTAAGTACGAAGTAATCTTTATAATTTGAGAGAGATACGCGTTCCAGGAATCGTTCCATACAGTAAAGTCTTATTAAAGTCTGCGCTTTATTGCTGTTGCCACCGGATGCATTGCGCACCAGTGCTTTTAGTTGTCGATGTGTTCGTATCATGGGAGAAGCATCTCGAGATAGGTTCGGATCCTTTCTGTAACAGAAAAGTGTTTCGCATAGTGCATCAAAAGGGGGATATTTTTTTTGTTCGTCTGGACATATGCAGTAAAAGCATATTGAATATCCTGCGATTCGATAGAACGCCGACTTCGTAGTAAATCACAAAGCGTGCGTTCTGCATTGTAAGCACGGACAAAATGCCCGACCGGTGTTTGTACCTCCAACAAACCCATAAGAAATAAACTTTTCTTTATTTTATATACTTTGACGCCTTCTGCAACCAGGGCAGCAGAACCGGATCCTGCCTGAAGCGTAATACTATATTGCACAGGTTCGCGAACAGCAAGGTTATGCAGATAGAGCGCACTTTCGTGAGAAAATATGGCTTTCTTGTATCTTGTTTGCAACACATACATGCCGTCATCCCATGCATCTTGCATTTTGTATAAACCACGCGCGGCACGCTCAAAGGGGTGCTGTGCAATATATTCCATAATATAAGAGCGAGATATGCCCGCTGCAATGGCATCCGTAACTCTTAGATAACCAAGGTTTTTTTCTACAAGATGATGCATAAAGACCGTCTTATTCATAAAAATACCTCACATTCATGCCCTAATTATATGTGATTAGGGCATGAATGTAAACTTTTCATGGTCTAAAGTATGAATTGGTTATGTGATTCTGGGTATAAAGTCTGGCAGGAAGGGATGCGAGATGAAGAGATTAAAAACGATCGGCTTGTTTTTTGCGGCCGGATTGGTATTGGTATTTATTTTATTTGTGTACAATCAGACTTTGCAGTTTGTGCGCAATATTGGGGTGAGCCACCCGCAGGCCGGGCAGTGGGTGCTTTTCGGTTTGCTGTTTTTGTATGCGCTTTTGTTTTTGCTGCCGCTTTTGTCTTTTATCCGGTATCGGCGCACGCCGGAGCTGCCGGCGGAGGAAAACGGGGCTGCCTATGAGGCGTATCTGAAGCAGGTGGCGCAGAATCTGAATGAAAACCGGGTGCTGAAAGCGGCGGGAGAGCCGGCTATAGAAAGCGAAGAAGATATATTACGGGGTTATGCCACGCTGAATCTGGAAGCNAATGCCATCATTAAAAAAGAGGCTACATCCATTTTTCTGACGACGGCGATATCGCAGAACGGGTCGTTGGATGCTTTGTTTATGGTGAGCAGCCTGACGAAGATGATCTGGCGGCTGATGCATTTGTATGAGAACCGCCCCGGCTGGGCGCGGATTGTGCAATTGTACGGCAATATCGCGGGCACGGTTTTGCTGGCGCGTTCGATCGAGGATATGGATCTGATTGAAGATCAGATTGAGCCGCTGTTGGCATCGCTTCTGGGCGGATCGGTATTGAATCTGGTGCCGGGCGCGCAGACGGTGACGAATCTGGTGGTGTCGTCGGTGACAGAAGGTGCGGTGAATACGCTGTTGGCTTTGCGTGTGGGCGCGATTACCCGGCAGTATCTGACCGCACTGACCCGGGCGGAGAAAAGTGTGATTCGCAGACGAGCCAGTCTGGAAGCGGCGGGGCTTTTGGGCGG